>QQTW01000877.1_pt1 | contig 20091 bp, 10 predicted proteins | sample 1904831 | NCBI WGS metagenome assembly QQTW01 (sample SAMN09435610, study PRJNA476489) | Subsurface metagenome, whole genome shotgun sequencing project. | reverse complement strand
GGCAGGATTTGAACTGGGGGCGACTGAACTAAATTTCAACCTTGAGGCTGGCGCACAAGACTTATTCAGCCACGAGGAAGTTGAGCCAAACCTGGAACTATTTGAAACTTCAGCTGAAGTTCCCGTCACAGACAGTGCAACTGAGTTAACTGAACTGGATTTCAACCTTGAGGCTAGCGCACAAGACTTATTCAGTCACGAGGACACTGCACCCAGCTTGGAACTATTTCAAGCTTCAGATGAAGTTCCCGCCAGCGACAGTGCAACTGAGTTAGCTGAACTAGATTTTAGCGTTGATTCTAGTAGCAGCGATTTGTTCAACTCCGACACTGCACCCAGCTTGGAACTATTTCAAGCTTCAGATGAAGTTCCCGCCACAGACAGGGCATCTGAGCTAATGGCAGGATTTGAACTGGGTGCGACTGAACTGGATTTGGGTCTCGACTCCAGTGACAGCGAGTTGTTCAACTCGGATACTACAGCCAACCTGGAGCTATTTGAAGCTTCAGCTGAAGTTCCCGCCACAGACAGTGCATCTGAGTTGAATGAACTAAATTTCAGCCTAGACTCTAGTAGCAGCGATTTGTTCAACTCCGACACTGAGCCAAATCTGGAATTATTTGAAGCTTCAGCTGAAGTTCCCGCCACAGATAGTGCAACTGAGTTAATCGCAGGATTTGAACTGGGTGCGACTGAACTGGATTTGGGTCTCGACGCTGGCGTACAAAACTTATTCAGCCACGAGGAAATTGAACCAAATCTGGAATTATTTGAAGCTTCAGCTGAAGTTCCAGCCAGCGACAGTGCAACTGAGTTAAATGAACTAGATTTCAACCTAGACTCCAGTGACAGCGAGTTGTTCAACTCCGACACTGAGCCAAATCTAGAATTATTTGAAGCTTCAGCTGAAGTTCCAGCCACAGATAGTGCAACTGAGTTAATCGCAGGATTTGAACTGGGTGCGACTGAACTGGATTTGGGCCTTGAGGCTGGCGCACAAGACTTATTCAGTCACGAGGAAATTGAGCCAAACCTGGAGTTATTTGAAGCTTCGGCTGAAGTTCCCGCCACAGACAGTGCAGCTGAGTTAATGGCAGCACTCAATTTGATAGATTCTGCCCAAACGGCGCTAGAAGACGAGTTAAATACGGTAGATTTCGAGGTTGAAGAGAGGCGATCGCAGACAGAATCAATTCATGAAGCGTTGCCAGCAAGTGTTGTATCAGATGCGGTAAAACAAGAAGAACAACCAAATTCGAGTGCATTGGAAGGTGAGACAGACGATTTTGCCGACTTAGAAGCGCTTTTAAATGAGGAATCAATCTCAGACGTACTACCGACATCTGCAGCCTCGATCGCACCAGACGCAGCCACAGTAGCACCAGTTACAATGGCTAGCGCAACCGAGAGCAGCAACGATGAATTTGGCGATTTGGATAAGCTGCTTGGGGAAACTTCTACAGAAACTGCAAGTCCCACTCCGACTCAGCCACAGCAAAAACAAACTGCGACTAATTCCCGCCGTTCAGCATTTGAACAAATGATGCGGGTGCCAGTCAAGCAACTAGATAGCATCAGTAACCAAGTTGGGGAACTGGTTGTCTATCGTAATAGTTTGGAGCAGGATCAAGAAAGGCTGCATCAATTCCTAGATAATTTACTGCATCAAGTACACCAACTGAGTGATGTGGGAACTAGAATGCAGGAACTATACGAGCGATCGCTAGTAGAAGCATCGCTACTAGGTAATCGTCAAGGCTCACACTCACCATTAATAGATAGTTCCGCTTCTGCTCCAAAAGGTCATGTTACAGGCATAAACTTTGATGCCTTGGAAATGGATCGCTTTACAGGCTTCCACACTTTGGCTCAGGAAATGATTGAGCTAATTGTACGAGTGCGGGAGGCATCATCGGATATTGAGTTTGTCACGGGTGAAACCGAGCAAGTGGCTCGTCAGTTTCGGCAGGTGACAACTCAACTGCAAGAAGGAATAACGCGATCGCGCATGGTTCCCTTTTCGCAGATCGCCGAGCGCTTACCCCGTGCCGTAAAAGATATTTCCTTTAAATATGGCAAGCAAGCAGAACTGCAAATCGAAGGCAAGGATACCTTAATTGATAAGGTAATTCTAGAACAACTCTACGACCCAATGACTCATTTGGTGAACAATGCTATTACTCATGGTATTGAGTCTCCAGAAGAGCGCTCCCAAAAGGGCAAGTCTCCAGTTGGTCAAATTACTATTAGGGCTTTCCACCAAGGCAACCAAACTGTAATCACTGTTAGCGATGATGGCAGTGGCATCGATCCGGAACGGGTAAAGGCAAAAGCAATTCAAAATGGGCTAATTACCCCAGAGGCAGCAAACAATATGTCTCGCCTGGATGTGTACAACTTGCTGTTCCATGCCGGGTTTAGTACGAAAGACAAAGTTGATGAGTTTGCTGGCCGAGGTGTCGGCATGGATGTAGTGCTAACTAGCCTGAGCCAGATGCGGGGGACAATTACCACCGATTCTACTCTTGGTAGGGGTACGACCTTCACGATTCGTCTACCGCTAACGCTGAGTATTTGCAAAGCACTTTGCTGCTTGAGTGATAAGGCTCGGATTGCCTTTCCTATGGATGGTGTCGAACAAATGATAGACATACCTGTAGAAGGCATAGTTACTAATGCCCAAGGGCAATCTTGTATTCCTTGGCATGATTCCTTGTTGCCATTCCGACACTTGAGAGAATTCCTCAGTTTCAATCGCCAAATTAGCAGAGGCAGTGTTTATGGCAGTAATCGTGATGACAACATGATTTCTATCCTAGTACTACGCTCGGCTGATATGTTCTTTGCCATCCAAGTTGACCAAGTGCTAGGAGAACAAGAAATTGTAATTAAGCAATTTGAAGCTCCAGCACCAAAGCCAGCGGGCATAGCTGGTGCAACCATTCTTGGAGATGGTCGCGTTATGCCAATAGCTGACGTATTGGAGTTGATCGACTTGTCTATGGGACGGATTCGGCAGAATGAAGGAACTTGGTGGACGAGCAATAATACTTCCTTGCCATCCGAAACTCAGCCTGCGCTAAAAACTGAGCCAATGGTTCTAATCGTAGATGACTCGATTACCGTCCGCGAACTCTTGTCTATGACATTCGTCAATGCAGGTTATCGTGTCGAGCAAGCTCGTGATGGTCAGGAGGCTTGGGACAAACTCCGTGATGGTTTGCCTTGCGATCTGATTTTCTGTGACATTGAAATGCCTAGAATGGATGGTCTAGAACTATTATCGCGGCTACAGCAAGATTCAAAACTCAGCCAGTTGCCTATTTCTATGCTGACCTCACGCGGTTCAGATCGTCACCGTCAAATGGCTTTACAACTAGGTGCAAGCGGCTACTTTACTAAACCTTATCTAGAAGAAGCCCTGCTGGATGGCGCTCAAAGGATGCTCAAAGGTGAGGTACTACTCACGCCAAGCAGCAGCAATGTAAATGTATAGGTAAGCTATTTGCCCCAAAGCGATCGCTTTGTAAGTGCTAGCTCTTTCATAGCTTTCGATCTATCAAGCGTCTCGGTGTTGTACCGGGGCGCTTGATGCTTTTGATAGACATTCCAACTAATGTCTCGATCTCGGCGGAAGCATCTTCTACTTATTATCTAAGCCGCTTTGTCAAGCGTTTCTACACCTTGGCAAACTGTTGGAAAATCTCATCTGCTAGCCACTCAGTAGTAGCTTTGAAATTACGCACTGGGGTTGGTAACATTTCTAAATAAACAGCCTGTCGGATTAAATGCCCAGCTTTACCCTTAACTTCAAAGCGATCAAAAATCTCTGCCACGCTCTCTTCTAAACCTAGCTTCATCATTGTGCCGCGCAGGTGTACTTGAGCCGGAGTTGGGGAATTACCTTGAGAAATTGCTTTGAGGTTACGGGCGATCGCTGCTGCTTGCTGATAGGCAACTTGTGCTGTAGCAGGCAAGGGATTTTCCATATTTATGCAACAGTCTCCGCCAACAAATACTTCAGGAAACTCTGGTAGTTGCATGGTTGGCGTTACTTTTAATCGACCTTGTTTGTCACGGTTTTCTGGGGAAATGGGCAATGCTTGAATCAGTGGATGGGTAGCAGTACCAGTAGTCCAGATGATGGTTGCGGCTTCGAGTTCATCTGTTTGGTTATGACGCTTGAATTCTACTCGCTGGGGATGAACAGCACCAATCTCTGCTTCCAGCAAAACTTCAACTGCAACAGTACACTGTTGAAAAGCTTTCTGGGCAGTTTGACGTAGACTGTCTGTGTCCCCTTTAAGAATTTCTTTACCGCGTTGGATAACTACTACGCGAATTTCTTTGGCGTTACCTCCAAGCTGGGCGTACCAGTCAGGTAACAAATCTGCTAATGTTGCTGCTAGTTCTACCCCTGAACGACCAGCACCCAAGACTGCAAAAGTTAGCAGGGTGCAACGTTTCTCAGTATCTTCGATTTGAGTAGCTCGTTGAAGACATTCTCGCAGGTGTTTTCCAAGAGCGATCGCATCTTCCCCGGTGCGAAAAGCAAATGAGTTTTCTTTTGCTCCCTCAATCCCGAAATAGCCTGTAGTACTGCCTAAAGCCAGAACTAGGTAATTATAGCTGTAATCTAAACCAGAAGTTAATTTAACTTGTCGATTGGGCAAGTCAATTTCTTGAATAGTATCGCAAATGAAAGCCACGCCGCTGTTGTGTAGCAGCTCGTCATAGCGCGGCCATACCAAGTCAACTTTCATTTCGCCACTGAGGAACTCGTAGAGCAAGGGCTTAAAGATAAAACTCCACTCTCGGTCAATTAAAGTGGTTGGCAAAGAGCAGCGTTGGTGGCTCAGATGTAAAGCAGTAAATAACCCAGTAAAGCCACCGCCCAAGATTAAAACAGGATGAGTCGCATTAAGCATTAGCAGTTTTTCTTTTGACTGTGGACAGGCTTTTGTTGCTGGATCGACGCGGCGCAGCAATACGCTGACTAATTAAAGAGATAGGATAATGGCGATCGCTGTTTAAGTGCAACCAAGGATTTTTATAACTTTTGTCATGTTTATATACAGTTTAACCAGCTACAAACAAGAATTTCTTCAGGTAAAAATAGGCACTGTTAGTTACACCACTGGAAAGTTATGCTGCTAGCATGAGCAAATTTATGTTTAAAGACTATAGTTACAACAGGAAAATAACCTATAAATTTTTAATCGATTGTATGGGCGAACCGCAAATTTCCCCTACTTACTCAAAACTTTTCAAAGCTGATAGCTGTATATGAGCGAAGCTCTACTTTGCATCGACAACCTCAAAGTTGCCTATCCTCACCAACAAAACAGTGAATCTCCCGATTGGGCTGTCGATGGTGTATCTTTAACGCTGAAACCCGGTGAACGTCTGGGGTTAGTAGGGGAATCTGGTTGTGGCAAGTCCACGCTGGGAAGGGCAGTGATGCGGTTATTGCCATCTAGTAGCCGAATTGAAGGAAAGGTGAGGTTTGAGGGGAAGCCTGTTTTTGAGCTAACGCCTGCCCAGTTACGGCAATTTCGAGGGGAAGCGGTGGCATTGGTGTTTCAAGATCCGATGACACGCCTCGATCCTTTGATGACAATTGGCAAACACTGTATCGAAACACTGAAAGCGCATCAACCGCAGTTATCGCAACAGCAAGTTAAGGAAAAAGCGATCGCTACTCTGGAAGCGGTGAAAATTCCTGCTAGTCGCTGGAAGCAGTATCCACATGAATTCAGCGGCGGGATGCGGCAACGGGTGGCGATCGCTCTTGCCCTCCTGCTCAACCCCAAGCTGATTGTGGCGGATGAACCTACTACTAGTTTAGATGTAACAGTTGCCGCTCAGATATTAAAGGAACTGACGCGACTGTGCCAAGAACGACAAATGGCACTGCTGTTGATTTCTCACGATCTGGCGTTGGTGGGAGAATACTGCGATCGCATTGGCGTGATGTATGCCGGAAAATTGGTTGAAGTTGGCGACTCCAAATCTGTTTTTCAACATCCCCAGCACGAATACACGCGATCGCTCTTGCAAGCAGCTTTGCACATTCAAGCGTTCAGCAAAGATGGAGAAAGAAGACAGGAGTCAGGAGACGGTAGGGGCGATTCCCAGGATATCAATGAGATGACGGGTAAGCTAACAAACCCGCCCGGACAAAATTCAGCATTCAGCATTCAGCATTCAGAAGACTGGAGTCAAAATGGAAAATCTCGTCATCCTATCAGGCTGGAAGAGTTACATCCTACATCCGTGATTCCTCATGCTTCAAAGCCGCTGCTACGAATTAAAGATTTGAAACAGTACTATACGCTAGAACGTAATTTTATTGAGCGGCTGCTAAAAGCACAAGACCAAACAATAAAAGCTGTAGATGACATTAACTTAGAACTATATCCGGGAGAAATTCTTGGATTAGTAGGGGAGTCGGGCTGCGGCAAGAGTACTTTGTCACGGACAATATTACAATTGATTCGTCCTACTGCCGGGACTATTGAATGGCAAGGAACAACAGAATTAACTACCTTGTCGCGGCAAGATTTGCGCCGACAAAGGCAACAAATGCAAATGGTTTTTCAAGATCCTCATGCTTGTCTTAACCCCTCAATGACTGTGGGACAAAACATTGCTGAACCTTTGTTTATCCACCAGCAAGCTAGTTCTACTGAAGCGAAAAAACGCGTAATTCAAATGCTGGAGCGAGTGGGGTTAGTACCAACTAATATATATTACGATCGCTATCCATCGGATCTGTCTGGCGGGCAACAGCAACGAGTAGCGATCGCGCGGGCTTTGATTACTCGCCCCAAACTGCTAATTTGTGATGAGCCTGTAAGTATGCTGGATGCGAGCGTACAATCTCAGGTACTAGAGTTGATGCTGGAGTTAAAGTGGGAGTTCGATCTTACGTATTTGTTTATTACTCACGATCTAAGGGTAGCTAGATTTTTGTGCGATCGCATTGCTGTGATGAATGCTGGTCGAATTGTTGAAATTGGTGCCACCGAGAAGATTTTTACCAATCCAGAGCATCCTTATACCCAAACTCTACTGCAAGCTGCTCCTTTATTAGGGGCTAAGGGCGAACTAAAGGATGAAGGATGAAGAATGAATTAATAATCCCCCAAGTCCCCATTTCCCTTGCTGTTATAACGAAGAGTATATAACTAGAGATGATATGCCGTGATGCTGTAGAAACTGACTTGGCGGAGATTGTGGCGATATATAATGCCTCGATTCCCAGCCGAATGGCAACAGCCGATTTAGAGCCAGTTTCTTTTGAAAGTCGTCAAGCTTGGTTTTATCAACATTCAGCGAGCGATCGCCCAATTTGGGTAATGGAAGTAGATCGAGCAATTGCTGGATGGCTTAGCTTTCAATCGTTCTACGGACGGCCAGCTTATCATGCAACCGCCGAGATTAGTATTTATGTTGCCCCTGCCTATCGTCGCTGTGGTGTGGCTCGTCAACTGTTGTCACGAGCAATTCACCATAGCCCAGCCTTGGGGCTGAAAACGCTATTAGGCTTTATTTTTGCTCACAACCAGCCGAGTTTACAGTTGTTTAATTCTTTTGGTTTTCAACGTTGGGGTTATCTACCCGCAGTGGCGGAACTCGACGGTGTTGAGCGAGATCTTTGTATCATGGGTAAGCAAATTCGTCAAGAAAAATAGGCGAGAAAAGTATAAAACGAGTTTTTACGAGCTAAGTGCGATCGCGGTTTACTAGCTACCGTCTGAGATTGGTATAATGCCGAAGCGGATTGATTACAAAATTTATCAGCTAGCTACTCCTTGGAGAGATCGGCAGCGATAGTGTCATTTAGTTTGGGTGTTCATGACTATACTTACAACAAAGCTCGACAATACAGCCTATGGCTCCTCTGATTCAGATATTCGCCTCAAAGATATCGTCAAAGCTTTACCGAAGGAATGTTTTCAGAAGAATCGTTTTCGGGCTTGGTCGAGGGTACTAATTAACGTCTTGATGGTTGTCCTCGGTTATATTGGTTTAGCGATCGCACCTTGGTATACATTGCCTCTTTTATGGATCTTCACCGGGACAGCGTTGACCGGTTTTTTTGTAATTGGTCATGACTGCGGTCACAGATCGTTTGCTCAACGTCGTTGGGTGAACGATTTGGTGGGGCATATTTTTATGGCACCGTTGATTTACCCTTTCCATAGTTGGCGGATTCTGCACAATCACCACCACCTTCACACCAATAAGCTGGAAGAGGATAATGCTTGGCAACCGTTTAAACCAGAGTTCTATGACAGTTTAAATGGATTAGTACAGTGGGCTTATCAGATGATGCGGGGTAAGTTTTGGTGGGTAGGCTCTACTATTCACTGGGCAGGGCTGCACTTTAACTTGTCTAATTTCCAGGCTAAAGACCGAGAAAAAGCGAAGCTATCTATAAGTGTAGTCATCATTTTTGCCTGCATAGCCTTCCCGCTTCTAATTGCCACGACTGGAATTTGGGGATTTGTCAAATTTTGGCTCATGCCTTGGTTGGTCTACCATTTCTGGATGAGTACATTTACGCTGGTTCACCATACAGCACCTGATGTTCCTTTCCACAACGTTGATGAATGGGACGCAGCAGCTGCACAGTTATCTGGAACAATTCACTGCAATTATCCCCGTTGGGTAGAATTTCTTTGCCACGATATTAGCGTCCACGTTCCCCACCATATTTCTACTGCTATTCCTTCTTACAATTTGCGGCTAGCTTATCGCAGCTTGCAAGAAAATTGGGGCGATTATCTCTATCCAGAATCTCAGTTTTCTTGGACTTTAATGAAGCAGATTACAGATAAGTGTCATCTGTATGAGCCGGATAATTGTTACCAATCTTGCCAGGAATATCACCAGGCTAAAAAATAGGATTGTAGGTGCTGAACTTAGGTGCAAGTTAATAACAGACCAACTATTAACCTCTGAGGTTCACTCTCAATAAGTCAGATCTACCTGATTTTTGTAAAACTACCCAAACATTTGTTATCGTGGCTGCGGATTAATTAAATGTTGGGTAGTTTTTCATAATGATTGTTATTGCTCAAAAACTAAGTAAGCTATTACTGCTAACGACGGCATCCGTAATAGTCAGCAGCATGGTTATTCAAAAAATTCATGCACAAGCAGTTGATTTGAATAATCTGTGTCTGAAGCATCCACTAAGTTCTAACTGTGCTGGTTACACATATCCTTTGCAGACCACAAACGATTTTCAACTTGCAGCTAATAAGACTCGTAAAACTATCAGGATGAGGCTTAAAAACCCTGGTTCTGATAATGAATGGCTGCGAATTGAGATCGATGGAAATACTGTCAGACCCATACATACAATACGTACTAACCGGAACTTCACCGGACTTGTCAACAGCGCTTTGGGTGCTGTTTCTCCAGTCCCTTTGCCTAGTGTCCGCTTTGATAAGTGGCTAGATGCTCCAACTACTCGCGTTGTATTCCAGCCAGATAGTTGTTCTATCTCGCCACCGCCTCAAGTTCCACAGAATTCATCACCCCAAGAAAATCAGCAGGTATCGCCACCGCCACAACCAGGAGAAAATTCAACTGCGTTAGTCAATCAATCGCCACCGCCACAATCTGCACAAAATATACCTTTTCAGGCAAATCAAAAGAATTGTTTACCCAGTTGCGCGATCGAGGGAACCGATAGTGTTGTTTTACCAGAGGGAACAGATATTCGCAAGGGACGTTTCACGATTGAATACACAGAAGGAGCTTTGTTAAGGACAATTACTTTTAGAATTCGTGATGAGAGTTATTGAATTTCTTGTCACGACTATAAGTTGTCTAGTGCTTACTACATTCAATTTTTGACAAATTTTTGCCATTTAGCGATCGCTTTTTTATTGCGCTTTGAGTAGTTGCGATCGCACCCATTCTCTAAATTCTCGCATTCTAGCATTCTCACCCTTTTGCGAGTCTAGCTGTATAAATCGTGCTAATTCTTTGACTGGAAATGAGCCAAAAGCAAGACTGGTTTCCGAATCTACATAACCTGTATCCGTGAGAATATTAATTATTATTTTGTCATCTTCAAATCGCCAAACTTCTGGTACTCTAAGTTCAGCATAAACTGCCATTTTATCGATTGATGAATTAGTCGTGTCAATTTCAATTGCTAAATCGGGCGGTGGATCGTTCTTCAAATCAATTTTTAATTTGTTACGAACAGCAAGTTCATTTTGAATGTAAAAACATTCATCTGCTTCTTTACCAACAGCCTTGGGTTTTGAACGCCAAGTAGTAGATTTCAAACCACGAATTTCTAAACCTAGTTCCTCAGAGAGGACGATCAACAACCGTCCGAGTGTCCAGCTATAGGTTCCATGGTCTGATAGTGGTGTCATCAATTCTAAAGTTCCCTTGTAGTAAATCATGCGAAGCTTGGGATGTTCGGCGAATATCTCCAGTAACTTCTCATACATTTCCCAACTAATGTGATGTAAAACAAGGCGGGAACCTTCAATTGGTGTGCCTGGGGTTAGGGTTTGAGTCATGATTTGATCGAAGTACTCATCTGACTACAAATTTAACAAGTGTGCGTAAGCGTTGCGTGAGCGTAGTTATCGCATTGTTGGGGAGAGGGGGAGCGAGATCGTACTTCAGTATTCATCACTTAAGCAGACATCAAACGCTGCCTTGGTTCAGGAATAGAACGCTCTAACTCCCTAGCGGTTTCAATCCACTTCTGCATAATAATTTCTATATTGTGTAGTGCTTCTTGGTAAGTTTCGCCATCAGCAGCACAACCTGGTAATTCTGGTACTTCAGCAATAAATGCTCGGTCTTCTTCACTCCAGTAAAGAATAATCTTATAGCGAAGCATCATCTTGACCTCCTAGCTGATACTTAAGAATTACTGTACGAACTTGTTTAACTTGATAAGCTTTGGCTTGCGAACCATTTGGTTGAAGATTCAAAATTTCCTCAACACCTTCCTGAGTAAAGATGTGGTGACTACCACGAATTCTTTCATTAAAACCTAGTTGGCTTAGGAGTTGGCACAGTTGCTCAAAGGTAATATTTGTGCCTTATGTGCTTGATAGGATTTTAACCAGAAGTTTGTCTTGTTGGCTCACTATTTCTAATATTCGCTGGTGGCATTTATTGTAGAGTGCGATCTCTCTCACTTTATCTAAAATATGATCGCACACCAGCCAGTTGTATAAGCGTTCACAATTATAAACTCCATTAAAAACTAACCGCTTTTTCTCTACTACAAATTATCTACTAAAATCAATATCTTGTTATTGAAATAAGCTATATACTGCACTAATTTTTTCACCAGATAACTCTTGAGGTTGTTTTTCATGTCCATCTCTTATGTAGAGCTTGTTATCATACCATACAGGCTCTTTACCTGCTTGTATTTCAATCAGCAATACTGTGTGATCGTGATATGTAATAGGGGTTAATGCTGTATTAACACTACTTTTTAGCCATTCAGGTAATTTGGAGTCTCTAATTTTTCGACTTATATGCAGTATATATTGATCAAGTGTTGTACCGTGAATTGTAGCTTCTCTTTCTAGCCCGACAATACCAAATGGAAAAAATCTAGGTGCAGATATTTGATCGAGTTCTTCAATAAGCTCAGTATCTTTCTCTTTGTCAGATATTCCTAAAAATATATAGCCTTTTTTTCCTTTACCGAGATTTGCCATAGCTGCAATATTTTGGCAAATCTTATCGAAACAATTATTGTCAAAAGTTTGATTAGAAGGATTTAAAAAAAACAGTCCTTGTTTAAAATCATAATTTGGAGCTTCGGTTTTTGATCTTCTTAAATAGTTTTCTAAATCTATGGCGTAAGAGCCACTACTACGAGTTGTATATTTTGATAGTTTAAAATAATTCTGAATTAGTCCTTTGGTCAGACCTATATTTCTAGTTCTTTTATCTGTTGTTATAGTAGAGCTAACTTCTATTTTTTTCATTAAACCCATTACAGCATTGAAAATTTCCTGATAATCAAAAGGTTCTTTAGATTCTTTGATAACTAGCTCATAAAAAGCCATAAATAAAGTATAAAAAGGCTCTTTAACTGGATTGCTAACTCCTCCATCACGACTAAGAATTCTTCTAAGAAAGTTTTTATCATTTGTTGAGTCTATTGATGAGACTGCATTAACAGCATTTTTGATGTGTGATAGTACAGATTTAATATCTTCTTTCTGGTTTTCTGTTCCATACTTTGTAACTGCTAATTCTATTTCATCTGATTTCTCTGTATCTCCCTTACCATAATAAGCATCAAAGTTTTCTTTTTTTGCTGGAAAAGGTTTTCCTAGAGCTATAGAAAGTATTATGTCTGCTAGCAATTGTTCATCTGCGCTCTCCCGCAAATCCGAGTTACTTATAATACCTTGACGACACCAAAAAGTATCTTCTGCAAGAACTCCATATCCTAAATCGATAGACCTAGAATCAATACTAATCTCAGGCATTTCTGTGAGAGGAACAATTTCCCTCGATACATCACCTCGGATTTCACAAGCTAATAATCTAACTAATTCTGCAAAATTGCTTGTAACACCAGCTGATCTTACTTCTTGAGCAGATAAATGTTTTCCATTGGAATTAATTCTATTAAACACATCCTCAATTTCTTTGTTACTGTTAGCCTCATAGATAGTGACAGCCAAGGAATATTCTAAAAAATCTACGCACTCTTGAGCATTTAATAAATTTTATGTACTAGTTTCTACTCTCTGAAATACTCCTTGATTACTTAATTCATTAGCTAGTGGATGCTTCTTAACATCAAAAAATTTCCCATGAATTGAAAATTGATTTTCAATAAAACCAAAAATACTATTTATTTAAACGTTGCATACCGTCAATTATTTCATACATATCCCTTCCATCTTTTTTGAATTTTCCAAATAAAATTAGTGGAATAGGATATTTTAACAGGATGCTTTCTATTAAAGATGCTTTCTCTGATTTAGTCCATACAAGTTTACGTTGGTATCTACGATTGACAATAAGATTATTTTCTCTATAGAGACGATATAGTTCCAATATACTTATTCCTTTGGGTGTAATACTCATAATTTATTCTTAATTATTTTTATTAGTCTGCAATTTATACAAATTTAAGGGTGGGCAAATAGCCCACCCCAATTATTTACCTAATTATTTGCACTTACTCAATCCCTTCAATCCGATCCTCAACTTCTTGATACAACTCGCGTAGCAAATCTAAATTGCTTTCGCTAGTCTCCCAATAACCGCGACCATTCACTTCCAACAATGTTGCAACCATCTTGCGGAAAGAATGAGGATTGAGATTCATCAACCGCTGACGCATCGCTTCATCCTGAATAAACGTGGCGTTAGTATCCTCATAAATCCAGTTATCAACTGCACCAGCTGTTGCACTCCAACCCATTGTATTTACCAACCGCTTGGAGAGTTCGCGCACACCTTCATAACCGTGAGAAAGCATTCCCTCATACCACTTGGGATTTAACATTTTGGTACGAGCATCCAAACGCACAGTTTCTGATAAAGTACGGACTTGAGCGTTAGCTGTTGTGGTGTCGGCAATGTAAGATGCTGGTGTTTTGCCATCACCCCGCAAACTTGAGACTACCTTTGTGGGATCGGAATCAAAGTAGTGGGAAACGTCAGTCAAGCTAATCTCGGAAGAATCCAAATTTTGGAAAGTTACTTCCGCAGTTTTGAGCGTACTTTCAAAAATCTGCCGCGTTTGTTCCATCGTACCGGGATTATCGGCACTGAAGGCGAAGGATTTCCGCGTTAAGTACATTTCCTGCAACTCAGCTTCGCTTTCCCAAGTGCTGTTTTCTACTGCCAAGTTGATATTTGACGAGTAGGAACCGGAAGCATTGGAGAACACGCGAGTTGCTGCTTGGCGCAAGTTAATTCCCATTTCCTCGGCTTGTTGCAATGCGTGTTTGCGGACAAAATTCATTTCCAAAGGTTCATCCGCTTCCGCTGCCATTTTCACCGCTTGATCCAGCAGGTTCATTTGGTTAATGAACAAGTCACGGAACACGCCAGAACAGTTGATCACAACATCAATTCTGGGTCGTCCCAACTCTGCTAGAGGAATCAATTCCAGCTTGTTCACTCGTCCCAAAGCATCGGGAACTGGACGCACGCCCACCATCCACATAATTTGTGCTAGAGATTCGCCGTAAGTTTTGATGTTATCGGTTCCCCAGAGAACGCAGGCGATGGTTTCGGGATAGTTTCCGTTGTTTTCTGCCCTGTTTCGCGCCAAAAGTCGATCTACAACAATTTTTGCCGATTGTACCGCTGCTGTTGTCGGGATAGATTGCGGATCGAGGGCATGAATATTCTTACCTGTAGGCAATACATCCGGGTTACGGATCGGATCGCCACCAGGCCCAGGGAGGATATATTCGCCTTCTAATCCTTTGAGTAATGCGCCTAGTTCGTTGTCAGCGCAAACTTGCTGGAGGCAGAATTCCAGATATTCAAACAGGGGTTTGATTGCTTCTGGATCTACTTTGGGATAACCTGCTTGATGCAATGCTTCAATCCAGGGCTGCTTTTTGCCCATGTTGAAGAAATTCAACCGAGAAACGCGGGAAACTCGCCCTTCAGCGTCGGTTTGCTCTTTGACAAGGGCGCTAACTGCTGCACGGGTGGCTAGGGTAATTTCTTGCAACAATTGCACATCTTCTAAAACGCCTTTGTCGCTGTTTTGGTAAATTTCGTCAATGTTGCGTCCGAGGCTATTGGCGATGATTCGGGGTAGGCTTTGTAGAGAGGTTAAATTTAACGCCTCTACACCTTCCTGGCGATCTAGATTGCTGATATTGACAAGAGTAGCGATCGCTTCCTCTGCGCTTGGCGGTTTACCAACTACGTGCAACCCACAAGGTAACAACCGAGATTCAATCTCCATCAACTTGCGGTATACCATGCCAACGATATTATCCCGCTCCAGAGCAGTCATATCTTTCGCATCTGTCTCTGGTAAGTTAATATCCTTATCCAAATTCACCATCCGGCACTTATCCATGATGGTGTTGACGATGGGGATACCGCGTCCAGTATCTTTCAGTGTTTGATAAGAAGCAATCAATTCGCTAAGTTCTTTCAAACCCTTGTATAATCCAGCATTTTCTGCTGGAGGAGTTAGGTAAGAAATTGTCTCGGCATAACTACGCCGCTTGGCGATCGTTGCTTCACTGGGGTTATTCGCTGCGTAATAGTAAAGATTGGGAATCATACCAATCAGATTGTCTGGGTAGCACTCGCCAGACATACCCATTTGCTTTCCTGGCATGAATTCCAACGAGCCGTGAGTACCGAAGTGCAGCACTGCGTCGGCTTTCCAAAGCTGTTCCAGATAAGTGTAGTATGCTGCAAAGCCGTGATGGGGACTTGCCGATCGCGAGAACAGTAACCGCATCGGATCGCCTTCATACCCAAACGTAGGCTGTACGCCGATGAAGACATTACCGAAATGCTTACCATAAATTAGCAGATTTTGCCCATCGCTGTTGAGATGTCCGGGCGGTGGGCCCCAGTTTTCTTCTAGTCTGTGGGAGTATGGTGTGAGTTTCTCATACTCCGGTACTGACATCCGGTAGGCGACGTTGAGTTCGGGACTGCTGTATTGTGCTTGCGCATCGTGGATGACTTCTTGCATCAACGCTCCGGCTGACTCCGGCAATTCCGGTACGTCATAGCCGTTGTTTTTCAACGCGAGCATCACTTCATAGATCGAACCAAAAACATCCAGGTATGCAGCAGTACCCACATTTCCCTTATCCGGTGGGAAGCTGAAAACAGTGATGGCAAGTTTCTTTTGTAACTTCGGCTTGCGGCGCAAGTTAGACCATTTGAGGGCGCGTTGTGCTATTGCTTCAATCCGATCTTGCAGGGCGATCGCTTTTCCTGTCGTCCCATCCCTACCTGACATAATAATCGGTTCGATTGCCCCATCCAATTCGGGAATAGCGATTTGCAAAGCCACTTGAATTGGGTGCAAGCCCAGATCGCTATCTTGCCATTCTTCGGTTGTTTGAAACACCAGCGGCAAGGCAACCATATACGGGCGGTTCAACCGTTTCAACGCCTCAATTGCTTTGGGATGATCTTGTCGCGCCGGGCCGCCCACGAGGGCAAAACCAGTTAGGGAAACCACAGTATCGACGATCGAGTTTTTACTCACTGGATCGTAGAAATAGGCATCCACAGGTTTAGAAAAGTCCAAACCGCCTGCAAAGACGGGAAGCACCCGTGCGCCCATTGCTTCGAGTTCTTGCACCATTGCTACGTAATGGGCATCATCACCTGTAACTAGGTGAGTGCGTTGCAGCACCAGCCCAACACAAGGAGCTAAGGGATCTTTCAGATCGTTGGAGATATCCTTGCGGCTGTTGTACCAGTTGAGATATTCTTTAACATCCTCAAACATAGTAATTGACAAAGGATGCCAAATACCCATGTCGGGATAAACAACGGGTTCCTGGTATTGTAGAGACGCGAAATTTCGCGTCTGCTTAAATACATATTTATCCGCCAGCATCAGCAGGAAGTTTTCCAGGTTTTCTGGAGAACCTCCCAGCCAATACTGGAAGCTGAGCATAAAGTTGCGCGCATCCTGGGCTTTGTCCATCGGCAGGTACTTCAGCACTTTGGGTAGCGTTTGCAACAGCTTCAGCATCCCATCTTGGAACCCAGCACCGGATTTTTCTTTGCGCTTGCGCATGAAAGAGGCGATCGCACTCTTAGATTGCCCTAATTGTGCCATTGAGAAGCTACCCATTTTGTTTAGGCGCATCACTTGAGGCATCGAGGGGAAGACGACAGCTACATCCAGGCGATCGCGGTGGGGTTCTACAGCTGCTACTACTTTATCTGCCAAATCTTCAATGAAAATCAGTGAGGCGATGAAGATATTGGCATTTTGGATCTCGCGCTTGAACTCCTCATAGTTTTCTGGATCGCGGAGTTCTTCAATCAAGTAGCCGCTGATTTCAATGCAGAGCGCTGGGCTGTTAGCGTTAATCTGTCGCACTGCTTGCGACAGCGCACTTTGGTACTGGGACTCTAGCACGACATAGACCACTTTGAGTAAAGACCGCCCCCCCAGGTTATCAGGCGCAATATGTCGAATGGTGGACTTGACGTGTGTGAACATTCGGTTAAGGCTCCTTTGATGCGTGTTCTCTTCAAGGGGATCTAAGGGCGATCGTTAATCGTAGGACAATAGATGTACACTCTGCCACCGTCCTAATCTGCCTACTCTCGGCAAGGTATTCTTGCACGACTTTAGAGCTTTTGCTTTCCTAGATCCCTATCTGTAAAAGATTGTGAAGTTTGCTTTTACGAGTAAAAGCTAGGACTACAGAAGCTTAGACAAGTTGTGGCATAAGAGTTTTGTATCAGAAATTGCTTACCAAAAGGTGGTTTTGAGCCGCATCTGACACAATTTGATAAAAATACTGTAATTATTATTTACATTTATTAACTTTTGCTGAAGTAAACACTCCAGAAATATTATTTATTGTATAATTCCCTAATCTCTTGTCGTTGCAAGCGCGATCGCCTAGTAACGAAGAATTATCCAATTCCTACTTTGTACTCCCTGCTTTTTTGAGGGCGAGAAAAATATCGTAGCGGATGCTGCGATCGTCACTGATAGCAGATGTCACACCAATCGAGCGCGTAGCATCAAACAAAAGTTGTTGACCAGAGAAAAATTGCGGCAGGGGTAAAGCTTTAACAGCTGGTTCCACATTCAGGAAGAACTGACCATTAGTAGGATTGAGTTGTGAAGCTACAGTTTTTTGGAATTGCGCGGTACTAGCTAGGGTTGTTGCTGGTTGCCCAATAATGCGATCAGCTACAGGTGCGCCCAGTGCTAAGAAAGCAACATCTCCATCTAACCAACCATGAGTAGCTGTCACCGTTCCGTAAGGAGCAATCCAGTTAACAACTTCTCGATCTTTCACTTTTGTCTGCTGAATCTGGAATTGATAGCGGCTGCGCATCACCCGATCTAGCAGCGCAAAAGATTCTTCAGCTTCAGTGCGATTGTTGGCTTTAACCATCAATACCAACGAAAGGGCAAAATCTCCAGTATCAGATGCTTTTGGGGCAGATGGAACCACAGATAAAGCAAATTCACCGCCCATCCAACTGAGCAAATCTCGATCTAGATCTAGCCCCGTAATAGACTTAACACCCCCTCGTAACTCTTGGGGTTTAAGCGGTGCTAGGGGATTAGATTGGGCATCCTGAACATAGTCCCGCCATAGCCGCTGCAAATTTCCCCCTGATAGCATCATTAATGTCTCTCCTGGTAGGCGACTCTGCATACTACCAGCTTGATTTTCCACTGCATAGACGCGATCGCTATTTGGCTTGAGCCAGGAAATACTCTTCATCCGCATTCCCTCTGACTCTAAATTGACTGTCGCTGCCAAACCTTGGTTATTCTGAAGTTGAGCCAAACCTTGGGGAGAAAAAGATCGCGTTGGATTGGCTGCGGCGACTCTAGCAGCTGCGGGGACATTAACGTATACTTGAGCAAAGCTTTGAGGCGAGGCAATTTGATTTATGGCGTTGGTATAACCAGGAGTTTGCAATAGGGAAGTTGCTGTACCTTTGTATGTATCGATCGCTTTGTCGATCGCTTTGGGATTATCCGTCACGAGCAAGAAATTTCGATCTACAAGGGCGGCTGAGTAATTTTGTGCGGGCGAACCTTGTGTCTCTCTAATTTCCAAGCCCTTATAGTTACGCTCAATCCATTTACCTTGTTTCAACGGCTTCGGTTGTTCTAATAATTGCTTAGCCGCTGCTGGATTGGCAATTGGTAGCACCATTACTAGAGATTGTTGCCCACCAGCATTCGCTTGAGGGTTCGGCTGAGAATTTTTTGCAGGTATCAGTTCGGGCGGTAGTAAAGCAATGGTTACTTCTTTGCCTACCCAAGGCTGAATGTCTTGCTGGTAGTTATAACCGTTGGCAGTGAGGAAGCGATCGCGTAATCCAGTTAAATTCTTTTCTAGCTCGACTTGAGTTTGTTGGGTTCCATATTGCCGCAGTTGCTGCCATTGTTCGGCATCAGTAGAAACAGATACAGCAACTATTGCCTCTTGTGGGATCATATTAGCTCCCACTGGCAGTTCTTCAAACTGACCATTACGTTGGAGCAGCCAGTAAGCAGCAACTCCTCCACTAATTAATAAGCCAGCAGCTCCTAAAGTCAGCAGCAGGGAAGATTTACGTTTTTCAGGCATTGGTCTGGAAGACAGAGGGTGTCTTAAGAGTTATAGCGGTTTTCAAACGGGCGCGAACACAGCTAGATGTCACCTTTTGCGGTATTGTATCTCTGAAGCTGGGCGTTGTTCTGTATGAATCGCACTTCCAGGATTGAAATCAAATAAAAATAATCTACTGACCTATATAGGTAGAGATGCGATCGTGTCTCTTTCCACTTGCGCGGTGGCGGGGAAAATTCCCAGGTAGTGACTCGTAAACCCCCGCAGGCGATCGCGGGGGCTTTCATGTCTCTCAATATAGCTTTTTTGTTTTTACAATCAACTACCCAGATCGAAAACTGGGGATAATTTAATCCACATACACTTGAACAGTGCATTTATGAGTAAATTCCCACACCCTTGCCAAAAGCCCTAATGTTTAGCCGAAACGACCGCTGACATACTCTTGAGTGGATTGTTGCTGTGGGCTTTGGAAAATCATCTCGGTTCGGTCGTACTCTACCAAGTAACCCATCCTACCACCTTTTTCTGTCGGTTCGACGTTGAAAAATGCCGTCATATCAGATACCCGCGAAGCTTGCTGCATATTGTGGGTAACGATGATGATCGTGTATTGCTCTTTGAGTTCGTTGAGTAAGTCTTCAACCCGCAGGGTAGAAATCGGGTCAAGGGCTGAACATGGTTCGTCCATTAAAATTACTTCTGGCTGCGTGGCGATCGCACGAGCAATACATAAGCGCTGTTGTTGTCCCCCTGATAGGGAAAGACCACTTTCCCTGAGTTTATCTTTGAC
>QQTW01000876.1_pt1 | contig 20092 bp, 14 predicted proteins | sample 1904831 | NCBI WGS metagenome assembly QQTW01 (sample SAMN09435610, study PRJNA476489) | Subsurface metagenome, whole genome shotgun sequencing project. | reverse complement strand
TAACACATCGCTCTTATTCAAAAGCAAAAAAATCTGATAGCACACGTACTCCGCAATTACGAATTGGAGTCGAAGCTAAATTGCCGTATCACCCATTCTTGTCAGATTGGGGCGATAGATACCAATCAATTATGCGTACTGCTTTGAATAAATTGCAGCTTGGACAGTCAGAAGATTATATTGAAAAAAGTTTTCAGTCCATTTTTGATATTGATTGGGCATGGGCTGACTCAATTGCGAGTGATGCTAAAGGCACGTTCGATCAACTGGCTACAGCAAAACTTTCTCAAATCAAAGCTTTAGATGACGATATAAAAGCAGGTTGGGAGTTTGTTGCTTCTACAATTGAATTGATGGAAAAACAGCTAGCAAACCCAACGCTTAAGAATCTGAAAGGGTTTGGGACTCGATTAATGGGATTGGAGTCAAAAGTTAGTAGGCTTGAAAATAGATATTTAGGTCGGTTGCATAGAGTGAAGATAAAATTATAATTTTTTCCTGATTTTTTGGATTTAGATTGTTATATTGATCGCGTAAGTAAAAACGCGCATTGTAGACGTATTGCAATATTAAATCTGTTTTGAGCAGATATTAATAGTTTCTACCAGATTTTGGTATGTAAAATATGAGCGGGCGGTTGTTGTAGATATAAATAGGGTTATTCCCGTAATAACGGTGCTGATAGCTAACTTCACAGTTCCATTTCTCCAGATTTAGCTTTTGGTGCGGTTGCTGCGACAGTTTCGCGTTGACGGTTGGGTATATTCTCAGTGGGAGTAAACTGCTGCTTAATTTCATCTTTTCTCCAAGAAAAGAGGTCTTTCATGACTTCCTTGAGGGGAACAAACTCCATTGTGTTTTCCCCCTGTTTTTGAGCTTCACCCGTCTTATAGGTCATAATCTTGGAGTACATTTCTCGCTGTTCGGCTATTGGTAACTTGCCGTCGTTGTCTTTTATCCGCTGGAGAATTTCTTCATTATCCTGTTTCATTGCCCCTTCCCATTCGGGACTACCACCCTTGACCATATTTGCCCATTCCTGGGCGATATAGGGATGAACTTTGACGGGAATATCACCTACTGTTTGTACTTGCTTCCCTTTTGGTGTATTTGTCGCTGCCGTAGCGTCTGCATCTGCAATAGGGGATTGTTCCTTGCCGAATATCTGCTCTGCATTTAGTTTTTGAGCGTTTTGAGCAATAAACTTTATCTGGTTGATGTCGTAGTCAGAGATATTCATCTTACTGACTTCTTTGGTAACATTACCCTTTTCATCTTTTTTTAAGTCAAATTTAAGAAGTTCCCGATTACCCTTTTCCTCGGTATTTTTAAACACTTGAAAGGTAGCTTTGGTATTATTTTCACTAAGCGATCGCTTAATGGTAAATTCTCCGACTGTTAGCTCGTCCTTGCCAGTTTGGGTGAGAACATTGTTGAGGGTATTCAGCATCTCGCTTTGTTTGAATTCTTTTAGGGTTTTGATTGTGCCAGCAGGTGCAAGACTTCCTAAATTGTTGCCAATATCGCGCACATCATCCGTACCCAGGTCAGGAAGTTTGCCATTCTCGTTTAGTTTTTCTGATACTATCAGGAACTCCTGACGTTCTACAGGCAACATCTCGGTAGGCTTTTTCGTTATTTTAGGTTCCTCGTTTTTGTTGAGCTTATACTCCATCAAAGAGTTTTTCCACTCAGATAGTTCGTCGTTGCGACGGTGAATACTAACTCTGTCTCCCTCTTGACGAATTACAAATGCATCGCTGCGGTAAATACGCGAACCATCTTGTTCGACAGTACCGTACTTTTTCAACATTGCAGTTGCAGTTTTGGTAATTTCCTTATTTTCGCCGTTGAACCGTTCTTCTCGTGCCTTCTTGTTTTTAATTTCGTAAATAGGAACTTCAACCTGACGTGCCCACTGCTGTTCTGCTGGCTCGACTCCTGGACTATTTGCTACTTCTTGATAGGTATAATTTGCTGCTGGTTCATCTTCAATAATATTTCTTACTTTTTTCAATTTAGCCTGCGCTTCTTCCTCCTCAACTGGTAATTCTTTTTTAATTATTGCCCTTGATTCTGTTTCTTCATTTTCACTCCCAGGATAGCCTACGGTTTTATTACCACTCAATTTATCATTAACTCTTGCTTCTATCCTTTCTTCAATAGTACCTTTTTCGGCATCACGTTTTTCTTCCTCAACAGTAGTATTAACAATAACTTTGCTAACTACCATTCCTCCTATAAATGTAGCTGCTTCTGCTATTCCTCCTGGTACTTCACCCAATGTTGCCGTTGCAGTAACATTTAAATCTTGAGTTACTGCTGTACCCGTAACAACCTTAGCCGCAAATATAGGATATTCGTCTTTAAATTCTTCGTGTAATACTTCTTCTATTGCCTCTAAGGAAGCATCATTTATTACTCTACCTGCTGATGTACTGATATCTGCCAATACTCCAGCTACATATACATTATCTAATATGGTTTTTTCTTCAGGTGGATTATCAAATTCTGGAGGGTTACTAATATCAACATCACTTGCAAATGAAACTACGTACTCTTCATTTTCTTCAGGAATATAGTTAGCTGACTCTATTTTTATAGAATCAGTTGTAATTTCATTATCATCAACTACCTGCAATAGCATATCTTCTGCTGAAGATGACATTGTTTCTTTATCGGGCGATATTTTGACTTCTACTTTATCTTGACCTGGTTCCCGCAATGTTGAATCAGGAAGTAATATTTGATTTAGCGGTTCGTATGTCACATCAATTATTTCTTCCTCACTCAATTCTTCGGTGAAAGTATTTTTAATACATTTACCTTCATTATTTTGCTCGTACAGTACCTTTTCTCCATCCAATGTTACCATCGTTATTTTGATAGCTGGGTCGGGTGTTTTTGCACTTTCATAATCTACACTGTCATTAGGTTTATCGCTAATTAGTCGTCTTGCTAGAGTTTGTGCTTGATATTCAGTAAAAGGCTTTTCTATTTCTGGTTTATCTTGAACTGAGTTTGAGTCTTTATCATCAAACTCTGCTTCCCGACTATTTTTTGCCGATATTTCGCGTTCATTATCTGTACTTTGCCTACTTTGTTCGTTGTTTTTAGTTAAATCGACCTTTTCCCATTTATATGCACCGGAGGTGTCTTTATCTCCAACCAAGTTAAAGATTTCGTCACCAACTTTTACTGCTATTTTATCTTTCTCTTTTTTTTCATTCAACTTGTCCTCGATCAACCCACCTAACGCTTTGGTGAGTTCAACTAGCATTTTTGCTAACTCTTTGCTAATATCTACTGCTGAACGTAATGTTTCTGTATATGCAGAATCGATTTGTCTGTGTCTTTCGTCAAACATAATTTAACCTCCTTCTATGCTAGTGGCAACCTGTCAATTAATACCGAACTTTTGTATTTGACATTCTAGAAAAATGACTTATAGTCATCAACTGGTAAGGGTACATTACCTGCTGCTACAGGTGCTTGAGGTATTGGGAAGCGTTTATCTACCTCCGATACTCGTGAATCCAAATCTTCCTGGGTTGGTTTTTTCTGGGTACTTTTACGAGCGAGTTGCTTGATAACACCATCCCAGTTTTCATCATTTTGTTGTTCAAGCCCGATGATAAATTTAGGAACTTTAATATTCTTCAACAATGGGACTGAACCTTCGTCCTTATTACTATAAGCAGGGTTGATAAATAAACATTTACCAGGTGGTAATTTGAGGAATTGGGCAGGTTCAAAAAGCTTTCGAGTTCGTTCTTGGTCAGAAATAGAAGTATTAGTCTTGCCACCACCAGTTGACCGAGATTTCTGTTTATATTTGATTTCTTCTTCACCTAAATATGCACTGAACAATCGCGCTGACTCTTCTTCACCAGGGTTAAATACGAACTTTGTACCGCAGGCACCCAAGATTGCTTTTGAGATTTCTTTCCCGTAAATTTTTTCTAGCTGACCCATATTCTGCCAACCCATGATGCCGCAGAATCCTTCCGAACGCGATTCGTTTAACCACTTAAACAAATCTGGTAAAAAAATTGACGGCAACTCGTCCAAACATACAACCAAAGGACCATGTTCTTTCCGTTTTTTGGCAATACTGCGGGACACCACCATATGGAGGATACTGGTCATGAGTGGGCTAACTGCATCGCGGCGTTCGCGGTCTAACCCAAAGATAATCATCTGTTTGCGCTTAACTTCGAGCGGTAAGGTAGTTTTACCTACGAAGCATCCTAATGTACCTCTTGCCATAAATCGGGTAAACATCAAAGAAGCTGTGCCGGCGATGCCGCTCACGGTTTTCTCGGAGCCAGCCGAGCTAAAAAGTTGACCAAAGGCTATCCTAACCCAAGGGTTTAAACTAGCTGCCATTAGTCTTTCCACCATCTTTTCGCTACTAAGTATTGCCGCAGCAGTCATAATATCTGCATGTTCGTCAAACTCCTTAGTCAACATCAAAATAGCCTGGGTCAACTGGTCACCCGCAGGACCGAAGAATGCGTCTTCATTCCCACCACCCAACATGCGGAAGTTTTTATTAATTACTGTAGCTAACTGCCGTGCGGTTTCAGCATCGGAGGAATCGCGCAAAAAGTCGATTGGGTTGCATACCTCAGATTCGGGAAAACCCGGAGCAAAGACGTGTACATCGTAACCTTTAGACTTTGCGTAGCTGGCGATTTTAGCTTGTGAGGGATATTTAAAGTCGTACAATACTAAACCAAACCCCTGGTCAATTGCTGAATAAAGCATAGGGTTAATAGCCGAGAAAGATTTACCGCTACCAGGTGCGCCAATTACCGCAGTTCCTCGTTGTACATCGGGTACGTAAATTGGAACTCCTCCACTTCCCTTGGGTGGTTTTTGACCTTTATATTTGTGTACTCCTACATACAAACTGGCGCTGTCGCATTTAGGAGAGAGAATTTGTTTGAGGGCTTTTTTCTTGGCTTGGGCAGTTTCTTTGTCTCCACCCCAATAGCTAGTAGCAAGTTTACCCTTTTTACTTCCGCCCAACATTTGCAGAAGTAACATGGCACCTATTCCTCCTACTATCGCTAACCCTTGGGGAGACATTAGCTTGTCAGTATATTTGCTGTATTCATTTTTTGTAGCAGGTTTGGCTTCTGTAACAGTTTTAGTTTTGATGGTTTGAGTTTGTGCTAGCAAGAAATTATTCATATTTAAAAATTGGTTATTTGATGCGATCGCTCAACAGCGTTCTGGAGGAATATTGCTGATGTTGAGCATTTGACTATTACAATCCCATTTTTTATGGAACTAGCTTTTTGGGTACGGTGAGGGGTGTCCCCAAGATAATTGGGTCTTTCTCGCTGTAGGTAAAGAATGGGACAGGACCAATAAAATATGGGGTACAGGTTTTTCCCATGAAGGGTATTGTCTTGCAGAAGCGGAAAAACATTGCGGTAGAGATACTACCCTCAGCTTCGTTGACATCCCAAATTACTTGTTTGAATGATTTGCCGAAGGGATGTCTGCCAGTAGGTTCTTTCCCGCCATTTACTGCACCAAGGATGCCGAACCCACCTTTGACCTTCTGGAACTTACCCGACATCCAAGCAGCACCAGTTAAGTTATCGCTCCCAGCAACTTCGATATGAGCGCATTTTTTGTTGTAGCAGGGTACGTTAAACCCCTCTTGATAGCTACCGCTAATTGATTTCCACCTACCGTTCTCAACCTGTTTGAGTACGATATCTACCTTACCGATAAAGCTCAAATCGGGAACGGGTACTCCAGGCAACTGGTTGAATGGCACTTTCGCCAATCCTGGAATCTTCCCTATAGTTGTATTTTCCCAGTTGTCAAACTTTTTGAGAGCAGCATTTTCGATACCGGGAATACTTGTAAGTTTGTATTTATCAAGCTTAAGGTATTCTCCCAACTCGGCCGTTTCAAGTTGAGGATATTTGTCGAGTGCTTCTCCAATAGAAAGTTGGCTTGTTGCATCTCCTGTCACCTTGGCTACCAAATCGTCGATAGCAGGGATATCAGCAACATCAAGTTTGGATAATCCTGGAATAGCATCAGTCAAACTACCAAGCGATTGCCAATTGAGTGTTTCAAAACTTGATAGTTTGAGATTTTTGATATTAGTACTCGTTATCTTTGAGATTTGGCCGAGATTGAGGTTTTCAATTTTGAAGTCAGTTTCAGCAAAATCACCTAGTTGCATGACATCGGCAATCGACTGTCCTGCGCTCCAGACACGCTTCCCTTTCATCTTTAAGTCTTTGATGTCGGGAAATTCAAACTCCCCCCCACTAGAAAATTTCATGCTCTCGAAGTTAAGAGAGCTCCAATCGGGTACTGGCACGCCATTAACAAGCTTGGTGGCTAGAGGTTGTTTTTTGGTGGAGGTTTTAGCCTGTTTTGACGAAGTGTTCAAATTTGAATTATTCGTGGATATGATTTTTGTTGACGAAGTATTCAAATTTGAATTATTCGTAGGAGTAGCTGCAACAGCTTTTCCTTCCAGGAGATTGTCCAAACTCCCAATAGTGTAGCTACCCCCAAAGTGAATTAATCCGTGGAGCGCAAGACCTGCTACCAACCCGGCAGCCATTAGGTAGCGCCAAGTGTTTATCTTTTGTTCGCGCCATAATTCCCCCTTACTGGGTTCATTTTTGAATGGGGTTATTTGTCTTTGTACTGGAACAATTGCAACTATCTCGTTATTGACCCGGACTGTAGTTGTTAATGGGTAAGCTGGTTCTGATGCAATATTTGCTACTTGAAACTCTTGATTATTGCTTATCATATTTTTGATTTCCATAATAATTATTTATTTTCAATAACTAAGCTTTCTGGTTTAGCTAGGGTGGATTGAACGGGTTGGCTACTGTAAGCTAATTGCTAATCACGCTTACCCAGATGTTGATAAAAAAGGTAACTGTTGTTGTGGTAAAGTAGAAATATCGGTAGCACGAAACGCCTTGCAGACTTTTAATAAAGCTCGTAAACACGTCGTTGCATACAGCCGATTTTCGTAAAGCGTTACAAAGCTTTAATGTGTAGTAATGCTTGTTTTCACCCAATCTAACAGGTTCTACTGGCGACACCTTGATTGACACCGGATATCAAGAGATAACCAAAGCTCAAGTACAAGGACGGAAGTGTAAGTCCCGTCAGGCAGCAGTGGTGTGACTCCACTGGGGGAGGAGGAATTGACCGCTATTCCTCCGGTTTGTCTAGAAAAGTCCACTTGTGGGTAGTTTTGGGTAAACATTATTGAGCGGTTGAGCAGGCTGAGTGTTGTTTGTTCCAATTTGTTTAGGTGGGGGCATTTCTAGAAGACGTTTACCACCTAGCAACATGAGTTTTTCAACCACCTTCATCGACACTCCAGCGTTGGTTGCAGCAATGGTGAGTTCTTCACCTTGCGATCGCATCTCAACTAGTTTGGTAAGCCTTCCCCATAGTGGGGTATTGGTTGTTATCCACTGTTTTTCCAGAGCAGTTTGCATTCCCTTAGCGATATACTTACTATCAGACAATGCCGTGTAATCAGCTTTCGGTTTAGCCTCTTCTTCTTCTTTGCTAGTAGCTACACTACTAATAACCTCTATTTGGCTGTATTCGGGTTTTCCACTACCCGGTACAATCTTGAAGTGGTAGGATTTTTTACTACCTGCTGATTCTGTAATTACCGTTAGATGTGCCCCATGATGGGCTTGAGGTAAACCGGGAATGTTGACTGTTTGGATGCGGCGAAGGTGAATTAGTCCTGCTCCCGTTCCTTCTCCCGAACATTTACCCAATCCTTCCAAACAACCATCTACGTCAATTACAAAGTTGGAAGGGTCATCCAACCAGATTTTTTTGATTGTTTCCCCGGTTTGGTAAAACGATATGGATACCCCGTGCCCATTCCATACTTTGATTGTTTGTCCTGTTGCGGTTTGACCCGATACTTGGGATGCGGGTATTTGGCGAATGATACTTGCTGTGGCGGGTAATACTGGTAGTAAGAGCAGTGCGATACCAGCGAAGCTGGAAGCCCGTGGCATCGCGCTAACCGCTCCCACTGGTAGCATTGCTAATTGCGTGCAGAGGCTGAAACTGAATAAATATTTAACTTTCACGGCTTTAGGGTAGTTTGATGGAGCGGTTAACTAAGATAGAAACTTTGGTATTTGCAGGTACATACCAAACATTAGGACGGCTAGCTATTTCGCTGTTAGCCGCTTGAGTGCGACTGTTGATACTTTGACCGAGTGCCCCAAACGCACCTTCCAAGAGTGCGCCGGTGACATTGCGCCCACCACCTGATGTGGAAGTTACAGTACCTCCCAAGGGGAGATTTTGGGTAGTCGAAGAATCTGGCTTGTTCATAATTTCACCCAGTTTGGCAAGTCCAGCCACCGCAGCGAGAGTACCGTCGTAGCGAGCAATCTCACCACCTTTGTCCTTAAATGGGCGAGCTATTAAGGGGGTATTACCTTTGCCAAGGATTGAAATTGCGCCGCTTGTGACTGGATATTCGGTTTGGTCTTTGAGAATAGCGGTTACTTCTGCGTAAATATTAAATCCAGCATCGACCGAGCTTACTGCCACTGCAACTTGCGTACCAGCAGGTATCGCTACTGCACCAATATTGCTTTTGATTGGTTCGTCCAGTCGTGCTACAAACCTGAGTTTGCCGTTTGTAGTACCCTGAGTCAGTATTAAGGGAGTAATTAAAGTAGCCTTGGTTGATGAACCTACAACTAAGTATTGAGGTTGCTGACCTTCTAGGATTCGAGCTTCTTGGGCAAGGAAATTTTCATTATCGAGTTGTTTATTTGCAGCAGTAAATTCAACTTGGTTATAGCTGGCTGGTTCCCACCGAGGGCGTAATTCTTCGGGTTCGCCAGTGTTATTAGGTGTTGTTTGCGTATCGTTCGCGTTTGTTATAGTTGCACTTTCTGCATCACCACCGCGACGGCTGCGACGACTGCGAGGTGGTGTTTCTTCTTCGTTTGATTCCTCCATTTGAGCGCTAGCTATTGTAGATTCCTCTTTACTACCGTATTCAACTTTACCGATGTTACCTGCGCTACGTAGGCGTTCGATTTCGGCAAATGGGTCTTTTGGCGTGCTTGATAGTGAGTTTGAACTAGCCGACGCAGCAGTACTGTTGGTACTTCTTTCTGGCAGGCTAATTTTGGGCATTGTCATTACTGGACGGGGTGTTTCCGTTCGGGCTGCAAGTAAGGCACTGCGTCTAGGTCTAACTTCAGGTTCGGGATTCTCTCTATATGTTCTCCTGCTTGGAGCGGGTGGAGTTTGTTGAGGGGTAACTTTAGTTGGTTTAGTTGGTTTAGTTGGGGCTGTAGTTTTCTTTACTGGGATTTTGGTAGTACTATCAGCGGGTTTTTTATCTCCTAAAGCTTCCTCTTCAAGATTTGTTTCGGGTTTTTCTTCCTTGCCATTTAGCGATTCAAGTTCGGACTGCTGTTTTTGTAGGGCAAGTTTGGCGTAAGCATCTCCGTCTTTCTGCTCGAAGGGTTTTGCAGTTTCGGTAGGTGCAGGAGTAGGTTCGGGCTTTTTAGCTGTTTCACCACCACCCATCATAGGACTGATAACTGCATACATGGCTATAAATCCTACACCAAACGCCCCCCCGATAACACCCAATCTTGACCAAGGGGAAGTTACAAAATCGTGCTTGGTTTGTACCTTGGCAGGGTTTTCTTCTTCCCCTTCAACCTCAACTTCCCCTTCTACTTCCTCATCTTCAGATTCGGTTGGTTTAATTCTATCTTCATCAATAGGTAATAATCCATCTACCGATGATTGTTTTGATTCGGAAGATTCGGAGTGTTTGCTATTACTATCAATAATTTCTAATACGTTATCGTCTTGAAATTCTAGTGTCATTTTAAAACTGTTTGTGTAAAGTTAATTAATTGAATCTTATTTTTTATTTTTACCAAGTTCGTAATCAACGATTTGAACTATTTCTAAACCTGCTAATTTTGCTTTATAAATCTTTTTGGCAATATCCGACGTTTCGGGTGGATTTTGGGGGCTATCTATTGCTGCTACCGTGATTGTTTTATTGAAGGGTATCCCCTTACTAATATTTCTCTGGGTGCTGAATGTTACCAAGTTTCCGATAACATCAACTTCCCACTTCCCTTGTTCAATTTTGCGTGGCTCTGAGACAAAGTTGGTTACTAAAGTTACTGTTCCTTGACCGTTAAGAATACCTTCGGGGATTGTTTCTGCTAGCTTTTTGAGGAAACTAGCTCGGAAATCTTGATTTTCAGATAGTGTAAACGCTCCTTCCCAAACATCTGTGGGAATTTTTTTATTGCCCTTACTTTCTGTTTGCACTTCTACTCCCTTATCAACTTTTTGAGTAGGATTTCCATTTTCATCTTCTTTGATAATTCCGTCCCAGTTGAATATTTTGACAAGGCTATTACTAACAAATTCCTTAAGAACTTTATTAGTTCTTTCTCCAGGAGCAACACTTTTAACTAGTTTTATACTTCCATCATCTAACTGTACAAATGTTGCTTGTTTTATGTACTTGCCATTTGCTGAATTCGTTCCTAAATTGACAAATTGTAGTAAGAGAGAAAGAATACCCGATCCAGCTGCAATCGTTGCGGTAATTGCAACTGGTACTGAAGTTGATTGTCCGGAACTGAGGAGACGAAGTGGTTGCGATTTTGTTTTAGTTTTGACCATGATAAATATTTATTTTTTGCTAATTCTAATTGCGTCAACTATTCTTTGAGTTTGTGCGTTCTGACTAGCTTGTGTAGCTTTAGCACTTCTAGCAGCAGCCATTGATGCCATAGTTCCAGTCCCTGCTGTTGCTACAGTTTTTACGGCTTCAACCCCTAGCGATGCAGCTTTGCCCATCGCTGCCCATGCTGCAAGACCACCACCTGCTCCTAGTGCTGATGCGAGAAAAGGAGAAATAATTCCCACAAACAGGAGAAAAATCATTGGCTGGTTTTCTTCTGCGTTGGCAATCAGTTGGGCGCACAACCCAGTGACTATATTGAATGACAATTTAGCCATTCCTATTCCCATAAAACCGCTCAACCATGCAAATATACTTCTCTGTCCGTAGGGAAGTAACGAACCTCCAACTGCTAGCGGACCGAGTAATGCAGTGAGGAGCATACTAAATTCAACCCCCCATTGATAAGCGTTAGCAAGACCGAGTAATATCACAGCAGCAAAACCTTGGACTACCGAACCAATAGAACCCATGATTGAGTTGCCAATTTTCTCTGCAATTGCTCCAGGAGAAAGATTAGATAGCGCATCTTTCATTCCCGATAAAGTATCTAAAATGTTGTATTCCCAACTATCTTCACTTTCGGGTGCAGCATCATTAAATAATTTAGGAGCAGATTGTTTTAGTTCGAGTTCTGCTTGTTCGAGACATTGAGCAGTATCTTTTGAACCTCCTGGTAGAGAACGACATCTTTCCATTGCATTTCCTACTTGCTGCTGCAATGCAATATTGCCGACTGCTCTTTTATAAGCTACCTCTAAATTTGCACCTTTTGCAGTATATTGGAGCAAGTCATTATTGATTGTATTGATATAATTTCTTACTGTTAGCGTTCCACTTCTTAGTAATGTGCCATTGCCAGCCATTAAGCTAATTACAATTATGGGCCATATCCAACTCGATAGAGCTTTCATATCCTCTTGGTTAATCCAGTTTTTAGCTAAATCAACCATATAGAATAGGAGTGTTGCTAGGGCAAATAATTGACCAACTTTTGATATAGCTCCGTATAGGTTTCCATTTAAAGTTTGTTCCCAAAGTTTATCGAATGATTCAGATATTTCGATTGCGGCTCCATTCGCAGCTTCTAAAATATCTTTCCCAAAAGTAGGGTCAGCAGCAAATATTAAATGGTTATTTATTAAATGTTCTAGCATTATATTTATATTTTAGGTAAGTCATCCCTCAAAATAGAGATGACTGTTTGCTAAAAGATTAATTACTCGGGTTATTTACCTTTACTAGCAGTTATTTTTAAACTGCTATACCCAGTAAGTTGCATAAACTGTGCGTTTATACCATCTACTGCTAGATTTTGTCGCTTGCGTTCGCTTGCTCCTTGTTCGGCGATTTGAGACAACATTAAATTGGTTTGTTGTGCATCGTGCCGTTGTTGCAGTCCATCTGTGCGAGATTGTCCGAGCATCGAGGCAATTTGAGCATTTTGGGCTGCGATCGCCTTCAAAACATCCTGCGAAGCATCCATTGTTTGCGCTTCGTCAGCTATTTGCTGCACCTGAGATACAGTCCCCTCAGTTGCCTCAATTTCTTTTTTAGTGCGTTCTTGCCCTTTTTCCCCCAAGACGCTCTCGATTGTGGCACGAGTGGTTTCTCGTTCGAGTTCCTTAGAAGCAACGACTGCACCTTCAACTGTATTGCTTTCGTTCCACGAACCTTTATCTTTGAGTTGTTCTTTGAGTTTATCGGCTGCTCCTACTGGATTGGGCAATTTCATTGCTCCAGTCTCTTTTTGTACGGCAACCTTGGCTTCATTTTTAAGACCACCCCATTTTTCGTTAATGGCTGCGGTTACTTCTTCCTTAGTTTGTTCAAAATAGCCCTTGACTTCACCAATTACCCCTTGAAACAAACTATCGAGAGAGAAAGCATAGGAGGGAGCTGCTATTAGGAGCGTTGCTACCCCTATTATTGCTCCAATAATCACTCCTTTTTTGGGTTTGAACTTAAACGATTGTTTCATAATTTATGTTAGGTTGAATTTGAACTGTGGCGATCGCTTAATTTAAGCCACTTCTGTAGAACTTTAACTTAATATTTTTTCTTCTATAGGTGCGGCTAGCAAAGCTTTCTTTTTACTCAAATCCAATAGTTCCTTAGTTTCTTGAGTTGGTTCTTCTCCTCGAATCATCCGCACGTAAGCCTCAGAGAATTTAACCATTCCTAACATGGGATTATTTTGATATTTCTTAAGATAGAGCGTTCTAAGTTCTTGCTCCGAAGGGTTGTTTGCTACTGCTGCAAGCAGGCAATAAGCAGGGTAATACCTACAAAAGGTAAGTTTGCCATTATCGTCGAGTAACCACTGCGAGTAAATGTTTTCCTTTTTGGGAAAGAAGGCTTCGGTTGAGTTACGAGAAATAATTTCACTGGGGTATTTAAATCTTGCGATAAAAGGTTCTACTGCACTAGTTTGAATTCGTCCAATTAGTCGAGTTGTAAGGTTAGCAAATATCTTGGGTGCTGATTTTGATTGGAAGATTGATTCTGGTTCCTGTGCTGATAAAATTACACGTATACCAGCTTTTGCACCGTTAGCACATAAGCGTCCAATTAGTTCTGCAATCGACTCAAAGCTAAACAGAATCGGCGCTTCGTCTAAGAAAAATATACTTTTGGGACTAGATAATGCTCTTCTTAATGCTGCTGCATATGCTGATAGTGCTAGCACTGCTGCATCGGATTCAGACGATAGCGAACGTAAAGCAAATACGAGTAATCTAGCATCAGTTCTAAAGCTAGAAGGACGGGCAATTGATTGACCAACTCGGTTGTTTAACCAGAACTTTAATCGTAACCTAACTTGGTCGAGCGCACCTAATATTTCGGTCGAACCATTAGCAATTGAATCGAGTTTAATATAACCGGGAGAACATAAATTGTAGAAGTCATTCAGTGTGGGAATATCGTTCCACTCAAGAGTACCTACTCCATTTTCTAAAGCAAGTTTATATCGCAATTTGATATCATCATCGTTGAAGAAAGTTTCGATACCAAGAGTAACTACGCTCTCGATATTTGATATCATTATGGGGCTTACTCCGACAGGATTAGTACCCAACACCATTGTCATGAGAGTCGATTTCAAAAACTCCTTGAAATCGGTCATCCGTTCTTTGATAATTTCCGGTTCGTAACCCCTTAAGTCAGGTAACTCAAATAGGTTGTTTGCCTCCTTACTAATGTCAAAATATGCACCCTCTACCCCCATAAATTGCGTATAATCCGTAAAAGTTGAACTACCATCTGGCTTCGGGTAGTCAAGGGCAATTATAGGAATACCTTGTGCTAAAGCTGGTGTAAGCAACCCAGCCACTAACACAGATTTACCAGCGCGGGTTGTACCAAATACAGCCAGGTTTTTATGTTGTGTATATAAATCTAAGTGTACTGGTGTTCCACCCTCTTCGGCAATCATCTCGAACCCAGATTTATCACCAGTGGAAGTACGTACTAGAGGCATCAATCCGGGTACTTCAGACGAGAAGTAGGGAAGCCTGCGGTTGATGGGCTTACCCAGTAAATTTTCCCAAATAAGAGGAGTAGTTTGAAACCAAGTTTTCCATGCGTACTCCATTTCTCGGTCTACAACTGCGGGGCGCAAAAAGCAGCTTGAGAGATATCTACAAGCTTCATCAAGCTTTTGGCGCGAGGGTCGATGGATACAGAATACAACGGCTGTATGGATGGGGATAGAACCTCGAAGCATGGTTTCCTGTGCTTTGACCGCTTCCTCGATGTTCATGTTTGCCTTCACATCGATGGAGCCTTTATCCGCAGACATGGCGCTTGATGTGATTGACTGTTTGGTAATTCGTTGTACTGCTGTTTTGGCGAGGGATTGGTTAGCTTTACTGAGTTGGCAAATAATTTCGGTATCTGAAATTTTCTCGCGTGATAGCACCTCCCACAAATATCTCAACTGGTCGTATTCGTCCACCCAACCTTGAGGTTTTTCGCTAAACTGAAGAACGCCAATGTACTTTTCTTGAAGTTTTACCCAAGCGCGATCGCAAAATGGGACGGATTGTTCGTTTTCGAGGACAAGGTGTCTGATATGAAAGTCGCTAGTTTGTTGTTCTCTTAGTCCTTCGTCATCGAGGTGCAGAGGATTTGGTATTGGTATAGGCTCGCTGCGGTTAAACTGGTTCCAAATTACTTCCCAAACTTCCTTACTGGTGAGAGTCCTTGCCGATAACCCCATCGTGTTGGCGATAATTTGCTCCCACATTTGGAAGCCGCTGTTAAAGCTGTCGCGGAGGATGTTTTCAATGCGTTGGTGTCTGACTTGATGGATTTCTCCAGTAAACGAATGCCAAGTTGTTTGCAGTTGTTTAATAGCTTTTTCAACTGGGTCGTTACTTTTGGTGTCCTCAGAAGCCATTACGGTGTAAGTACACCAAAAGCGGAGGAATTTGTTTTTACGAGTACCTGCTTGTGTGAGCGAGCGTGCCCGCAGCCTTTCTGACCTTACAAGTAAGTTTAATTGTTCGAGGTTGCATTTTTTCTCAATTTCTCTAAGTTCTTGTTGACGAACGGTATCATCCGTAAACGAACCTATATGAATGGTCAAAGATTCACGTTCGGGTAGTTCTTTGAGTCCTCCTTCGATATTCTCGAATATAGGTGCTATTTGTTCTTCAGGTAGGGAAGGGTGAATACCCCGAATGTCGAAGCAGAAGCGGATTTGAATATTTTCACCTTTCTTGAGTATCAACGCACCGATATCTTTACGACCAGCGAGTGAGATACTTGCAATCCCGGCTAAGTTGGTAATATCCTCGAATGGAGTGAGGCTCTTGACTACTCCCAGTTGCTCGGTTTCGAGGGATTGCTTGCCAATTTTATCTTTTACTAGGGAGTGCTTATCTTTAGTCGAAGTCATGGCTGTTAGATATCTGCGTCAATATTAATAAGGAAGATTACTTACGAGTGCGCCTAATTTTTTTCTTGGGTTCCGGCTGCGGTGGATTAACTAGCGATACGAAGGGTTTATAGCCTCGAACAAATCGGGGAGTACCGACAAACTTACCAAAGAAGGCTTTATTTGAAGATACTACCCACCAAGTCGCCCATCCCCAAGCGATAAATACTCCAGTTGCAAACCAGCTTGCGCTTAAAAAGCCTTTGACGACCATGAACCCGATTAATGCGATCGCACTCCAAGGGACAATCTGGTCTGCGGGAAAAGGACCAATCCTGGGTTGGTTGCCCAGGACTCGGTTGACGGTACGAAATTCTCTGTCTCTAGGCATTTTTTCAGAGCAGAAGGTTTTGGATTTAAAAAGTGGCACTTTTTTTGAGAGTGCCAAACTTGATGTTTGTTTGAAAAAGCGGAATATCAGCCAACTATAAGCCCTGAAAGAATATCACCTATTACAACAGTTAAGGCAACAATAATCGGAGTTCTTGCAATTGTCTGCCAATCTTCGTCGTTTCTGGCTTTTTGTACGACTTGGATAAGACTAATACCAAGATAAATGATAAATAAACCTCGCAGTACTGCGAATACAAATCTGATAATTTGGTCGTCAACACCTTCAAAATATTCGATAAAGAAATCTTCCGCATTTTGCATGAATTGAGCGTTGGCTGGTGCGGTAGCGATATCAAGTAAGAAAATTGTCCCTACCAAGCAGAACATGATGGTGTATATATTGATTCCGTACTTGCGCTGCCATTTTTCAAAGTTAGAGAGCAGGCTATTTGCCTCTTTGGGCATCAGTGCCACACCAGCAGTAAGAAAAGCCAACGATGCCATTACCATGTTGTGGATTGAAATGTCCGCGAGCATTAAGCCTGTCCCAGCTACCATCAATCCACCAATGCTGGCTTTTTCTTTGAGAGTGCGGCGACGGGTGGGTGCGGGATATACGTATTCTTCTTCGTAGCTGTTAAAGCGGTCGTTATTAAAATCAGAATCGCGGTCGTAGTAGTTTCTCATAAAGATAGATGATTTCAGGAATGGTTGATTGAAAACTTGTAGAGGTAATTATGTTTTAATTACTCTTTTTTTAGCTTGATTTCTCGCTTTCGGTTCGAGAACTTGAGAACGCTTGTGAGTCTATTCTATGAGGCGGATATCCGTAAAAGCATCTAATAATTTTCCATTTTTAGACAAGACATTTTTCAGTAAATAGTCCCTAACAAATCTGAGAAAAGTTTCTTGACAACTTTCAATAATTAAAACAGAACAAGATTTTATAATGTTTGACCCCCAGTACATGCAATACTAGGGGTCATTTTGATTGATATGTGAGGTAGGACTATACTACTTTTCTACAGGTTTTGCGTACTAGTTGAATTGATATTTAGCTCCACTTTTTTACCTGGTTTTAAGTCTAACCTTTTTGCACTACCAGCAGTCAGCTCGATAACTTGGTTGACAGCATATACCGAATCATATTTAGAGCAGGTTTTAGTTTTACAGGGTGGTGCAGATTCGACAATAGTTTTGATAATTCCATCCTGGAGAAATACCATATCTAAGGGGATATACGTATCCTTCATCCAAAGTTTAACTTTTTCGGGTTTTCTTAACACGAATAACATTCCCCGATTAGGTTCAATTGATTTGCGAAACTTTAGTCCGTGACTAAAATCTTCTGGTTTATTTGCCACTTCTAATTTAATTGTTTGGTTATTAGCATTAAAGCTGGCGTTAACGGGTAGATATCGCGGCTGTCGCGAATAAAAATGAAGGACAAAAGGCAAGATAGCAAACCCAAAACCAGCGATTGGTCCGACAATATTCAGGATTTTGAGAACAAGAGGTTTATCATCTAGGGTTTGTACTTTTTGGACTTGATTTCCTGTTACCTGCATATTTTTAAATTAAAAATTATTCTTTCTACTAACCAAAAATATCTATATTGCCCATAGCAAACTTACTTTCATCCTGGGGACTACTAGGTAAAGCTTGTTGGTCAGCTTTGTTACGCATCGACTCAACCCTGTCAGCCTCACGGATAGCAAGGGGGTTAATTTGACGACGTTCTTCTAGTAAAGCTTCGATAGTTAGTTCGAGAACGGGAAGGTTTTCCTCTGAGTAGGTGTCTTCCGTAACTTGTTCGCAGAATAAAGTGCTAGCAGCGCGTTCGACTATTGTTTGAATTTCAGCACCCACACAGCGATTGGTTGCTTTCAAGATTCTGCGCCATTGTTCGTCGTCCCAAGGGTCATTCCCATTGCGGAAGCGTTGGTCAAATCTGGCAGCATTTAATTTAAAGATGGTGTGTCTTTCCCCGTTGTTGGGCAGGTCTACCTTAAATAAATAGTCAAATCGTCCCGCACGGGTTAACTCTGGTGGCAACCACTCCATCCTATTAACTGATGCAATGACCAGTACATCAGATGTTCGTTCCTGCATCCAAGTGAGTAACTGACCAGCTAACCTTTTGGCAAGGTCATCATCCCCAGCGAAACCTTTATCAAAGTCGTCAAAGTACAAAATAACTTGGTTGAGTCTATCTGCCAGTCGTAACAAGCGTTTGAGCTTCATTTCCGCTTGATTACCGAAGCTACGGAAATTACCCCAATCGACCATAATTAGGGGAATACCCATATTTTGAGAGCAGGCTTTTGCGGAGTGAGATTTACCCGTCCCCGGTGGTCCTACTAACATAATTCCCTTGGGTACGCGCAGGTTGTATTGTTTAGCACGCGGCGAAAGCAACCGCTTGAACTTTTTGAATGACTGCTGCATTAGTTCTAACCCTCCAAGTTCTATCTTTGGTGGGGGCAAAAACTCAATATCGTATAAGCGATTGAGCAACGAGATTTTTCTTGACAGCAGCAGCTTGGCTGTATCAGTGGAATCATCCAAGCTGTGTTTTTTGCTAATATCTTTCAAGCAGGAGATAATATCAGAAATATATAAACCAGTACCAGCATTAGCAACCTCTAACCAATTGATATCTACATAGGTTTTGGGAAGAATCCCGCTATTAATTAAATTATCGATAATTTCTTGTATATCGGGTAGTTCTTGCGTCCATAAGGGGATTTCGGCTGCAAGAGCGCTCGTTATTTCCGCGTTGGCTCCCAATAGTATAGCGGTAAGACCGCTATCTTGATTATATAGTTTGAGGTTAATTAGTGACGACTTAACCCACTCCGACACCAAGAAGAAATCAGTCTCTTTCGGAGTATTTTCTTTTATCCAGGGGTAAATATTCTCGATAACTAGTATTCCTTCTCCTTCATAATCCTTCCAGAAATTGAGCACTTGAAAATAATCTTCCTTATTTTGTTTTATTTTAGGTTTGTACTCCTCAAATTCTCTTAGAACTAGTTTATTATCTGAATCGACAGTTATTTTCTTAATACTGTCTTCATTGAGGTTCCATATGTAAGTTTTTTTACCCAATAATTTAGAGTACGTAGCAATATGGGTAAGAAGTCGTTTTCGTTCCTGGAGAGGGGATTCGCAGGCGATAAGGGGTTGGTTGTCGTTTAGGAGTTCTTCTAGATAGGTGAAGCTGGATTGCGATCGCATTACAATTGGGGATGTGACTGACTTAGAACGGCAGTTACGCGACTGGTATGGTTACAAGGACGCACTGTATAAGCATCCTACCCAGAGTTTATCTGATTTGGCAGCTGATAATTTTCCTTTTTTAGTAGCTCAAGAATTAGAAAAAAGTTGATTAAGTTTCAGTATTTTGTTGATTGTTTTTTCTTCGCTTTGTATTGATAATTGCGTAGAGTTCTTATCTTACTTGTAAGTAGGTTTTTTATTAACTCAGTATGAAGTTTATATAAAAATATGCCAAAAGTACCTGAATTTCCCATTGTCTGTATTCCAGACTTAATCAAACAGAAAAACTTTACTCCCCTGATTTTACCTTCAGGGACGGGTGATGCGCCAATTGGTGCAAGTGAGGGGTTATTTGAAAATGTTCTCAGGCATTACTTCGGCGATATAGTTTTCCCCCAGCAGAAGATGTTACCACCGGGACATGACTTGCACTACACGGCTGACTTTCTGCTACGCGAACCTACTACTGGCTTACACGTTGACCTAGAAGTGGACGAACCGATCTCGTTTGCAACCGGGAAACCCACACACTGCATCGGCGAAGACGACTATAGAAACAAATGTTTTGTCGATGCCAACTGGTTAGTTATCCGCTTTGCTGAAGAACAGATTTCTTCCCAACCAGAACGCTGCGCTCGGTTTATCGCTGGTGCGATTGCACAAATTACAGGTAACGATACTTACCGCCGAAAGTTACTTGATGTTGAAAAGGTTACTCCCATGAAGCAGTGGAGCGCACGTCAAGCATCCAAACT
>QQTW01000875.1_pt1 | contig 20100 bp, 13 predicted proteins | sample 1904831 | NCBI WGS metagenome assembly QQTW01 (sample SAMN09435610, study PRJNA476489) | Subsurface metagenome, whole genome shotgun sequencing project. | reverse complement strand
CGAGCTAACTCTACGGGCCGGAAAAATAGTATACGACCTGAATGGTATTGCCCAACCTGTTATCGTCAATCAAGCCAAACCAACTTCAACCGTGCGAACGGGCACGCATTAAATTCTTCAGACTAAGTTTTTTAGTTACCCGAAAGAATATTTAATTACTGTTAGCAACCAGGCATTACCTTAAGTAATTGCCTGTATTCACCCCCAGGTTTATATGCTTAAAAGAATAGCTTTAGTATCTGCCATTACTGCTTTAGTTGGCGCCTGTAGCCCCAAGGAAGAAATAGTTGGCCAAACCGAAATTACCAAATGGCAGTACGGCAAGAACGCGGCCGTTTCACTTACCTACGACGACGGTTCTACCAACCAATTTGCTCAAGCCCTACCCATCATGAACCGCCTGGGTTTACCGGCTACTTTCTTTATTATTACCGGGCAAATACCGGGTTCACAGTATCAGGGTAGGTTTATTGGCCGACCGGTTAAGGAGATAATTGCGGAAACAGCTAACCAGCCTACTACTAAAGAAAACTTTTTTGAACGGGCCTCCGCCGTTGGGTTTTTAGGTTACCAGGGAACCATTGATTATCATACCCAGGCGGGTGCCCTAATTGACGCTGACCAGGAAGAAGAAGCTTATAAGGTTATAGATGAGGTATATAAAAAAGTAAGAGCAGGTGCCTTTAAGCCTGGCTACCAGAGTAATAATGAAGTAGCGGAAGCAAAAGGCGTAACCTGGGAAAAAATTAAGGGTTATGCCGCGCAGGGCCACGAATTTGCCAGCCATACCGTCACGCATCCCCGCTTAGCCGCCCTAGATGAGGCGAACATGCTTTATGAATTAGAGAAAAGCAAAGAAGATATTTTAAAACAACTCGGCCCGCAGTATACTTTCTCCGCCGAAGGACCTTACGGAACCGAAAACGAGCGGGTGGTAGAATACGCCCAAAAAATATACCCGGCCTTAAGAAACAGAATGCCGGAACCATTCTTAGAAGAAATTAACCGAAGCAGTAAAATGCAACCGGGTGCTTCTAAAAAAGAATACGTGCAGTGGCAGCGGGGCGCTACCACTAAAACGCCCTTACCCTTGATGAAATCCTGGGTAGATACCGTAGCGGCCCATAATAACAACTGGTTAGTATTAGTTATCCACGGGGTAGAGGGAATTGGCTGGGAAGCCTTACCCTCTACCTTACTGGACGAGTATTTTACTTACATAAAAGATAGAGAAGATAAGCTCTGGGTAGCTACTTTCGCCGATGTTACCAAATATATGCGCCAAAGAATGAACGCCAAAGTACAAGGCGAATTAAAAGAAAACATTATTACGGTTAATTTAACGCACTCCCTGGATAAAACCCTATATCACCTGCCGCTTACTTTAAAAACCTACGTGCCGGCCAATTGGAAAACGATAAAAGTGAAACAAGGTACTAAGGAGCAGCAAATACAGCCGGAAAAGGATGCCAAGGGTACTTTTGTTTTATACCAGGCACTTCCAAATACCAGACCCGCCACGTTATCGGGTGAGTTGTAGCAGTTTTAGTTTATGATAATTGGGGGTTTAGTTGGCGCAATCAGGTAGAATATATTTAGCCTGCTTCCACCATTGTAAATAGTATTGCTTTTATAAACTGAATGGCAACTTGTATTTATGTAACTACTTTTATACTTAAGATGAAAGATAACACTTCTAAAAAGCTTTTGACTGTACTGATGCTGTGCCTTATCACTGTTGTCGGATTTGCCCAGTCCACCAATAACATGCGGGTATTGGCTTATTATGCGGGCGGGCCGGCTGAGTTAGATAATTATGACGTTAATCAGATGACTCATATTATTTTTTGTTTTGGCCGCTTAGAAGAGAATCGCTTTAAAGTAAGGACTGCTCAGGATACCGCTACTATTCAAAAGATGGTTTCCCTGAAAAAGAAAAATCCGCAGTTAAAAGTAATTGTATCATTAGGCGGTTGGGGCGGCTGCGAAACCTGCTCCAGTGTTTTTGCTTCCAAAAAAGGAAGAAATGAATTCACGCAATCGATAAAAGAACTCCACCAATATTTTGGTACCGATGGCTTAGACCTGGATTGGGAATATCCAGCGGTAGAGGGCTTTCCGAGCCATAAATATGTTCCGGAAGATAGAAAGAACTTTACGAAGCTGGTAAAAACCTTGCGGAAACTAGGATCCAATTATGAGTTAAGCTTTGCGGCGGGTGGGTTCCAGGAATTTTTAGATAAGGCGGTTGAGTGGCCGAAAGTAATGCGCCAGGTAGATTATGTAAACCTGATGACGTACGACCTGATAAATGGCTACTCTAAAGTCACCGGCCACCATACGGGTTTGTACTCTACTCCAGAGCAGGCAAGTTCAACGGACTTTGCGGTAAATTATTTGCTTAAACTGGGTATACCCCGGGAGCAACTAATAGTAGGAGCCGCTTTTTACGGAAGAATGTTTGAAAACGTAGAAAATACCAACAACGGCCTTAACCAACCCGGTAAGTTTAAAGGTGCCGTAGATTATAAAGATTTTCCCACCCAATTACCAGCTGACAGCGGTTATGTATCCTTTTGGGATGAGACAGCCAAAGCCCCTTACTTATATAACCCGGCAAAAAAGCTTTTTTTTACTTATGATGATAAACGCTCGATGGAACTGAAAACGAAGTATGTGCTGGATAACAAATTAGGAGGAATCATGTTCTGGCAATTAGCCGGCGATACCTATACCGAGGGCTTATTACACACCATTAATGCCGTAAAAAATAATCATACGGCACCAATAAAATAGATGTAATCTGTTCGTTTACTTCTTATTCTAATAAGTTGTTGGTAGCCTACTTTTTCTTTTGAGCCTTCCGCTCTTTTCTGGTTGGCGGCGTATCTAAATCATTGATTTTAGCATACATAGTCCGAAAGGTATTCCAGGGAGTATTCTCGCCGGCTTCGGGGTCAATTTTCCGGCCATAAAAACCATCGAGGAATGCTTCGGCACCCGACCAAACGGTTTGCATCATACCCTGATAGCGATCCTTCATTTCTTTAGTGGCTGAGGCCCGAAATTTTAACATGTCATCGACTTGCACTACGGCTACATTAGGCTGGCGCCAGGGGCAGGTAATAACCCGTAGCCCTTTCATCGCAAAATAAACGGCAGTTTGGTCCGGGCGTTCGTAATGCCAGTCGCAGATCACTACATCTTTCGGTATCATATCAATGGCCCGATGGGTGTTGTTAAAGCTGGCTTCCCAGATGCCAATACTCGTGGTTTTGCCGTCTATCAGGCGGTCGCCCCAAATCCATAATTCCTTTTTGCTTCGAGCCAGATGATCGCGGATTTTCTGCACTTCTCCGGCAAATAATTCGGCCTTGTCCCGGCCGGAGCAGCGGGGGCACTTATCATCGCCGATATAAAATACTTCGTCCATGCCCGCATGAAAAGCATCGGTCTCGAATACTTCGGTAATTTCATCTACCAGGGCAAAAACTACCGGGTGCACTCCCGGGTGCAAGGGGCAATAACTTTTACAGTATAAATTATCCGGGTTCGGCCACTCGTATTTCACCGGCATTTTTACGTGGGGTGTTTCGTCAAACGTGGGGTAAACCCGCAGTAGATTATGGGTGGTACTGGCCCAGGATTGATGACCTAACAAGTTAATTTGGGGAATAATCCGGATTTTGTTGGCTCTACAGGCATTAACCAGCTTTTTTACGTCTGCTTTAGATAGGGCAACCGAATCGCGCAACTCCGCGTGGCTCTCAAATTGGTAGTTAAAGTCTACCCGCAGAATTAAGGTATTCACTTTGCGAGGCGCTAATTCTTCGTTGATAAAGGAAACAAATGCATCTACGCCTTTTGGTTTGGGTGCGCCAATGCAAAATCCCCGTACTACTAACAGCGTATCCAGTTTTTGCTGGGCCGCCACCGGAACTTGTATGGCTAAGAAACAAAAAGATAAAAACAATAAGCTGTAAACACCGTTTTTCATAAAAGAATTTAAGCCGGAAGAAGTGATTAATATTGAACAGGAATAACAGTATAAAAACTTAAGTAAAATAGAATTTCATTTAAGGCCCCGCGAAGCGAAATAGCCAATAGTTTTAGAGCTTAAGGCGGATGCCATTTCTGCTGAGCAAACCCGCCGCCCAGACGCAACCCAGCGCAAATACGAAAGACTTTAGCAAGCCTATACTTCCCGTAAGCAGGAATGCCGGCCAGTTAAGGTGCAAGAGTTCAACTATCGCGTAGGCAAAATAGGGCATCAGGTAACAGAGTAAGGTATCGGTTCCGGCCGGTTTAATAATCTGAAACCAAGAGGCTTTGCCGCGGACATCTGCCAGCCAGTAAACGGCCATAAACGTTAGGATGGTGAAAGCACTGCAGATAAATAACCAGGCCGGGGTCGCACCTAGTTTCGCAATTCCCCAGAAAGTACGGGTATATAAACCGAGCAAAATTAATCCGCAGGAAACGGCCAGCAGTACCATCATTAATTTAGCAGGATTATTTTGCTTTTGGAAATAGCCAAAGATTAAGGTTGTTAAAACGCCGCCTAGAGTAATGGCCACTAAGGTTCCACCAATAATAGGGCTAGGCAGGTTTTGTAAGACGCTGTTGTCGGGAATAAGTTTGGCACTGGATACCATACTTAATGCGCAAAATAAAACCCAGGCCGCTACTAGTATATAATACCTTTTGCCGGCAAATACCGTAATAAGCGCACTTGCCAGGTAAGACCAACCAATTAAACCTAGAATACCCCACCAATAAATCGAAAAACGTCCCATATCTTCCCCTTCGCCACCCCGGTACATAAAAGCTAGTACCAGCAAAATGGTTATTCCGGCTGCTTGCATAAGTCTGGCGGTCTGGGGTTTGAGAGTAGAAGGATATATATTCCAGATGAGAATAAAGGCAATACAAGAGAGCGAGTACCAAATGACCCGGGGTAAACCGGTGGCTTCAGCGTTTATATATTCTCCGTTTACCAGAAATAACCCCATCACCAGTAAGGCCAATGTACGAGCGCCAATATGCCAAATCAAAGTAAAATTACTGTCGCCTTTCGCTTTGCGGTTAGCTACGGCTAAGGGGATAGACATACCCACTATAAACAGAAAGGCTGGAAATACCGTGTCGGCCAATCCCATTCCATCTACTCCACGCGGAACATGTTCTAACCAGAGCGGAATATCCTTCAGAGACCAAAGGTCATTTACAAAAACCATTAACACCATGGTAATGGCCCGGAGAATATCAATAGCTGCCAGTCGGGTAGGAGTGGCCTGGGTTGCCGAAATGGGTTTTAACTCTGGCGGATTTGGTAAAGTATCGGTTTGAGTAAGGGCCATGATTATCGGTTAATGGTTGTGGAGAAATATAAAGGAATTATGCTGTTTATGCAATCTTGATGAATTGCTTTTTATTAAATGTAAAAGATGTATTGTACTCACGGCCAACAGGCTCCGTTAGACTCCTCCGCCTACGGCAAGTTAAGAACAGGGGAGGACAAGCGGCTATTACTTTCTTCTTCTTGTCTCTTGTCTTCGGAATATGCCACCCCGAAACTCTGGAGGACCCTCCCCCGCCAAACTAGTGTTTTGGTCTCTTAGCTACCGCTATCACTATTCACTAGCTAATGAAAATGGCTTTTGAAGCTTGTTAACCTGTTAGCTTAATACCTTACAATTAACCTTAGAAGAAGCTGGCTGGTATTGATAATCTCGGCTCAAGGAGTATTCAAATTTGTTAGCCAAATGTATCAGTAACTAAATGGAAGAAGTGCTAAATATTAACCAAGGAAGGCCATTATTATTTACTTAACTTAGAATAAACAACTTCCCCCTTAATAATGGTAGTGTCTATGGTTATATTCTGGTCAAAAACTACTATATCCGCGTCTTTGCCAACAGTCAGGGTGCCTTTCTTATCAGAAACACCCAGCATTCGGGCCGGGGTACTGGTTATCATCCGCACGGCATCCAGCAAGGGCACATCGGCCATAGAGATCATATTTCGCACTAACCGGTCGGTAGTAGCCACACTGCCGGCAAATGAACTGCGGTCGGGTAGTTTGGCTACCTCATCTTCTACAATTACTTTTATGCCATTATGAATACTTCCCAGAATACTTTCGCCCGGCGGCATGCCGGCAGCCCGCATGGCATCGGTTATGAGAGCGGTGCGATCGGCTTTTTTTATTTTATATACTAGCTTTAGTAGAGGGGCCGGCAGATGAATGCCGTCGGCGATAATCTCCACATCCATTTCGTCGATGATATAAGCGCTTTCTATTACGCCGGCATACCGGAAAGCATTTCGCCGGGTAACCCCGGACATGGCCGAGTAAAGATGAGTAGCCAGGGTATAGCCATTTTCAAAAGCTGCCAGAACTTCTTCGTAAATAGCATCGGTATGGGCTACAGCAGCTAATATTCCTTTAGACCGAATATACTGCCCAAATTCTATGGCGCCAGGTAATTCGGGAGCGGCACTCCAGCGTTTAATAGAAGAAGAACGGGCCAGGATATCCTCGTATTCTTTTGGGTCGGGATGGCGGATATAACGCGGATCTTGAGCACCTCGCTGGTTTAAGGCAAAATAAGGGCCTTCTAAATGCAAACCCAGAAACTGAGCGCCTTTTTTATTATTCCGATTGGCTTGTTCGTATATTTCCAGGGTCTGGAATAGTTCTTCTGCAGTACTGGTCAGGGTAGTAGGCAGCATGGCCGTTGTGCCATATTGCGCGTGGGTTTCGGCTATTTTCAAAAAAGCAGTTTCGCTACCATCCATAAAATCGTGGCCACCGCCGCCGTGTACATGAATATCAATAAAACCCGGAGCAATATATTTCCCTTGAACATCTATTTCGAGGGCATCGGCCACCTCAATATTCTCCTCGCGTACGGCCGCAATTTTACCATCCATAACCACTATTGTTCCGCGGGGAATAATACGGTAAGGCGTTATTATCTGACCATTGAATATTTTTAGCTTTTGCGAGGACATGTAAATAAGTTTGAGTTAAACGAAGTACCGGTTAATGGAGGTATTCTATTTCCACCGCTGGATACGATAGCCCTGGAAAGCATAAAATACCAGGTACAAATAACAGGGAAATAACACCCAGTAAGCACTGCGTACATCGTATACATCGGCAAAATAGCCGTAGAACAAAGGCATAATAGCATTACCGCATAAGCCCATAATCATAACGGAAGCACCCAGTTTGGTAAACCGGCCCAAGCCATCTAAAGCTAAAGGCCAGATCCCGGCCCAAACCAAAGAATTAGCTAATCCCAGCAGCACTACAAACCAAATAGAAATATCGGCGGTATGACCTAAAAACGAAACCGGCCCTTTTGTATAGAGAATGAGCAAGGTAAAAACAGCTCCGAGCAAGGTAAATAACCGTAAAGCGTTCACCTGGCTGATAAACTTCGGAATAAAAATAATGCCCAGAATGTACCCGCAGATAGTAGCAAATAAAGTGTAGGACGGAAATACCTTGGCTTCCATTAAATTAATCTGCATGGAGTTCGCGTAGCCAATAATAGTATCAATGGCAATTACCTGGGTGCCGACGTGCAGAAAAATAGCTAAAGCCCCTAATATCAAATGCGGAAACTGAAAAATACTGGTCTTATCGGAGTTGGCGAGGGCTACTTGCTCACTTTCCTGTTCGGTATTAATTTCCGGCAGAGGCGAATACCGCACCATTAACCCTAAACCCAAAAGTACCACGCCAATACAAGTATAAGGCACTATAACTCTTCTGATTAATTCATCGAGAGCCGCATTCTTTTCTGTTTCATTCATGGTAGCCAACTGGCTGAACAAATCGGTGTCGGTTGCTTTTAGGATTATGGCCGCAAATAGTAGGGGCGCCAGAATGCCCGCTCCTTTGTTACAAATACCCATAATACTGATACGCTGGGCTGCACTTTCTTTGGGACCTAATACCGTTATGTAAGGATTGGCAGCGGTCTGCAGGATGGCCAAACCTACGCCGATGGTAAATAGCCCCATCAGGAATATTTCGTAGGTTCGGGTATAGGCAGCCGGCACAAAAATAAAGGCACCCAACGCCATTGCCCAAAAACCCATCATCATTCCTTTTTTAAAACCAACCTTTTTTAATAAAAAAGAAGCCGGAACCGACATGACGAAGTAAGAAATATAAAAAGCAAAGGTTACCAGGTAGGCCTTAAAATGGGTTAGTTCGCAGGCTATTTTAAAATAAGGAATAAGAATAGCGTTTACCCAGGAGACAAAACCAAAGATGAAAAACAGCAGGCCTATGATAACGATGGAAATTACGGTATCCCGCTTGCTTAAGGAACTAACGGCTACGGATGCGTTTGTTTGATTATTTTTTGAGATTGTTGTCGTTTTGTTCATAGCTATTTTGTTGTTGCCCGTTGGAACGCTGTAATTTTGATACCTTAAATCTTGAAAGAAGCCTTGATATTATATAGGTATATCTATTGAGCCTGTACCAGTCTCAAGATTGCGGTGCTAATGCAACTCTAGTGCCCGTGTTTGCCTCCTGGCCGGCGGACCCCGTTTGGCTCTTCCGGGCGGTCTAAGCTTCTTTCCCTCCTGCGTCGGAATGCCTCGTTCCTCGGCACCAGAACCTTAGAAGGCCCTCCACAGCCAAACTGATGTCTTTTCTAGTAGCTACGACTGTTACCAATTACACTTTATCCAAATGTAAACAGATAAGCAAATTTTTAACTTCTGCGATTAACTGAAAGTAATTTGGTATCTGATAACTGGTAATTGAAATAACTTTCTTACACCTTTGGTTCCCAGCCTGGTTGATATTCCCGGCTCCAGAATTTCATGGCTTCGTTATCGTTAATAATGTGGCCATTTTCCGGATTGATATTTAGAGTATGGCCGGAACGCAGGGCAATATTACCTAACTGAACCAGCAAGGTGCTCTGATGACCACTCAGAATATCGGAATTAACTTTGGTGCCCTGGCGGATGCCATCAAAAAAGTTGCGGATATGTAAGGCATCTAATTCCTGGGCGGGGTCGGCCAGGTTGCGAGCATCTATTTCCATATCGTTCTTTACTTCTTTCACGACTTTATTCTGCAAATCGTAAATAATGTATGAGTTGCCACTTTCTATTAATAGAGAACCGTTATCGCCGTAAAACATTACTCCGGCGCTGTTACCTTCAATGGTACGGCCATTACAACTGCGGCCTTCCCAGGTCATGCTGGTTTTATTATTAAACTCTAAGGAAATCACCTGTGTATCCGGAGTCTGCCAATCATCCTGGTACCGGTACCGGCCGCCGGCCGAGGTAACCCGGGTAGGATATTCTACCCCCAAACCCCAGCGGGCTAAATCTACCATGTGAGTCCCGTTATTTAAAGATTCGCCGGTACCCCAGTTCCAGAACCAATGCCAATTATAATGAATTAAATTATCCCGGTAGGGTTGGCGCGGGGCTGGTCCCTGCCATAGTTCATAATTCAGCCACGAAGGCACGGCCACTTCTTTGCCTTTGCCAATAGACGGACGATTATTGGTGTACCAAGTTTTAGCAAAGTAAGGGCGCCCGATTATTCCGGTGTGCAACTCCTTAATAGCCGCTACTACATTGGGCCAGGAACGCCGCTGGTTACCCATTTGCAACACCCGGTTGTATTTTTTAGCGGCAGCCACTACCATTTCGCCTTCGTTGGGATTATGGCTGGCCGGTTTTTCGAGGTAAACATGTTTGCCTGCTTTACAAGCCAGAATGGCCGCCGGCGCATGCCAATGGTCCGGGGCTGTTACTATTAAAGCATCCAGGTTTTTATCTTCGAGAGCCTTTCTGAAATCAGGCGCAGCTTTAGGGCGTTTCTTCTGGATAGGTTCTACGGTGGCCATGCATTTATCCGCGGCGCGGGAGTCTACATCCGAAATATATAGTACTTCGCAGTTTTCTTGTCGGGCAAAATTACTGGCTACGGCTAGTCCCCGGGAATTAACGCCCATACTGGCTACTTTAATGCGCTCATTGGCCCCTAGTATATTCCCGTAACTCCTGGCACTAAAACCGGGCAATACGCCTCCAAAAGATACAGCGGCCGCTCCGGTAACAGCATTCTTTATAAATAATCGACGGGTACTTTTCATATATAAATCTTATTTTAATGTAATGATTATAAGTAAAAAGGACAGAAATAAGTTAAGATACATGTTGTCATTCAGGAGGGAACTATTTTACTACGTAGCCAAATAGTTCCCTCCTGAATGACACTAATAAGGGGGTTCCTTCATTTTAAACTAATTTTAACCGTTTACTTCATATCGTTTAATATAATTTCCAGCCAAGGGCGTTGCGTTAACCCTTAACTGCCTTTGCTTTCTGCAGCACACTTTCCAGGGTAACCAGTTGGCCTCCCTGGCGCTTGCTTTCATCGGCAGCTTCCATAAAAGCGTAAATTTCTATGGTCTCTTCGGGCATTACTGGAGGTTGCCCGGTTTGAAAGAACTTAATAATTTGTACCAGTAAAGAATCATAGCCGGCGTAAGGCCCCAATGCTACATTACCTTTCTCGCCGAATACTGTTCCGCCGTAATCGTGGGTGCCGGTGCGGGTACCCCGGAACGTTCCTATTCGGTTATCCTGCCAGGTGCCCACTACTATATCGGTACTATTGGTGGAGTGGCGAACCACATTTTTACAACCGGTACCCATAACGGTAAAAAGCGTTTCCACCCCATGAATGCCGTACCAGAATAAATCGGGGTGCGTTTTTTCTAAAGTAGCCGGACTGAAGGTGTCCGCCCCCAGAACTTTCCCCACTTTGCCCTGTACCACTTCCTGCGCACTGGCTAAATAGCGTAAGGAGGACGAAGAAAAAACGGGTACTTTATATTGCCTGGCTGCCTCAAATATAGCAACGGCATCCTTTAAAGAAGCAGCAATTGGTTTATCAATAAATACCCGCTTACCTGCTTTAAGTACGGGCAAGACTTGTTCCAGGTGTAACCGGCCATCGTTTGTTTCCAGCAGCACCACATCTACTTCCGGTAGTAAATTTTTAATGGAATCTACTATTTTAACGTTATATTTTTTAACCTCTTCTGTGTAACCAGGTATCCGCTTGGTACTCGATTCTATATCGTTACTGCCTTTCGGATAGGCCGCTACAACCCGGTAACCGCCAAACTCAGGCCCGGCATCCGGATTGTTAAGGGCTTTGGTAAAGGCAGTACTATGCGACGTGTCTAAACCAATAATTCCTACTCTTTTCCCTTTCTGAACGGTACTATCTTTACTTATGGCAGCAGGAGTATTTAAACCCAAACCTACCCCAATACCGGTCACGGTCGCTGCTTTTATAAACTTTCGTCTGGTGTAATATTCTTTCATAGAGGTAGTAGATGAATATAGACGTTTAACTTAAGTTGAATCTTTTTTGCTATAATTTTACCTGTCTATACCTATTTGGTCAGAATACCGGCATTCAGGAGAGCCGCCGAAGCCTGGTCTAAAAAATACGTGCAGTCCGGATGCAATTGTAAAATACTAGCCGGATATTGGTTGCTTACGGGTTGCTCCAGACTATTTTTAACGGCTTCTGCTTTCCGGCTATCGGGCACCGAGCAAATAATGTGTTTCGATTTCATAATTTGTTTTACGGACATACTAATAGCTTGCCGGGGTACTTCTTCCATGGAGTTAAACCATCCTTCGCCGAATTGCTGATTTCGGCAGAGCTCATCTAATTCTACAACAATATAAGGCTGCTCGGTTTCAAAATCAGCGGGTGGATCGTTAAAAGCAATATGCCCGTTTTCACCTATGCCAATCAAGGCGACATCTATCGGATGATTTTGGATTAATTTTCCTAACCGGTCGCACTCTGCTTGCGGATTTTCTTCTCCGTTCACCAAATAAGCTGCTTTTAAGGCCGGAACTTTGGTAAGGAAGCGCTCTTTCAGGTATTTGCGAAAACTGGCTGGTGCCGACTCGGGTAATCCGATGTATTCATCCAGGTGAAACATAACTACCTGGCTCCAGTCAATATCCGGCTCCGCGATCAACTGATTTAAGGTTTCGAACTGGCTGGTTCCGGTAGCCAAAATGATATGAGCACTACCTTTTTCGGCAATAATTTGCCGGATTAGTTTTGCGGCGGCACGGCCGGCTGCTTTACCTAATTCTGGAGGAGTTTGGGAGATGTTTATTTCCATTTAAGTTTATGAGTGCTACTATTATTTGAATGAAGTAAATGAACAACAATAAGTTAAAGAATCTATCAGGAAAAAACTATTTAGCTACGCAGCTATTTAGGGATAATTATAAAAGCCCGCTCTGGATTTATTTCTTTGATTAGTAATTCTTTTTATTCCCGGCTTAAATCTTTGCTTCCTTTTCTATAGCCTGATTAATACATACCTTTCGTAATAAAAAATTGTAACTATAATGTTTTCTGGCAAAATTAGTAGTAGTCCCTCTACTATGATACTACCACCGGAGCCGAACAAATAAATCGTTGGTTCCACTCGTATACCACACTACCTTTTTAGGATTAGTAGTAACCGGAACAAAATAATTCTCTTTCTTAATTTGTTTACGTTATGGCGGCGTAACGCAATAGTTTTTTCCTGCAAGGCAAATTAAGAAAGCCTTTTACTTTAATTTATTTTTACTCCAGTACTCCATCCTAACTAACTCTATTACAATATACCAGCTAAATCTTTACTTTGGTTGTACCACCTGCGGCCAACATTATATCGACGGGTTGGTTGTTTTTCCAGGCGCCGGAAGTAAAATCAGGTACATCCACTGAATTGGAGCGATTGGCTACCGACCATTCGCTTAAAGGACTGATGGCACTCCAGGTGGCCGCATCGTAAACGTCCATATCTACGGGCAAGCCATTGCGCAGGCAGTCTATAAGCCGCCAGTTCATTAAAAAGTCCATGCCACCATGGCCGCCCACCTGCTTTGCCATTTCACCTACCTTTTTTACAATAGGCGGTAAGTATTTTTCTTCGAGTAATTTTACTTCTTTTTCCGGTAACCAATCTTCATGACCGGTAGAAATCCGGCCTGGGAGCGGATATTTCTGAGCCGCGCCTTTGGTGCCGCTTATCAGGTGAAGGCGGGAATATACCCGGGGAGAGGTAACATCGTGCTGCAGCATAATGGTGCGTCCTTTACTGGTACGAATGGTAGTAGTGTTCATATTGCCCCGGTAAGTTTTAGCCGCAAAAGGTTGGTAAAATTCATCTTTACTGGCCAAGTCCTTCGCCATAGCCTCCATCATAAAGTCGTTGCCGGACATTGATACCAGATAATCCATTTTATCGCCCCGGTTAATATTCATTACTTGGGCAACCGGACCTAAGCCATGCGTCGGGTATAAATTACCTTTCCGGAAGTTTTCTTTCAGCCGCCAGCTGTCGTAGTATTTTGTTTTCGAGAAATTACCTGCCAGCAAATCATGGATGTAAGCGCCTTCGCCGTGAATAATCTCTCCAAAGAAACCCTGACGAGCCATATTGAGCGTGAGCAACTCAAAAAAATCGTAACAGCAGTTCTCCAGAATAATACAATGCCGACGGGTGCGTTCGGATGTTGCTACCAATTGCCAGCATTCTTCCAGGGTTTTAGCTACCGGCACTTCAACCGCTACGTGTTTCCCTTGCTCCAGGGCATACAAAGCCATGGGTACGTGCAGGTGCCAGGGGGTAGCAATGTAGATCAGGTCAATATCTTTCCGGTCGCACACCTTTTTCCATTCCTCTTCTTTACCCGTATAGGTGTCCGGTTTAAATCCGGCCGTTTGGATTAGCCTTTTTGCAGCCGCTATTTTTTCTGGACGTAAATCACATAAAGCTTTAATTTCTACGCCTTCTAATTTGGTGGCATGCTCCAAATGAGTTGGCCCCCGGTTACCTAATCCAATGAAGCCTAGCCGAACAGTATTCAGCTTAGGAGCCGCGTACCCCGACATGTTAAACTTCTGAATACTGACTGGCTTAGACGGAGAACCATTAATTACCTGTGCGCTTGTATTTAAGGGCTTGGCACCACCAGCTAGGATGCCGGCCCCAACCAGGCCCGTAAGTTTTAAAAACTCTCTGCGGTTATTTTTCATTTTAAAACAGTTTTACCTTCATAGATTAGCTTTTTGATGTTACCGAACCTTGGTTTGGTCTTTACTTTTTGCGGCCTATTCGTTTAAACTTTCAGCCAGCGGTCGAACCAAGCAAAAGCTTCGGTTTGCATTTTTGCATCAAACTTGTGTGGTCCGGGGTAAAAAGAGCATTTATAGTGGTTCTCGGCACCGGCTTTTTTATAAACTTCGGTTAGTATCTTATCTGCCCGCTGCATCTCCGGAAGGGTAAATAAGGAATCATTGGTATTGTTTAGTACTAAAGTAGGCAGTGGAGCGCGTAAGCCCAGAATTTCCGGAAAATCTAATTCGTTGGGCAGTAAGGGAACATAGGTCATCCAGGTATGGGTATAAGATTTATGCAGAACTAAATCCTGCCAGGTAGTCATGAATCCCATACAGACCGCGCACTTAATCCTGGGGTCCAGGCCTCCCATGAACACTGTCCGGATACCTCCGCCGGACAAACCGCCGCACCCAACCCGGTTTGCATCCACGTCTTTACGGGCACATAATACATCCAATGCCTTTTGGTCCTCGGCAAAAAATAAACCTGGCCAGGTAGTGCCGGCACTAAATAATGATTTGGCCATTACGTGTTCGTGTTCCCCCGCCCACTCATTATATTTTTTGATATTTTCTGCATTTTCGGGATCCTGGTCGGTCAGTTTTTGCCGCATTGGTTCCGGAACATCCTGCAACATGACTCGGCGGCTGGCAAACGTAAAGGCATCCGGTACCAAAACAACATAGCCGCGATTGGCCATTTCGTTTGCCCAGGCAAAGCCTTCGTAATAGTGTTGCTGGTGATCTGCCATTAAAGAGTGCTGCTGGGCTGCGGTGCGGGTAATTTTGCGCGTACCAAAGTATTTATTGCCGCCATGATCGTGAAAAGCCAGAATTCCGGGCAAGGGGCCTTTGGCGTTCTGGGGTTTCAGCAAGATAGCTTCTGTGGGGCGTCCATACGGCAATTGCCAGCTAAGTTCCTCAATCTGCAAACCGTCGTAAACGTATTGCTTGTTTATTTTAACTTCCGGTATTTTGCCTATATCCGGAATAGCTAACCGTTCTGTCAAACGTTTTTTAGCGGATTTTCGCCAGGTATCTAAGTTGGTCCATTCTTTTCTCCGGAAAGAAAAGGCTGGCGGCTTACTTTCCAGTTGAGCGGCCGCCCAAGGGCCGTATGGGCCAATTATACTCATGTCTTTGGTTTCGAAGCTTGTCTGAGAGAGAGGCTTTACTTTTGTTTCATTTTCATCAGCTTGTTTAGCGGTTAATTCTGATAAGAAACCGGAACCGGCCAGACCAGCACCAGCCAGGCAAGTAAATTTTAAAAAATCTCTCCGTTTGTTTTTCATTTGTCATGGTTTAAGTCAATTACACACGCTTCTCCACGCATTAATTTGCCCGTATATTTAGAAAACTACCGGAAGACAGAGCTGCTAAAGGAAGGTGATGATTACCAAATTCTAAATTTAATCTTTTTAAGTTTTTAACCTGAAAATATCAAAACGTTTTCATATATTTTTTAGATTACGGATTAGAGTTGCTCCTTTTACTTACCTGATTAAATCTACTGAATGCTATCCGGAATAGCTACCAAGTTGAACCCATTTGGCATTTGGTATAAATAAAATTTAATGAAAATTAATTATTCTTTTTTTTTCGGCAGCAGTTACTGTTTTACACGCTATTAGCCTTTTTAGCCGGGCTAACAGTGCATTGTAAGCAGCAGAAGAATGCTACTCCAATAGGGGGCATGCCCCCGGAAAAGGCACTGGGTACCTTCCAACTAGAGCCTGGCTTTAAGATTGAATTAGTGGCTTCCGAGCCACTGGTAGCGGATCCGGTGGCCATGGAAATTGATGAAAATGGCCGGATGTACGTAGTGGAAATGCACGGCTACCCGCTGGATAAAAGCGGAACCGGAAAAATAAAATTGCTGACCGATACGAATGGTGACGGACGGATGGATAAAAGTATCGTTTTTGCGGATGGCCTGATGCTCCCTACTGGTATTATGCGTTGGAAGAAGGCGTACTAGTAACAGATCCGCCTAGTGTATTATACCTGGAAGATACGAACGGAGATGGCCGGGCGGATATTAAAAAAAGTATGCTTACCGGATTTGCGGTTTCTAATCCGCAGCATAACGTTAATAATCCGCTCTTAGGGCTGGATAATTGGATTTACCTGGGCCACGAGGCCGCAGTAACCACTAAACTTTACCCGCAAGAATTTGGCGACCCCGGGAAGGACATTGTTTACCCGGATGCTCCCAATGGCCCCCGTCTGGTCAATAATGCCAGTGGGCGTAGTGTACGTTTCCGGCCCGACCAACATAAACTGGAAATAACTTCAAGCAAAACGCAGTTTGGCCATACCTTTGATGCTTGGGGACGGTATTTGCTGGTTTCTAATGCGAACCATATATTTCAGGAAGTAATTGCCGAGCCCTATCTCCAGCGTAATCCGGACTTATTGGTAACTAATGCCACTCAATCCCTGTCGGATCATGAAAACGCGGCGGAAGTATTTCCGATAACTAAAAATCCGGAGAATCAACTCCTGACGGATGTGGGGGTTATTACCTCTGCCTGTGCCATCACGTACTACCAGGGCGGTGCTTTTCCCTCCGATTTTAATAGTAACGTAACGTTTGTCGCGGAGCCCGTTAGCAACCTGGTACATGCAGATCGCCTGCAACCCAAAGGGGCAAGTTTCACGGCTACTCGTCTGCGCCCTAATAAAGAGTTTCTGGCTTCTACGGATGCCTGGTTTCGCCCGGTTAATATGTATACCGGGCCAGATGGCGCCCTTTACTTGGTTGATTATTACCGACAGATAATTGAGCACCCGGAGTGGATGGCCGAAGAAGTGGTTAAATCGGGAGCGCTCTACAATGGCACCGATAGGGGGCGTATTTATCGCATCAGTGCCGCGGATGCCCGGCCGGTTATCTGGACGAAACAGCTGAACTTAGGCCAAGCCACCGATGAGCAATTAATTGCTAAATTGGCCGAATCCAATATCTGGTGGCGGCGAAATGCGCAACGCTTGCTCCTGGATAGAAACCGCAAACAAGCAGTGCCGGCTTTAATCCGGATGGCTCAAAATTCAACTTCTTCCCTCGGCCGGCTGCATGCCTTATGGACCTTGGAAGGCATGCAGCAACTTAATTCAAATATAATTACGCGGGCCTTGCAAGACCCGGAACCCGGCATCCGGGAAAACGCGGTTAAGCTGGCGGAACTCCACTTAAAGGATTCGCCGGATTTGGTTGCCAAACTGCTTTCTCTGCAAGATGATACGGATTCTAAAGTACGATACCAGCTACTTTGTACTTTAGGTTTTATCAATACCCCGCCAGTTAACCAGGTAAGACAGCAACTTTTATTCAAAGATCTGGCTGATGAATGGGTGCAGGTGGCCGCGCTTTCAGCTTTCTCCGGGCAAAATGTAGCCTTGTTAGAAGCAGTACTGGCTCAATATAAACCAGCTAATCCGGCCTATGCTTCTCTGGTACAACGCTTAAGCGCCATGGTTGGAGCCAAGCTAGAACCTAAAAGCATCCACCAACTACTGCAAAAAGCAACCGTTCCCACTAAGGGAGAACAAGAAGCCTGGCAGGCTCCGGTGCTGACGGGTTTAGCCCAGGGACTTAAGAGCCGAAAAACACTACCGGCGGAACTGCAAACAGAACAGAAATTATTAATCCGGACTTCCCTGGAACACTCCTCGGTTCCAGTGCGGGAAGGTGCTATTCATATTTTGCAAGTAATGGGACTGCCGGATAAAACCCCAATCCGGGCCGCTATGCAGCGAGCCCGGGAAATAGCAGAAAATATAAAGGTTCCGGAAGACGAAAGAACTAGCGCGATCAAATTTCTGGCTCTGGCGAACCCAAAGCCTTACGCTTCATTGCTCACCGGTTTAATCCAGCCGCGTGAACCGTTATCTGTGCAATTGGCCGCTTTACACACCCTAAGTGTTATTCCGGACCTTACGGTAAACCAGTTTGTCTTACAGCAGTGGCCTACTCTTACTCCAGAAATAAGAGATGCCGCCATTAATACTTTTATGTCTGATCCGGAGCGGATTAGCTTGCTCCTGGATGCTCTGGAAGCGGGGAAGATTCAAACGGCCAATATTGGCTGGCCGCGCAGTGTGCGCCTGATGGCGCAGGAAAATGAGAAGCTCCGGAACCGGGCCCGAGCCTTGTTGACCAAAAAAGAAGAGAAACGACAAAAGGTTATCCAGGAATATCAAACGGCTCTGCATCTGCCAGGAGATCGCGTTCAAGGTAAGGCAGTATACCAACGCAATTGCTCGGTCTGCCACCAAATTAGGGGTAACATGGGGGTAGCTTTTGGTCCGGACCTGGGCACCGTTCATAATTGGCGGCCATCCGGCATCCTGGCAAATATTCTAGACCCCAATCAGTCTATCTCCGATGGCTACGATATGTGGGAGGTAGTACTTCCTAACGGCGAGTCGGTGCAGGGAATCATTACTACCGAAACACCTAATGCCCTGACATTGCGCCATGTGGGCGGCCAGGTTACAACCATCGCTCGTCAGGACATTAAATCTTTAAAGGTGCTAGGCCTATCCGCAATGCCTACGGGCTTGGAAAAGCAAATTAACAAGCAGCAAATGGCAGATCTTTTGGTTTACCTCCGGCAGGTAGAGTAATGGAAGCGCCGGTTTTTTTCTTATACCTGCTTACTTACAAAAACTATTTTCACCATCCGTAGCTTACTAATTTGTTATTATCTGATTAAGTAAATGTTAAGAAGATAGTTTTTACATTTAACACGGCAACCGGGATAATCCTGGTGCCAAATAATAATCCGCCATTTCGACAACCCTAATGGGTGTCATGCAATAAATTTAAAATTTAGATAATTATAAACCATGCTCACCATAGACGCCCACCTCGACCTTGCTATGAATGCCCTGGAATGGAACCGCGATTTACGCCAACCAGTGTTTAACATTCGGCAGCGCGAACAAGGTAAAACGGATTTTCCGGACCGGGGAAAAGGAACGGTTGCCTTTCCGGAACTCCGGCAGGCCGAAGTAGGATTGGTAGTAGCCACACAAATTGCCCGTTACGTGGCACCGGGTAATCCGTTACCGGGCTGGCACTCGCCGGAACAGGCCTGGGCGCAAACGCAGGGCCAACTTGCCTGGTACCGGAGCCTGGAAGAAGCCGGCGAATTAACGCCTATTACCGATATAACTTCTTTAGAAAACCATTGGCAGCGCTGGGCTAATCCGGCCAGTAACCAAGAAAATCAGCCTATTGGTTATATTCTGAGCCTGGAAGGAGCGGACTCGCTGGTTACCGTTGGGCACTTGGAGCGGGCGTATCAACAAGGATTGCGGGCGGTAGGTCCTGCGCATTATGGTCCGGGCCGATATGCCAACGGCACGGATGCCACCGGAAGTTTAAATGCGGCCGGTAAAGAGTTGTTACAAGAAATGGAACGGTTACATATTATTTTAGATGCCACGCATTTGTGCGACGATGCTTTCTGGGATGCTTTGGCCTGTTTTAACGGCTCCGTATGGGCCAGTCACAATAATTGCCGCAGCCTGGTAAACCACAACCGACAGTTCAGCGAGGAGCAATTAAAAGAATTGATCAGCCGGGGTGCCGTTATTGGCAGTGCCTTTGACGCCTGGATGTTGGTGCCCCACTGGAAACGCGGCGCGTCTACGCCCCAAGCCATGAATTGTTCTCTGGAAACAGTGATCGATCACCTGGATCACATCTGTCAATTAGCCGGCAATGCCCGGCACGTGGGTATCGGTTCGGATCTGGACGGTGCCTTTGGGAAAGAACAATGCCCGTACGATTTAGAAACCATTGCCGATTTGCAAAAAATACCCAATCTGCTGGCGCGCCGCGGCTACACGTCCGAAGATATTCAGAATGTAATGCACGG
>QQTW01000874.1_pt1 | contig 20101 bp, 17 predicted proteins | sample 1904831 | NCBI WGS metagenome assembly QQTW01 (sample SAMN09435610, study PRJNA476489) | Subsurface metagenome, whole genome shotgun sequencing project. | reverse complement strand
CTATTTAACTACCGCTCTAATTATTAATTGCACGTAGGACTTTAATGAGTATGCAAGTTGCTTTTTGTAGTTGAAATTACATACAATTAACAGTTTTAAATTGACAAGCATTGTATCTGGAGGGGAATGCTTTGATTTTTACTAGGACAATGCCAAGCATTGAGTGCGATCGCCTATAGTTCGAACTGAAAGCATAGCTCTTTCAAAAGTAACGAATATAAGAAAATAATCTCAAAAATAGATTATTAGCTACAAACTTTAATAATTGCAGTCATTGGCTGGATAGCTAAGAACTACATTTAAAAAATGGAGAACTTTTAATTAAACAGATATCTCAGCTTTCTGTGGTTTAATTTTAAATAATATTCAATTAAATATATAAAACTGTTGAAAACAACCTCTGATTAAGAAGCAGATAAAAAATTTATCTAAAACCCTGCCCTAAATCGTTACCAAGTTATCAGTGAAATGTACCAGAATCTGAAACGTTGGTATCACCTAAGTACAACTAAGTTCAGAGTAGATGACACGGATTAATTATGCTCTCTAAATTTGGCATTAATCGGCAAACAGAAAGTAGTAGTCGTACCCGCCGCCACTACTGGCAAGATATTCTAATTGTTATCGGTTTAGCGATTATTTTTGCTCTAGCCTTAACTTACGCTACGCGGCTAATAAATCCCGTAGTATATCGTGAGCAAGACATTTGGTTTGAGGCAGACACGGCGCGGGTTTTTAGCAATATGAGCGATCGCGGTGGAAATCACTACCGCACCAGTGTTCACCCAATATTTTCCTTAATAGCGTTTCCGCCAGTTTATTTGCTCAAACTTGCTGGACTAGAGACTATTGCCGCAGTTCGTGTAGTGACTTCAGCAGTAGCCTGTTTGTGGATTAGCGCTTTATACATACTTTTAAGGCTGATTGGTTTATACAGGTTTGACTGCGCGCTATTTAGCCTTTTAGGAGCAACTAGCGCTGCGGCGATATTTTGGTTTACCGTACCAGAAACTTATTCTTTCGGTTCTCTAAGTATTCTAGTGGCACTATGTCTTGCAGCCATTTCTGAATATCGTCAAGTGTCGCAATCTTGGTACGTATTAGTTAGCGCGCTGACATTGAGCTTTACTACGACTAATTGGTTAGCAGGTATTCTTACTACCCTAGTGAACCATCCCTGGAAGCGGGCATTACAAATTACCGTTAATGCCTTTTCTCTTGTAGTCGTCTTATGGACTGTACAAAAAGTATTATTTAAAAGCGCAGGGTTTTTTTTAGGCGATCGCGAAGAAAAAAAATATTTACTTCTGTCAGGTTCCGGCGGTCCATTACAAGTGCTGAAATCTTTTATAGCTCACACGATGGTCATGCCAGCCCTCAACATAGTATCGGATAAATACGAACCACCCCACTGGCCCATATTACTTACTCAAGCTTCCGCCCCAGGATCGGGTAGCATTTGGGGTCTGGTTGCCGTTGGCTTGTGGACTGCATTATTAGGGTTAGGTGTATGGGGGTTTTTCTCTACCAAAAAGCATTTTAAACTACGCCTAGTTTTAGGGCTATTCTTGCTAGCACAGCTAGCTTTACATACGGTATATGGTGATGAGACTTTTTTATACGCGCTTCATTTCATCCCGTTATTGATAGTATTAGCTTCTTTTAGTTTATTAACTCCGGCTCGTTTAGTGGGGTTAGGACTAGCAGGGGCTTTAATTGTCTGTGCAGGCATAAACAATGGGTTGCAGTTCAAGCAGGCAACAGATTTTATCCAAAACCGCGCCTCAAATCGTTATCAAGTTATCGGTCAAATGCAACAGCGTCCCAATGACTTGTGGGGTCGTGGTACAGGTCACGTAGTATTGGCAGCACCGGGCAGCCGCGAAGTTGATAAAGCTTACCATGAACCCGGTGGTAGTTTTAGCCCTAGCGTTGGTAGCTTTGGCGTGTCTCTATGGCTGATGGATGACCAAGGAAATATTCACGCTACTAGCGATAACTTGCCCTTGAATGATATCAAGCAACAATTGAGCTTTAGTAATGGTCAAGAAATACCAGAAATTTTAACCAAGACTCAAGATTATCAAGCTCAATGGGTTTCTAAGACTTTGGGCAAAAGTTGGACTCTCGATCTTCAACCCCAGGCAAATACAAGTCTTAAACCAACAGTCGTAATTCGCAGTGTAGGACCCGCCGGGGGAAAGATTCAAGCGTTGGACTGGGACGGCAAACGACTTTTAATTAATGATCGCTGGTCGCTGACTAGCAACCCTCCACCAAAAGCCGTGAACTTGGGTGAAGAAGGGTCAAAAGACTGGAAGACTAAGCGATCGCAGTTGACTCAATGGCAAGGTAAAAGTGGCTGGGGTTATGCCAAATTTGAATTAGCGGACGCAAGTAAGTGGAGTATGGAGATTACCGATCGCACCCATACACCGCCAAAAGCAACAATAAGCAATGCCCAATCGCCTTTAAAATTAGACCTTAGCGATCGCCGATTTGCCGAAAGCCTCAATGCCCAAGTTGCTCATATTAAAATGGGCGTTGTTAACCGCGAAACTCGCCCTGGCGAACCGACCAATTATCCTTTAACTTGGCAGCGTGATGGCGCTTATCAACTTGTTGCTTTAGCCCGTGCTGGACAGTTGCAAGCCGCCAAAGAACTATCAATTTATTTTGCTGAAAATGATTTTTTTGGTGGTTTTGGGCCGGAAGCCGATGCCCCAGGTTTGTCGATTTGGGCTTTAGAACAAGTTGCCCAGTTGCAAAGAGCAGCAGGGCTTGAAGCAGATGGAACTACAGATAATTCAGCTTATGATCGCACTCTTTGGCCCCATGTTCGTCGTAAAGCTCAATTTATTTTACAGATGCTTTCTACCGATAAACCAATTACGCAACCAATCAAAGGTGCGATCGTTCCAGCAGCTAAGAACGACTGGGATATTGATTTGGTTGCTGAACCAAGTCGCAATGGTTTAATTATTGGTCGCATGGATCGCAAGCGTCCTTTACTATTTATTAACGCGGTGAGTTACCGAGGCTTGCTTGATGCGGCGGACTTGGCAGAGCGATTAAATTATACTGCCGATGCTAAACTCTGGCGCACCAAAGCAGCGCAGTTACAGAAAGCTTGGGAAAAAGCTTTTCAACCACCAGAATCAGATAACGATAGAACTTACATTAGTAGTCTTTGGCCATCGTGGATAGCTACTGGGCGCACAGATGAACTTTTGCAAAAGCTGCAAACAAGATGGAATGAACAGCGATTCCCTCAATCAGGCGCGTTTCGTACTTCTCCCGATTGGACGTATTTCGCCCTTGCTGAAGCTCACCAATGGTTATTTCTCAATCGACCAGAGCAAGTGTGGACAACTTTACAGTGGTTTTGGCAGCATCAAGCCTCTCCCGGTTTATATACATGGTGGGAAGGTAGTGGAGAAGAAAATACTTTTGGTCTTTGGGAAGATGTCCGGGGTTGGATAAAACCTCCCCACGTTACTCCTCATTACTGGACTGCGGCAGAAATGTTGTTGTTACAGTTGGATATGTTAGCCTACACAGATTTAGCCGCCCCCAAACCGACGGTAGTAATAGGTGCTGGTATGCCTGCCCAATGGCTCAAACAGCCAATAGATATTCAAGGCTTAAAGATGCCCAATGGTCAAATTGATTGGCAATGGAACAATGGAAAAGTTTATGCAAAAATCCGAGGCAGTAAAGTCGAGGTAAAATTAGGTGCAAGTTTTCCTGCTAATACACCTCTACAAGTAGAGTATTTGTAGAAGCTGGTAGGAGGCTTTGCTGGGCTATAACGAGCTTTGATATTGTTGTAGTAATTGGGGGAGATAATCGTAGCCATCTACGCCAATTACTGGAATTATTTGCGCTCTGCATTGCTTGAGTAAGTTTTGGAAAGCGCTTTCTCCAATTTGTCCTTGCAAAATAGTTAGCAATCCCGCAGCTTGTCGCCATTGCACTGAGCCAATTTGCTCTAGAAGATACATACCCAAACTTCCCGCAGTCATAGCCATTTCTATATTTTGGCTGCTGTAGTAAGCGGAAGCTAATGAAGCAAAGTTTTGTCCTTGGAGGTACAAGTCGCCGGAGACACGAGCAGATTGTAAGGCACGTTCTAGGTAAGGAATAGCACTTTGGGGTTGCGAAAGCACTAGATAAGCGACTCCTAAGCTACTACAGCATAAAGCTTGACTTTGTAAGTCGCCTAAGCGTTGGGATAATTCTAATCCTTGTTGGAGGTAGGCAATTGCACCTTCGTAAACTTCTAGTTCGCTTTGGAGTTGCTGCCCTTGAAACACTTGACTGTAGCCAAGATTAGCTAAGGCATTGGCTTCTCCTAGACGCTCTCCTGATTGACGCGCCAAAATTAATGCTCGTTGGCTGTAGTTGATGGCGCTTTCGTAGTCTTTTTGGGTCACACAAGCCCGGCTAAGATGATTGAGGTTGGCAATTTCACACTGGATATCGCCTTCAATTTGGGCAATTTCTAATGCTTGCTGGGCAAAAGCTTTCGCTGGTTCCAATTGCCCCAAAGCTTGGAGCGAATAGCCAAGTAAAGTCAAAATTCGCGCCTTTTCTTGAGTACCTTCAACTTGCCTCAAAGGTTCATCGAAATAGCTTAAAGTCGAACGCAAGCGATCGCCACTAAATAAGGCAAAAATTCCGCCATAAAGGGGAAAATCTTTTGTTTGGGCAAAGGTGCGGAGAATTTGTAGGGTAATTTGAAAGCAGCTTTCTGTTAGGACGTGGTAATTGCTTGATGATTGTCTCAAACCGTTAGCTAATTGCGACCAGATGGTGGCAAAAGTCAAAAAAGTAGAAAAGGCTAAATTAGCCCCAGCTTTAGCATCGTAAGCCTGCTTATTGAACCAAGCTACTAAACCTTGTTGCAAGCATTGCATAGTTACGGCAAGTTCAACCCAAGCACTCAAGCTGATGTCTTTTTGCTTGGAAATCCACTCATCGACGGGCTGCTGCAAAGCTAGGGTTTGAAAGAGCGATCGTATTAGGGGACTATTTACCTGTTTTGCCCATACAGTCCAAGGTCCTCTTTGCCCTGGTACGCTGACAAAGCCCAGTGGTTCGGGGTTGTCGTACATCCAGCTAATTAAGTAGTCTTGCAACGATTGCCAAGAGGCTATTCCAGAGATTAAACCTTGAGCTAGTTGCGCAAATTCTTCGGTGTCTGTTTGCTTAAGACTTGTAGCTAATTGCTGGATTTGGTTAAGAGTCAAAGCTGGGTTGCGGTTGGGGTCAATTGCTGCAAGCAAAACTCCCAGGCGATCGCTCTCTGGAGCAGCAATTATCGTTGTTAGGGCGGCATTTAGGGTATTAGAGACGGCTAAATCTTTCTGTACGCGCTCCCACTCTCCTTGAATAGTTTTCAGGGCGCGGAGGCTACGCATCGCCTTGGCTTGCTTTAATTCGTCAATTTGGCTATTTTGCTGTTGCTCAGTTGCGTAAATTTGCTCAGACAAAGAGCGTTCAAATAGTTCTCCTGTACCAGGTTCGACTTCTTGGCGGAGCAATTGATAAACTTGCTCTTTAGAGCTAATTTGACCTTTTAAAGTAGTTTGGACAATGCGATCAATTAAAGAATTATAGCGATCGCTATAAATAGAATCCGACATAATTAATACCTAGTTACTCATAAATTACCCATTATTGCGAGAAAAACCCAGTTAGCAGCAGCGGTAAAAGCAAAAGGGCGCAAATAATTGTAAATATAGTTCCTGGCTCAATCTCAATAGTATTTTTCTTGGGTTGGGGCATGATTTACCTCTAGAATACTTACTATTTTTTCCAGGGTAGCTTAGTACCCATTTCGGTGGCGGCAGAAAATAGCAGATAACTAATTAGTAACCCCGCACCCCCAACAAAAGCCAATAAATCTTTATCCATATACGTTATTTAGTCATACTCCGCTAATATTAACGCCTAGAGATGGGATTTCTTGTGGAGAATGTAAGGGCAATGAGGACATTATACTTTTTAGTCCCTGGTACAGGAGCTAAGTTTGCCTGTGGTGGCTTGTGGGCGGAGTTAAAAACCTTCGATCTTGCAAGACAAGTTTGTAAAGCGGAAGTGGTTACTTATCGTCAGCGAGAAAAAGACACTTTATTTATTGATGAAGTTCTCCAAAAAAAAGATTTAGATAATGGGATCTTTGTCATTAGCTGGGGTTTTGATATTGCTAAGCTTGTCGCCAAGTTAAAGCAGTACAATGTTGTCTATCATGCCCACAGCGCAGGTTATAAGTTTAAGTTGCCTGCAAATATTCCAATTATTACCGTTAGCCGCAATACCATGGGGTATTGGGGTCAAAAGTCGCCTAATTCCTTAATTTATTATTTGCCCAATCAAATTAGTGAAGAATTTATCAATTTTTCCCTGCAACGCGATATTGATGTTTTGGTGCAAAAACGCAAGTCTTCTAAATATTTGCTACAACAATTGATACCAGAATTGCAGAAGCACTGCAATGTATTGGTGGTTGATTCTTATGTAGAAGACTTGGCAAAGTTATTTAATCGCGCCAAAGTTTATCTTTACGATTCTGCCGAATACTGGGCATTGCAAGGAGTTAGCGAAGGTTTTGGCTTGCAACCTCTAGAAGCTGCTGCTTGTGGATGTCAGGTTTTTTCTAGTGTCAACAATGGTTTGTCTGATTACTTAGATCCAGGTTTTAATTGCTTTAAAATTGCTGGCTACTCAAAGGCACACGATGTTCAACGTATATTAAAGGAAATAGAAAGTCCTGCAAACTTACATCTACCCGAACATATATTAAATGAATATCGAGTGACAAATATCACTCGTCGCTTGCGAGTAATTCTGCAAGATATCAACAACTTTTTTGATGGCAAAAGCTCTTACAGTGCGGATATTGAAAGTTTGACAAGAATTCAAATTGCTAAGTTATTTGCTCAAAGTACGCTTAATAAGCTAAAGAAAAAATTAGTTAAATAAATATTGGTACTATGACAAAAATCCGTTCCCGTCTTGCTAACGCGCTCAAAAAACCTCGTAAAGATTACTTTCACGAGCAACCAGGTAGTTTACCGGGAACTTTGAATATTGCTGCCGATGCAACGCTACCAGAAATTGAATTGATCGATTACAAAGATACAGATTACGTTCACGAAAAAATAGCCACACCAGAAGATTTGATTCCTTACCTTGACAGTGCATCAGTCTCCTGGGTTGATGTCCAAGGTTTGGGTAGTGAAGATATCTTGCAAAGAATTGGCACAATATTCAATCTTCATCCCCTGGTTTTAGAGGATATTGTCAACGTACCTCAGCGTCCAAAAGTGGAAGATTACGACGATCATTTAGTAATTATTACCCAAATGGTACTGCCTCTAAGTAACCAATCTGGCTTTCATAAAGAACAAGTAAGCTTTGTATTGGGGAAACAATATTTGCTTACAGTGCAAGAGGAAGCGCAATACGATTGCTTTAACCAAGTGCGATCGCGCATTTGCAATAATAAAGGCATCCTCCGCAAGCACAAAGCCGATTATTTGGCTTATACGCTCATTGATGCGATCGTCGATGGGTTTTTTCCGGTACTAGAAGCTTATGGCGAACTAATAGAAGAATTAGAAGAAGAAGTAGTCGCCAATCCCACCCGGAAAACTCTAGAAAAAATTTATCGCATCCGCCGAGAATTGTTATCGTTGCGTCGAGCAATCTGGCCGCAAAGAGATGCTATTAATGCTTTAATTCGGGACGATAGCGATCTAATTTGCGAACACGTGCGCGTTTATCTGCGCGACTGTTACGACCATGCAGTTCAAGTTATGGATATGGTAGAAACTTACCGCGAACTAACATCGGGCTTGATGGATGTGTATTTATCTGCTGTTAGCAACAGAATGAACGAAATTATGAAGTTACTGACGGTAATTTCATCAATATTTATTCCCCTCACTTTTATTGCCGGAATTTATGGCATGAATTTCAATACCGAAACATCGCCCTGGAATATGCCAGAATTAAACTGGGATTTTGGCTATCTAGGTTGTTTAGCCTTTATGGCAGCGATCGCAGGCGGCTTAATATTTTTCTTCTGGCGGCGCGGCTGGTTTGAGAACTTTTCGACAATTCAAGACAACTACAGCAATCAGGAAACAACCCAAAGTCAACCCAATCGGGCTAAAAAACTTCGGCGCTAAAACCAAACTTAGCGGCAAGACCGATCGAGTTCTATGCTGTGAAAATAGTCACTACTATTGAACGTGATGATATTAGAAATATATTGTTAAAATTAGTGACGAAGCTGAAAAGATTAGAGCGTTGTAACTGTTATGGGTCGTATTGGGGTATTACTACTTAATCTTGGTGGACCAGATCAAATAGAAGATGTGGGCCCTTTTCTATTTAACTTATTTGCTGACCCGGAGATTATTCGCCTCCCCTTTACGTGGTTACAAAGACCTTTAGCTTGGTTTATTTCCACACGGCGCACTAATACATCTCAAGCTAACTATCGGCAAATCGGTGGTGGTTCTCCCTTGCGGCGGATTACTGAAGAACAAGCAGATGCCCTCAAGCAAAGATTGCAAGAACTGGGTCACGAAGCTTATACCTATGTAGGAATGCGTTATTGGCATCCATTTACCGAAGAAGCGATCGCTCGCCTCAAACGCGATGAGTTAGATAAATTGGTTATTTTACCTTTGTATCCGCAATTTTCTATTAGTACCAGTGGTTCTAGCTTTCGCTTGCTAGAAAGAATTTGGCGAGAAGACCCCAAACTTGCCCAAATTGAATATACAGTTATTCCTTCTTGGTACAAGCAGCCGAACTACCTCCAGGCAATGGCAGATTTAATTGCTGGGCAATTACAAAAGTGTCCCGATCCTGACAAAGCACACATATTTTTCAGCGCTCACGGCGTTCCTCGCAGCTATGTTGAAGAAGCTGGCGACCCTTATCAGCAAGAAATTGAAGACTGCACGAGCTTAATTATGCAGACTTTAGGGCGACCAAATCCCCACACTTTAGCTTACCAAAGCAGAGTAGGTCCGGTAGAATGGCTCCAGCCCTATACGGAAGATGCAATTGAGAAACTAGGGGCGCAGGGTGTAGAAGATTTAGTTGTAGTCCCGATTAGCTTTGTCTCCGAACACATTGAGACACTACAAGAAATCGATATTGAGTACCGCGAAGTAGCAGAAAAAGCAGGCATTCACAACTTCCGCCGCGTCCCGGCTTTGAATACTCATCCTTTGTTTATTCAATCTTTGGCAGACTTGGTTATAGACGCAGTAAATAGTCCCGATCTAAAATTGTCTCAGGTAAAGCAAATCAAGAAAAATATGAAAATGTATCCCCAAGAGCGGTGGCAATGGGGGATGACGACTACGGCAGAAGTGTGGAACGGTAGAATTGCGATGTTGGGCTTTATTGCTTTGGTATTAGAGCTAATCACTGGTCGCGGACTGCTGCATTTTGTGGGAATTTTATAGATAGATTGGCTAATTTTGCTTTTTGTAATGTTTAAACAAATTTTGGTAAGTCCGAACTGCCCACCACAGCAAAGTCAAGGAGATAATTCCTCCTATTTGGGGCTTTTTTACCGATAAAAATGCCAATAAAATAGACAAAATGTCTTGAGCAAAGACAAATCTTAGCGGTAGCCTCTGCTGCTGATAAAACCAAGCAGTTTGAACGCTTTGGAGTACGAAGGCAAATAAACCGCCCAATATAGCGATCGCCCAAATTGGTAAAGAACCCACCCCAACGCTAGAAGTTGTAGCGATCGCTCCAGCAATCGGGCTACTTACTAGCAAGACAATTTGCAGCAAACGTTGACCAAGTAACTGCTTGAATGCTAATAACTCAAGCATTGACCAACTGCAAAGAATAGCTAATCTAATGAACGGATGAATAGCTGATAGAAGTGGAATACTAGACCACAAAGCCTCACCTCGCAATAGTTCGAGACTTAATAAAGGTAAGGCTATTCTGATTCCCACCGCCGCCGAGGCGGAAAGCGCCGCTAGAACTTCAATCATAGGGAAATCAAATCAGCGAGTTGGCGCTTACCGTTTTAAAAGTTGATTATTGCCTGCTTAAAACTTTCTATCCCTATCTAAATGGTTAGTCTTTGATAAATTTCGTCCAAATGTTTGAGATGATGGCTGGGATTAAAGCAATCCTTAATTTCTGAAGCGGATAGTACCTCAGTAACACGAGAATCGTGACTAATTAACTCTTGAAAATTTCCTTGTGGTTGATTCCAGGCTTGATGAGCGCAAGATTGCACCACTGTATAAGCGTCTTCTCGGCTCATACCTTTATCTACCAAAGTTAGCATTACCCGTTGACTAAATACTACACCTCCGTAACAATTCATGTTACGTTCCATATTCTGAGGATAAACCAACAAATTTTTAATCAAATCGGTGGCTTCAGAAAGCATGAAATGAGTCAAAATGCAGGTATCAGGAAAAATAACTCGTTCAACCGCACTATGAGAAATATCTCGCTCGTGCCAGAGAGCGACGTTTTCTAGCGCTGCAACGGCATTACCCCGCAAGATTCGCGCCAGTCCTGTCAACCGCTCAGAACGGATGGGGTTGCGCTTGTGAGGCATCGCTGAGGAGCCTTTTTGACCTTTGGCAAAAAATTCTTCGACTTCCAGAACATCAGTTCTTTGTAAATTGCGAATTTCTACAGCAAATCTTTCTAAAGAAGAACCAAGTAAAGCTAATTGTTGCACGTAGTCCGCATGGCGATCGCGCGAAATTACCTGAGTAGAAGCGGTATCTGGTTGCAGTCCTAACTTTTGACAGGCTATTGCTTCGATTTTTGGCTCAACATTAGCGTAAGTTCCTACCGCCCCGGAGATTTTGCCTACAGCGATGTGCTGGCGCAAATTGATTAACCGCTCTTGACTGCGCAATACTTCCGCCAACCAGCCAGCTAATTTAAACCCAAAAGTAATTGGTTCGGCATGAATCCCGTGGGATCTACCAATCATGATCGTATAACGATGCTGCGTTGCTTGGGTTCTAATTGCCGCAACTAATTCTTCGATCTTCACCAGCAATAAGTCTAAACTTGCTACTAATTGCAGCGCCAAAGCCGTATCTAAAACATCAGAACTTGTTAACCCCAAGTGTATATAACGTCCCGCGTCGCCTACATATTCATTGACATTGGTCAAAAAGGCAATCATATCGTGGCGGACTTCAGTCTCAATCTCTAAGACGCGCTTAGGGTCAAAGTTTGCCTTTTTTTTAATTTCCTCTACGGCTTCGCTCGGAATATAACCTAGTTCCGCCTGAGCTTCACAAACAGCTATTTCTACTTGCAGCCAAGTTTTAAGTTTATAATTTTCTGTCCAAAGTTCGCCCATTTGGGGCAAAGTATAACGCTCAATCACTCGTCCGCCACAGAATACAACTGTCATATTTTACAGTTTTGTTGGACGCGATGTATGCAATGTGCGATCTTGCCATCTAAATTTTCTCTCTAAAAATTGGCTGCAAAAGATATATAAAAATTACTTACCTTTTTTCTCGGTGACTTGAAAAGAGTCAAAAAACTGTTTTCCGTTCTCTAAGTTAGGACTAATAAGCAGTAATTGATACAAGCGATTGCCGACCAAGTACATACTAGCTTTTCCGTTTATGCCATCAGTGGCTTTTAATTCTACAGTTCTGCCAAAGTATCCATCTAGTTCAATTTCACGCTTATTAACCAACTTATCGCCATCGGCGGCATAACCTTCGCACACCGCATCAAAAATCTCTCCAGGTTTTACTTGAGTAACTTCCTTTGCCAAGTCAGAGTAAGTAACTAAATAAACAGTCTCGCCATTAACCAACGTAAAATTATGAGTAACAAAGCCATCTGTATCGGTTTCTGATTCCTCCGTAGGAGCCCCAGGCATAGAAACAGCAAACTTACCTACTTTAGAAGAAAACTGCTGCCAAGGCGATCGCGCGATCGTCAATTGGGCGTAACTAACCGAAGATTGGCGAACTATTGGACTTGCAGTCACAGAAGTTGCCAATAATCCAGAAACAATCGTAATTAAGGTCAAAATTATTGGTTTCATTGATAGCTGTCAAGGTAAATTTATGGATAAGCGCATCTGCCGATTGAACAACAAATAGTTATTGCATTCGGTCTATAGTCCGGTATTGAACAGCCTCTGCAACGTGACTTGCTAGTAAATTTTCTTCCCCAGCCAAGTCTGCAATAGTCCTTGCTACTTTAAGTATGCGATCGCTTGCTCTAGCAGATAGTCCTAGTTTACGAATCGCTACTTCTAATAAATTGCGGCTAGAGTCGTCAAGGGCGCACCATTGCTGCAAATGACGGCTTTCCATCGCTGCATTGCAAAGAATAGTTTCAGCTTGAAAACGATTGCAGGCGCGATCGCGGGCTTGCTTGACCCGCAGGCGGACGGGTTCGGAAGCTTCGCCTTTGGGCTGGGTAGTAATTTCTTCTGGCTTTAACCGATTAACAGCAACTTGCAGATCGATTCTGTCCATCAATGGTCCCGAAAGCTTCGCCCAATAATGTTCTCTTTGCCTGGGCGAACAACTACAAGCTTGGAGCGAGTCGCCAAAATAACCGCAAGGACAAGGGTTAGTGCTGGCAATTAGGGTAAATTGCGCTGGAAACATCACCGTTTGGCGAGTCCGCGACACGGTTACATAACCATCTTCTAAAGGCTGACGCAAAAATTCCAATACGTCGCGCTTAAATTCTGTAAGTTCGTCTAAAAAAAGAATCCCCCGATGCGCTAAAGATATCTCCCCAGGACGCGGAAAACTACCACCACCAACTAAAGCTGGACCAGAGGCGGAGTGGTGCGGGCTGCGAAATGGGCGATCGCGTACTAATAAGCCACGATTTTTTAATAGTCCAGCCACCGAATGAACTTGAGTCACTTCTAATGATTCTGCAAAACTTAATGGCGGCAAAATTCCTGGTAAGCGCCTAGCTAACATAGTTTTGCCACTCCCAGGAGGTCCAACAAAAATCAAATTATGTCCTCCCGCCGCCGCTATTTCTAAGGCTCTACGGGCATGATTTTGTCCTTTGACATCTTTTAAGTCGGCGCTGTTTACAAGCGATGTAGCCAATTCTGTTTCATCTAGTTTTACTGGGGAATAAAGCTCTGGTTGATTTAAAAAAATCGCTACTTCCGACAAATATTTAAACCCATATACATCCAGCCCTGCAACTACCGCCGCTTCTTGAGCATTGTCAAAAGGTACAACTAAGCTTGTGATGCCTAATTTTTTTGCCGCCGCCGCAATTGGCAAAACTCCCGCTACTGGGCGCAGTGTCCCATCGAGAGAAACTTCACCCAAAAATAAATGATCTCCCAATAACTGAGCGCTCACTTGCTCTGAAGCTGCCATGATTCCTACACTAATTGGCAAGTCAAAGCTCGGTCCTTCTTTACGTAAATCTGCTGGGGTCAAGTTAATGATTATTTTTCTTAGGGGAAAAGCATAACCAGCATTTTTCATCGCGGCTTTTACTCTTTCGCGAGATTCTTGGACGGCGGTATCTGGTAGCCCAACGAGGACAATTCCTGGCAAGCCACCCGATACATCAACCTCTACGCCTACTTTGACGGCATCAATCCCAACAATCGCGGCACTCCATACTCTGGCTAACATTTATTTATTTCATCGCAATAACCATTTAGAATCTCTAGCAGAAATACCAGTGAATCTGCATGAGTGAAACTACAGAGACAATTTTTAGTAAGATTATTCGTCGGGAAATACCCGCAGATATTGTTTATGAAGATGACTTAGCGATCGCATTCAAAGATATTCATCCTCAAGCACCCGTCCACATTTTAGTAATTCCCAAGCAGCCGATTAAGTCTTTGGCTGAAACTACACCCCAAGACCAAAACTTAATAGGTCACTTACTACTGACGGCTCAACAGATTGCTCTCACTGCGGGGCTTACTAATGGCTACCGTTTGGTCATCAATACTGGTGATGATGGCGGTCAAACGGTTCCCCACATTCATTTACACATTTTGGGAGGCAGACAAATGACTTGGCCCCCAGGTTGAGTGTCATCAGGAAAACTGATTGTTCACATAACATAACTTAACTTAGAGGGGCTTTACAAAACTAAATAAAAGCATTAATGTTGTAAACAAGGAAGCAAAAGCTTCTGATTATCCAAAAATCAAGCACTTATAAAACAATGACAACAACCTTACAAAGACGCGAAAGCGCCAACGTATGGGAACGATTCTGTAGCTGGGTAACATCCACAGAAAACCGTTTATACGTAGGCTGGTTCGGAGTATTGATGATCCCAACACTACTAGCAGCCACAACATGCTTCATCATCGCCTTTATAGCCGCACCACCAGTAGACATTGACGGCATCCGGGAACCAGTAGCAGGTTCATTAATCTACGGAAACAACATCATCACAGGTGCAGTCGTACCATCATCAAACGCAATCGGCTTGCACTTCTACCCAATTTGGGAAGCAGCATCCTTAGACGAGTGGTTGTACAACGGCGGACCTTACCAATTAGTAATATTCCACTTTTTGATCGGCATATACTGCTACATGGGACGTGAGTGGGAACTATCCTACCGTCTAGGAATGCGCCCCTGGATTGCAGTAGCGTATTCTGCACCAGTAGCCGCAGCAACAGCAGTATTTTTAATCTACCCAATCGGACAAGGCTCATTCTCCGACGGAATGCCCCTAGGAATCAGTGGTACATTCAACTTCATGTTAGTATTCCAAGCGGAACACAACATCTTGATGCACCCCTTCCACCAGTTAGGAGTAGCCGGAGTATTCGGCGGTTCACTATTTAGCGCCATGCACGGTTCACTTGTAACCTCAAGCCTAGTACGTGAAACAACCGAAACCGAGAGCCAAAACTACGGATACAAATTCGGACAAGAAGAAGAAACCTACAACATCGTCGCAGCCCACGGCTACTTCGGTCGGTTGATCTTCCAATACGCATCATTCAACAACAGCCGCAGCCTGCACTTCTTCCTAGCAGCATGGCCAGTAATCGGCATCTGGTTCACATCCTTGGGCATCAGCACCATGGCATTCAACTTGAACGGATTTAACTTCAACCAGTCAGTAATTGACTCCCAGGGACAAGTAATTGGCACATGGGCAGACGTACTCAACCGCGCTAACCTAGGCATGGAAGTAATGCACGAGCGCAATGCTCACAACTTCCCCCTAGACCTAGCTGCGGGTGAAGCTACTCCTGTTGCTCTTACTGCTCCATCGATCAACGGTTAAGAATTAACTAACCTTGCTGATCTGAAATAAAAAGCGCTCTCCACTTGGAGAGCGCTTTTTACTGATATGTGTTTAGTTAAAAAGATTGAAACTCTATTTCAGTAATTTCAAAAAAACTTTTTGTATTATCTACTGCTAATTTTTCATTAAAGCCTTTGCAAGTATAGATTACAGCAGACAAAAATCTTTGATTAGACCAGACATAAAGAGAAATTCCTGAATCAATCAAGGGAGCAAAAGCATCGTATCCTTGATTATCCTGTTTGCCCAAACTAGCTGGGGAAAAGATAATTGGTTCTCCATACATTTTTAACTCTAATGTTTCTGTAATATTTTTAAAGTAATTTTTGATGGCTGCTTCATCTACTGTTATCGTGTAGAATCCCTCAATTAGTAGTCTTTGTCTGAAAATTGTTGGCGCTAAATTTTTCATACTGCGTTCTACAGAGCAAATTAAGGCAAGCGCGATCGCATAATAGTATATAGAACGTCATGGAGATAAGACAACGGTTTACGCACGTCCTTTAGCTCGTTTGATAGAGCAATTACAACGCTTACCAGGAGTAGGTCCCAAAACGGCTCAACGCCTTGCCTTACACATCCTCAAACGCTCCGAAACAGAAGTGCAAGCTTTAGCACAAGCGTTGATTGAAGCTAAACAACAAATTGGTTTGTGTTCAGTTTGCTTTAATTTATCCGCCGAGCCAACTTGTGAAATCTGCCGCAACTCTAACCGGGACAACAATATAATTTGCGTGGTTGCGGATGCTCGTGATGTAATCGCCTTAGAAAAAACTAGAGAATACCACGGCAAGTACCATGTTTTAGGAGGAGTGCTTTCGCCGATGGAGGGTATTGGTACAGAGCAACTTAATATTCAATCACTTGTGCGGAGAGTAAGTCAGCAACAGCCCAAAGAAATTATCTTAGCAATTAGTCCTAGCGTGGAAGGTGAAACTACAACTTTGTATGTGGGACAGTTGCTCAAGCCTTTTACAAAAGTTACTAGAATTGCTTTTGGTTTACCTGTAGGTGGAGACTTGGAGTATGCAGACGAAATAACATTGGCAAGAGCTTTAGAAGGTCGGCGCGAGTTAGATTAATTAAAATAATTCTCTACTGGCTACCAAAAAATCGAGTGGCAAAATTCTGCGATCGCGTTGGGGATAGAGTACGAGCTTTGAGAATCGCCGCCGTTAAAAAAGCGTAAGACAATACTCCGACCACTGCTAAGAACAAGCCGCTAAGTAATCCTGTGGCATTCCACAACGCATGGAGAGCCGCCGCCGTAAAATATCCCACACCTAAAATTTGCCAACGTTTGCGCGGCTTTAGCACGCTTAAACCAATAAAATAGCCCAAATAACCGCTATAAGCCATGTGTCCGGCTACTGAGCCAATAATCCGGGGGATTAATAATTGAAATCCTACCAATTGACCTATGTTATTGCCAGATTGTATACCGACATTCCGGCTAATTTCTGGTACGTATTGACCGAGAGTTTCGAGCAGCGTAAAGCCAACCGCCGAAGCCGTACCTAACAAAATGCCATCCAATGGTTCCCAAACGCCAACTCGCTCGCGCCAAGGGCTGCGAAGTTTTTGACCAATGAAATATGCGGCTATTATAGGTAAAGCTTTTAGCAGTTCTTCCATCAAACCAGCGCCGAAGAACATCGTCACTAATAGTTGGAGAAAACTAATTTCTTCCTCTGGTAGGGGCAGGCGACCAGGCAAAATATTACGGAAAATTAAAATAAATAGTGACAATAGCGGGCTAAGTAGGATGGTTCCAGTCGAAAACGCCGTACCAAACAATACCCACCAAGGTTTGTGCTTGCCACAAAGTTGATAAACAAAATAGTAGGCGATCCCAGCTAAATAGATAGCTACGAGCATTTGATTAAAAAATGCCGTTTCTGGTTGTCCTACTGTTGCAAACATTAATACTACAAATACGACTGTAAATATGCCTGGGATCAAATAAGCTTTTTTGGTTAAATCGCCTCCCGTAGAAAAAATAGGAAATAACTGAGTAAAACTTACTCCCTGCTCAGCTTCTGAGATGGGAGCCAAGTTGATAGCTGGTATAGATTGCGGTCTTGGTAATATTTGAAAAACAAACTCAGGTCCATTGTTACCCAGCATCAAGCGATCGCCTACTCGCAATACTTGACACTCTAATAGCAGTTGTCCGTTGATATATGTACCATTAACACTACCCAAGTCGCAAAGCTGCCAGCCTATAGATGCTAAAGGACGAATTGCAGCATGACGACGGGACACGACCCCGTAAGAGCCATCTATAACAATTTGGCTGCTAGGATCGCGTCCAATAATAACTTCTTGGCTGTCTGAAAGTAGATAGCAGCGAGAGGATGAAGCAGAATTTGTTGTACCGCCTTTAGGCAATTGCTGTAGATAACCCTCACCAAACTCTTTTTCTTTCATCGTGACAAAGCTGTGTTTGGCATCAGCATACAGCTAAAGCGCGAATTCATTGGACGGACGCAATTAGTTTTTTTTCTATGACTGCTTATTAGCATCGCGCACGGCAGCTAAGAAAAAGAATATTGTTAAAGGGATGCCGAGTGCCAAAATTATACTTGTATTCAAGTTGCCTAAGTCTGGAGCGCCTGAAGCAAGTTCAAAAATTGAGCCGACTGATGCGATCGCAGTTATACAACAGCCACCTAAAAATAAACCACTTTTGGGAGTCATTGCATTCATTGGGGCTTTCCTGGGGCGATGGGTTTAACAGCTTTTGCTGAGAAGCCTTGCTTCGTTAATTCTTGAGTCACAGCTAGACTGTTTTGGACACGGTCTACAAATAATACACCATTAAGGTGGTCTACTTCATGCTGAATGCAGCGCGACAATAGTTCTGTAGCCATTAAGGTTTGCGGACGACCATGCTCGTCTTTGTAAGTTATTTCTACCATTTGCGGGCGCGTTACATCCATATAAACGTTGGGGATGCTTAGACAGCCTTCTTGAGCGACGCAAAGTTCTGGACTGAGGTGCTTGATGATGGGATTAATTAATATCAAAGGGGGATTAGCAGGATTGTCTGGTTCGCAGTCGATCACAATTAGCTGCTTTTGTACGGCTACTTGGGGTGCAGCTAAACCGATGCCATCAGCAGTGTACATTGTTTGCAGCATTTCCCGCGCTAGTTGACGAATTTCCCCGTCTACTTTAGCGACCCTTTTAGTATTCTGCCGCAAAGCGCGATCACCCAAATAGCGAAGCTCTAAAGGGGGATTAGTTAGCTTTTGCTTTTCAACTGCAACTATAGAAACCATGAAATACCTATCAACTCGCCTTTTCAGCTTTGACCAAAACTATTTAGTTTCTATTTTAACAATTCTTGGGAAATTGAGGTTATTTTGCCAGTTCATGATGTAAATAATCTAGTTTTAACCATAAAGACTCGGTTACATATTTGTCTTTATGGTTAAAAACTTATAACTTGACTTGCTGCAAGTGGCTGCGCGGATTAAAGGTGCGGATATCGCGGATTTTCTCATAATACTCGCGCTCTTGGGGACTTAATTCTTTGGGGGATGCGATCGCAATTTTGACTAATTGATCGCTGCGTCCATCTTTGGGTAAACGCCACCCCTTTCCCCGAAGCCGTAAAGTTTGACCCGAACGAATTCCTGCCGGAATATTTACTTTGACTGACCCGTCGGGTGTAGGAACATCAATTGACGCGCCCAGCACCGCCTCATCCGGGGTAATAGAAACTTCGCAAGTTAGATTATCCCCTTCAAACTGAAAAAATGAGTGAGGTAGTAGTTCTATTTTGAGGTACAAGTCACCTCGTTGTTGGTTTAAAGGGTTAAGTTGACCTTTCCCGCGCACCCGCACCCGACTACCAGGTTTAACGCCACTAGGAATACGAACTTCAATAGTTTCGCTACCCAAACTCAAGCGCTTTTGTACGCCATTAAATGCTTCGCCAAAACTTAGAGAAATTGCCGCTTCTGTATCTTGAGCGGTTCTTGCTGTAGCATTATCAAAACCCCCAAAATCGCCAAAATTATCAAAGCCAATCCCAGTTGTTCCGGGGGTAGGGCGATAGCTGTAAGCTTGTCTACTACTAGAACCCGCGCTACCAGGATCGTTGAAGCGTCCTAGTAAGTCGTTAATAAATTCGTCAAAATTAGTATATTTACCAAATTCAACTTCATTAAAGTCAGCGTTAGCCTTGGTACTTCTAGAAGCCCAAGGGGTTTGTCCAGCTTGTCTCCAGTATTGACCAAATTGATCGTACTTTTGCCGTTTTTCCTTATCTGACAATACTTCGTAAGCCTCGCTTACTTCTTTAAAGCGGGCTTCTGCTTCTTTATTGCCTTGATTGACATCTGGGTGATATTTACGCGCTAGTTTGCGAAAAGCTTGTTTAATTTCTTCGTTGCTGGCAGTTTTATTTACTCCCAAAATGCTGTAATAATCTTTGAAGTCGGTTGCAGCCATCTACTAGCCTCCTATAGTCCCCGTTATATTCTCGCTAAAATATTGATTTACTGAATAATTCTGTTAAAACCTTTACGTAAATTCTGCCTTGTGGAATCCTCCATGGGGCGAGCTTTACTTAAGTTTTAGTCTTTGAGCTTAACCTATCAAAGCTTAAAGCACCGTCAAGTTCGGTTATTGCTCGATAAATAGCAGAAATTGCCGCCCTATTTCAAATTATGCTGGGTTTCAAGAGCGTACAATAGCGCGATCGCGCCCTTAACTCTCTTTGCCGGAAGTCCCGCGCTCTATCTGTACTCAGATGAGCGCCGGG
>QQTW01000873.1_pt1 | contig 20105 bp, 10 predicted proteins | sample 1904831 | NCBI WGS metagenome assembly QQTW01 (sample SAMN09435610, study PRJNA476489) | Subsurface metagenome, whole genome shotgun sequencing project. | reverse complement strand
ATTCTCATGAAACCCTTTTCTTTGCACTATTCGCAAGCTTTTGTCCTGTACTTAGGATTCTGCCATAGAAGAAGCGGTTGAAGCGCTCCAACAAACCAAAATTGAGGAGACACAACTACCATCAGAGCCAGTAGTAAATAGAGAGGTTTTTCTTGGTACTCCAAGAGATGAGTCAGTCTACGGATGTGGGTGGAGCTTGACTGAATTATTGAATGAGTTTAACGATAGGTAATTGCCGTTGCCAAGGTTTTATAACGGCTGTCCAGTCTTTAAAATTTGGGGATTGGGTTATATTCACCTATGACTTTTTTACTTTTGGTGAGAGCAGCCGGACTGTGGTTCGGGAGTTGTTTAGTCAGGTATTGTTATGTCTTAGCGTGTTTCAGTTCCGTTTGATTTCATTGCGGGTTTTGCGTCTGAGTTTGGCTCGGTTGAGGTCAAGCGGCGCAAGTCTTGTCACAGCTTTACTGGCTTTGTTACGGTGTGTTGGTTCGATTCTTATCCGAGTAGTTTTGCGGCTCGTTGGTCACGGGCAGTTGACCATCAGTGTTTTGTTTGTAACATGGTAGTTGGTCATGCTCGGTCAGCGCTCCTTGTCTTGTTCCGTGTGCTGTTTCATTTCCATCCCAACAGCACGAACAGTTGGATCTGAACTTTGTAATAGTGTATTCGACACATTTTCTTGCTCAATTTGGCTGCGGTTCTGACTGAGCTTATACTTACCTTCTAAACGAGTGATAGTCATTTCAAACCCCACAATGCCATTCATCATCCCATCGCGGAATCCAGCAGATAAACTATCCCAATGCGATTTATAGGCAGCTTCGTAAATATCTATCATTCCGTCGATCATCTTGTTCATTAATTCGGGCGAATCATTGAGCGTGATAATTTTGGGAATACCATACCCATGGACAGCGATATAATTCCACGTTGGTACGCTCTCGTGTTTTTCGTACAAAGTAGGGGAAATGTAGGCGTGCGCTCCAGTGAAGATAGCTAGTGACTCAGACGTTTCAAAAGCTTGCCATTGAGAATTTTGCTTGGCAAGATGACCGATTAACTTAATCACATCTCCTTGCATCACAACAACCAGAGGGATATGTGATGCACAAGGCACACCATTTACAATTGATACTAAAGTGGCAAAACTGTTTGCCTGCATAAAAGCAAACAGTTTGTCAACATTGTCTTCTTGAAAAGCAGTTGGTCTATACATAGATATCTAACTTTTCCATCAGTCTTTTGTATGGTAAGAAGCAATTAAGTTCTTTGACACGCTATACCAGAAGTACTATTGAGTATGGCACTGCCTACAAACATATTAAAGGAGACTATCGTCAAGAGCTTTCAATGTTACTACTTGTATATTGACGATCACACTTCACATCAAGAACTAATTGTACCCCTACTATGGCGGAGGAAACCATTTCTAGCTGTGCGATAAACGTAATTGTTTCCTTGAACAAGATCAATCGCCCAATTAAACCCCAACCTCCGCAGCCTCTAACCTCACACTAGAAGAAGCAGTAGTGGAACCTATTCTAACACTCGATACAGAGCCGCAAAAGCAGCTAGAGCCATTTGTAATTGCAGATGCAATACTTGAGAGTCCACGAGTGGAGCTTGACCGAGTTGTTAAATGAATTTAATGGTAGATAATCAATATTCTCGGAGAAATATTTGTACTACCACTAATTGCCATCGGCGAACTCTAACTCTACTTTTTTACCGTTTACTTTAATAATTTACGATTTAACGTAGTAGTTGGCTACTGGCGCTACTCAATTGACGCTCCAGACTAATAGAGTCTCCAGCACGTTGTCCAGCCGTGTAGCCATCTTTAGTCACTCTTGCTTTAGAATTTGCTTTACGCCCTGTTAAAGTAATTCCTTGTTCTCGTTGCCATTGTGCAATCGCCTCTTGTTCGCGTTCGTGAGCTACGCGGCAAGCCAGCCCTGTTACTTTTGTGTTCGGGATACCTTGGCTGTTCATTCTCTGCCTTTGTTCTTCAATCCTCTCCAACAGCCTTCCAGAACAGCCAGTAATAAAACTCGATTTCCATCTGCGCCAATTTGGTTGAGGGAACGGTTCTATCCCTATTACTTCGGCTTGGCTTAGATAAGAGTGCCATGCTTGTTTCTGTGCCTTTACTCCCTCTGCCGCCAATCTTTCTACTGTTTTAGCTAGGTAATCGTATAGCGACAGTGTGATCGCTACATTATGCTTTCTTCCTGCTACAACCATCCTCCCGCCCATCCACCACATTTTGCAAAAGTTAGCATTGGCGATCGCATTGGCAAGAAACCCTCTCCAGTAGACTTTTCTGCTACTGGAAAGGATTTCTGTTTGCTCTATTGGGATATCGGGCGATTTGTGACTAGATTTGATGTCCTCTAGTCTTAGATTATGCTCTGTCAAAATTTCTTGAGCCTTAGCTGCCGCCGCACTAGCTTCGTACTCGTTTGCTGATGTAACAAGTGATAGAAGTTTACTGATACGGTCAATAATCTCTTGCATAATTCCTTATTAACGTTCAAACGAACGGCGCACTCCATAAACTCCAATTTTCTTTGTTAAACGGCGCTTTCCACCTCTTAATTAACCCCAACTCCAATTGCTGCCTTGCTCTTGTTTGTACAGGTACATCCCACCAAAACGCCATGTTAATTGCCGATGACAGCCCATACTGGTAATGCAGACTTTGGTACTTGTCTAAATACCTTTTGCAGTCGTGCGTTCCTTTCCAGCGTTTATTACTTCTGCTTGTCTCGCCGATATATAAGACTAAGCCAGCAGCACTATCCAAAACAAAATATATACACGCATCACCTGGGCTACCTGTTGGTAAGCGATGGAACGACATTGGGCATAGGCGGAGGTCAAAAGGGTCTATCTTATCGGGGTCAACGTGCGCCTTAACCATGTCAAACAAAGTTTCTTGCTCAGGCTGATTTTTCTTCGTTTGTTGCTGATGGGTAGCAATTCTTATTTTCCACTGCACTAATGCGTCCGCATCCATGCTTAGGCTTTCTGGTCTACTGCCACTTCTAGGAATTATAATGCCAGCGAACAGGTCAAGTTGATGGGTTTCCACAAGATTAACTCTGGTTTCAACCAAATTATTGTAGACCCCTCAGAACTTATGCGATCGCCTTTGAGTTAGCTATCCTATCGGCGATAGTCGCTCCCTTGGCTGTCCGAGGCATCACTTCCCCTTGGCTAAGTTTTCGGCATAATGCTGTCGGTCTGCCATCGTACTCTGGGTCGAGTAAGCGATCGCAGCATAATGGCAAGCAATATCAACTGAGTTATCGGTAGAACCATCAGAATTAGGTTAAAGGGAAAAGGTCTAGAAAAAATCCGTCCTTTCCCCTTCAACCCTTCCCCCTAACAAAGTTATCGTACAGTTTTCAAACTCTCAATGCTCTTGCTAAATAAGTCCGTAAAGATACTCATTACCGTGCGACTCCGCACCTTAATATTGGCATTAACACTCATTCCTGACTGAAGCGGCACTTTGCGCCCATTAATTAGCAAAAACTGATTTTGTAGCTTTACCTTAGCCGGAAACCTGTAGAAAGGATAAATCTGATCGGGCGGTAAAGCATCATCGCCAATCCACATCAATTTACCCTTGACATCGCCAAACTCGCTGAAGGGGAACGAATCAATTCGCACGTCCACATCCATCCCTTGCCTGACAAAACCAATATCGCGGTTGGTGATAAATACCTTGGCAGTCATGGCATCATTGGGGACGATCTTCATAATTGGCTGACTGGCATTAGCCACAAAACCGGGATTGTGTGCCTGCATATCGAATACCGTACCGCTCTCCGGGGCTTTAATTTCCTCGTAACGCAATTGAAGTTGAGCCGTACTTATTTGACTATCAATTTCTGAGAGGCGCTTATTATTCTCGACTATCGCCTTAGTCAGTTGACTGTCAATCTCCGCGATGCTTTGCTCGTTTGTGCCAATGAAGTTAAGCCACTGCTGGCGCGATAAATCCGTAGCATTTTGTGTCCGGGATTTAGCTTGAGAAATGGCTAACTTTAGCCGTACCTGTTCGGAAACTAACCCGTTTGCCTCTGCCGTCGCCACTTGTACTTCTTGCTGCTGCTTGAGCAATTGAATCCGCGATATTGCTCCCGCAGTGGCTAGAGGCATAATGTCCGTTAAAATGCCCTGATTAAGTTTTAAGGTTTGTTTAGTGCTAGCAAGCTTAATATCTGTTTGCTCTAACTGCTGGGTTAATTGGTCGGTTTCCAAACGGGCGGCATTAACGCGAGAAGATAGTTCTGCCTGATTTGACTGCCAGCGTTCGAGTTGGAAATTTGTCAAGTTGGTCGCTTTTCCACCTCGTGAAAGTGCTTTGTATAATTGATTTTCCGCCACTAAGTTAGCGCGGCTTTTGGTTAGAGAGACTAATTCTAAGGGTAGTTTTAACTGGAGCTTTTTAAGTTCGATTGCCTCTGCCGAGGGCTTATTACCCATAGCCTCCGTATAAAACTGGTTTTCCTGGATTAAAGAGGTGCGAATCTTTTGCAAAGAGGAATTTTGAGCTTCGGCAACAGTTGGATCTAGACTTAGCAGGCGATCGCCCTTCTTAACTTTTTGCCCGTCATCGACATAAATAGCTTTAACTACACCATTAACAGGTGACTGTACTTCTTTAACTGTACCCGTTGGTTCTAGTTTGCCTGTAGCAGGAATAGCTTCCTCGATTTTAGCGATGCACGCCCAAACGATCCCTCCTGTGGCTACTGCCATCAATAGCCACAAAATCCAATGCGACCAACTCGACGACTGAGTAAGCAGAACTGGTGCTTCAAAGGAAGAAAGGGAAGGAGTACGAGAAGGTAAAGGCTTGACCCTACTGCCGCCTGCTTCCATGTCTTCTTGTTTTAAGTCTCTAAGTAATGGCTGTAGCTTAATACTTCCCTTACCGTTGCTGCCATTCCCGTTGCCATTATTTGTAATCATCGGTTTTGTAAGATAAATGAGCTTGAATATTTGTTTAAATGCCTTTCCTCTGCTCTAAGCACTGACTGCTTCTTGCTGTTGGTACAAACAGAAATACCGTCCTTTCATTGCCATTAATTCCAAGTGAGTTCCCTGTTCTACGACGGTTCCAGAGTCCATCATCGCAATTACATCGGCGTGGCGAATTGTTGCCAAGCGGTGAGTAATGAAAAATACCGTTCTATCCTTGAACGCTCCAGCCAAGTTTAAACATACTTGGCGCTCAGTATGATAGTCCAGGGCGCTAGTTGCTTCATCTAGTACCAACAGGTTGGGGTTTTGTAACACAGTACGAGCGATCGCTATTCTTTGCCTTTGTCCTCCAGAAAGTGCCGAACCTTTCTCTCCCACGCGAGAATTGTAGCCGTTGGGTAAGGTCATAATAAAGTCATGAGCAAAAGCAATTTGAGCCGCCGTCACAATCTCCTCTTGGGTAGCATCGGGATTAGTCAGGGCAATATTTTCCTGCACCGTGCCGTCGAATAGCAGTGTGTCTTGGAGAACAACGCCAATTTGACTCCGCAAAGAATAAAGCTCTACTTTGCTAATATCGTAACCATCGATGAGAATTCTCCCGGAATCAAGTTCGTACAACCGGGGTAAGAGTTTAGTAAGCGTACTTTTTCCTGCCCCACTAGCACCAACAACGCCGACAAACGTACCAGGGGTAATGTCGAGGTTGACGTTATTTAGCTGCAATTCGCCACTTGGAGCAAAGCGGAACGATACAGAGTCATACTTGACATGACCCTTAATTTCTGGCATGGGGATATTGTCACGCCCTGCTACTTCTATTTCCGTCGGAGTATCGAGAATATCGCTGAGGCGTTCCAAGGATAAAGCTGTTTCTTGAAAGTTCTGCCACAGTTGGATTAACCGTAACAGAGGGCTTGTGGTGTATCCAGCAATAATGCGGAAGGCAATTAATTGTCCTAAAGTTAACTTACCCTGCAATACGAGGTACGCTCCTACCCACAGCAGCAGTAATCCTGATAGTTTGTTAAGGAAGTTGCTAATTGAGCCTGCGGTAGTGGAAGTTAAAACGCTCTTAAATCCAGCGCTGACGTAGCGGGCATAACGCGATTGCCATTGCCAGCGCGATTTTAGTTCAATGTTTTGTGCTTTGACAGTTTGAATCCCCGAAACTACTTCCACTAAATAGGACTGCGTTTCGGCATTGCGTTCGGCTTTAGTACGCGACTGACTTCTGACTATGGGGGCAGTTATTAGAGTAAGTAAAGCAAATAAAGGTACGGTAGCTAGAGCAACAACTGTCAGCAGAGGACTGTAGACGATCATCACCACAATGTAGATAACCGAGAATACCGCATCTAGCACTACTGTTAAAGCTGTACCTGTGAGGAATTGGCGAATGTTCTCTAGTTCCCCCACGCGAGTAGCAAGTTCCCCCACTGGGCGGCGTTCAAAATACCGCAATGGTAGGCGCAACAAGTGGTCTATTACTTGCGCTCCTAATGCTAAATCGATGCGGTTAGTTGTATCGACAAATAAGTTAGTACGGAGGGATGTAATTACAGCTTCAAAGATGGCAATGACTACCAGAAAAATGCCCAAGACATTCAGCGTGTCAATACTGTTCTGAACTAGAACTTTATCAATAATGACTTGAGTCATTAAGGGATTAGCTAGACCAAACAGTTGCACGAAAAATGAAGCAATTAATACTTCTGTCAGCACCTTACGGTGACGAATTATTGAAGGGACGAACCAGGAAATGCCAAAGCGTCGAGTCGGAGTATCGCTAGTTTGCTGCAATAGCAGAACTTTTCCTGATTCGCCCCAAGCTTCAATAAAGGCGCTAGGCTTCATGCGCCGAATGCCTATTTCTGGAATAGCTAAGATAATTTCCGACTCGTTAGCAGAATAAAGCAAAGCAAAAGTATCTTGCCAAGGAAGCATAGCAGGAGTAGGAATGCGACTGATGGCAACGGCGGGCATTTCCAGAAGTTGCGATTTCAAGCTCATTAGTTCGGCAACCACACCGCATAGTTGCAGGGAAATACCGTCTGTGCGCTCAAAAGAGTTTATTAAGGCTCGGCGCAGTACGTCGCGGCGAAAGGGCATTCCTAGGTGTTGAGCTAACATTTGAAAGACTGCAAGGGTGGCATCGACGGGTCCTCTACCGCCAACGAAAGGGTATTTTGTTTTGGCAGTACGAGGGTCGGCTGCGTTGGAAGTTGGGCGTTGTGGAGCATAAGGAATTTCTATTGCAGCAGTAACTTCTGGTGTTACTACAACCCTTGTAGACTCAGTGTCAACAACATTTGGCAGCCGCAAGCCAATTAACCGCGCATTACCAGAACCCAATACTTTGATATAGCCTTGCTCCGAAGTTGGTAATAGGCGATCTCCTATATTAAAGTTAGTTACTCCACCACTAAGCAGCCACACCTTATTGGGGTCTAAAGTATGCAATAGGGTTTTACCAGGGGGCAGATTGAGAACTGTAGCTTCCCTATGGGTGCTAATTGCTAGGTCTTTAAAATCCGACTCTCCGCCCTTAGCTTGGCGTTGCATCTCTAAGCCGAGCAGGTCAAATACTTCTACTAGATGGCACTGGTTAATAAAGGTGTCTGCGAACTGAGGATGTTGTTTTAAGAGTTCTAAAAAGTCAGGAATCGGGAGAGTAAGGCAAATTGTTTCGGAGGATGCGATCGCTGTTTCGCACGCTATTCCTCGTACTGCATTGAGCGCACCTAGTATAGATCCTGGTTGCAATAGCGCCAAAGTAGTAAGAGCCATTGCCCCATGAGCATAACCGAGCAGTCGTGCTTGCCCCGAATAAATAATTGCAATTTCTGAGGGCATGGTTTCCCGGACGACGATTGTTTGACCCATACGGTAGCGCAACGGTTGCAGGAGTCGGCACAGGTGATCTCGAACGTGAGATGGGAGGAAGTTAAATGGCTCCGTAGTAGCAAGCAATTCTTGAACGCCAACGGTGGTATAAGTCATACAATCTCTAATAAGGCTGGTATATTTTCTCTATTGCTCCACTTTTTCATCTCTTGCTGTACCTGCTCTTGAATCCAGCCTTCAAATAATCCATTAAGTAGTTCCTGGCGCATAGTATCGTCTAATACGGCTGAAACGAACTTTTCTAAGCGCAGGATAACGAACCATTCTCCTAGTTGGATGGGCGACCACAATTGTCCTGGTTGAGAAATCGACAGCATTTTAGCTATCGTTGGATGAGGCTTACTCAGTTCTATCGGTCCGATTAATCCACCTGTTTGGGCTTCTAATCCAGCAGAATATTCGTGGGCTAATTCTCTAAAAGTCTGTTCCCCTGCTTCAATGCGAAAATATAGTTCGGTAGCTACTTCTTGCTCTTGAGTGCGAAATAAAGAATAAATGACTTTATCTAATTTTGATTTGTGAGTAAGAAAGTATGATTCCAGCTTAGAGTCCCAAGTAGCGTATTTGAACTTCTCAATTTTCACTTCCCTTACAGCTAAAGCTGCTAATTGCTCGATAGTTATCCCATAGCGTTCTCCCCAAGAGGAGCGTTCTGCTAGGCTAGTCAGTTGATATTTTTCGTCAAACTGCTTGAAAGCGTTGACTTTCTCCGAATCTGTAAGTTCTATAGGGGCAATAGCTTGATCGATGATAAGTTCGCGCCATAAAAGAGGCAGCATTTGATATCCTTCCAGCAGAGTCAGGATTTCTACCTCTGTAATTGTGCGGTTACCGATTTGGATAACTTTCTTCATGTTAAGGATTCAATTAAAGTCAAAAATGTAAATATTTAAAACAGGTATTTGTAGATTTGAGCAGAGGCTCAAGCTAACTTATTCCCCATGGTGACCAAATTATCAGTAAAATCTACATGGCGCGAGTCGCAGGGAAAGATATATGCTTACGGCATTAGTTAGGTATATTGCATCGTTAAACTTTGTATTATTCGCACGTCCGAGGAAATGCTGAGACACTCGATTAGATTGCTACTTCATTACCTCAAATTCTGGGCTGTCCCTGTTCCCACCTAATTCATCTCTATTTTCAGCAACGCCAAGGCTCCTTGCCCTGGTTACTTGTAGGTGTTTTAGATTAGCAAAGTGCATTGGTGTTGCTGGTATGTTTTACCTGTTTCACAGTACTTTGCTCTAACTTCTTTACAATAACCTAGCCAACGCTGTATTTTTTATGCGGTAACCGTGATAGTAACTTCCCAATTAGCGGAGAATTTGATCATTAAGGAGATGTAAAATAGGGGTAATGCAATGCGCTACCCCTTAGAAATTGAGAAAGACTAACTAACCGGATTAGATCCAGCTCTCCCATACAGCTGAACTAACACCATTGGTGTTCATAAAACTTGTGAGATCAGCTTTGCTTTGATAATTGGCGTATTGAATGTTACCATCTGCATGCATCAATGCCCGAAGCACAGAACTTCCATCACTGACCTTAAAGTAAAGGTCTTGAAGCCCATCCTTATCGTAATCATCAGCTGCTAAAACCTTCAAGTTGTCAATTCTCAAGTCATTTTGAAATCGTCTTTGACTATCAAAAGGGCCCCCAATATTTTCAGGTTTGGCCTTTAGGGTGGGATCAATGTAGATTCCTACTACACGAGTATCTCCTCCCAAGCCATGCTTACTAAAATCCACAGCGTCACCCGTCGAACCGACGGTTGCCCACCGTCCAATTGAGGGATTTACAAAAATGCTTTCTACATCACCATCTTTCTGAACATCAGCAGATCCAAGTGGTTTCCAAGAGCTACCACTACCCAGGTCATTACCGTCATAGTCTCGAATTGAACTCATAAACTTTGCAGGATCTTTTATAAAATCACCCAAAGGTACTGTTCCAGCTATGGGGACACTTGGAGCAACGGTGACATCAAACTCTTCCTTGATAGCTGCTCCACCTGGGTCTGTAGCGCTGACAGTAAATTTGCTAGAGCCAGTGACAGTAGGTTCATAGTCGAGTGTTAGTTTCCCAGTAGCCCTATCAAGGGTTGTACTAGTGAACAGAGCAGGATTGCTGTTGATAAATGTATAGTTTAAGCCATTAGGGGGAGTTTGGGCATCAGCGAAAGCATCAAACAGAGGGATAACTGTGTTGGGCGCATCTTTTTGTACGGTGACATCTTTAATAGGGTTAGTGACAGTTGGAGCTGTGTTAGGGGGAGCTACGGGGGCAACATTGTGAGTAATCTCTAAGACTAGATTGCCTCTATCCTGCTTCAGCTTAAAATCAAAATCTGACCCATTGTCTCCATCATCAGTTGGAGTATTACTTTCAAGGTTCAGGGAACCAGTCAGACCTGCTGATCTCAAAAAGGTGATCGGTTGCATCGTTCCTGGTAGAATCTGCTGTTGCAGCTTTCTCTCGTCAAACTCGAAAGTGAGTTTACTACCACTTAAGAATTCTACCGGACCGTTAACGTTAAGAACATCAAATTCGCCACTACCGATGCCCAAGAAAGTAGTTTTCAGGGTGCCTAACTTAAAGTTCCCAGTTACATTAAGGGTGGCATGGGCAAGGGGGTTAGCGGGATCGGCAATGACCCCCCCTGGAGATACAGTCCCTTCGCTCAGGTTGCCAACAAATGTACCGCTTCCAGCTAGGGTACCCTTATTAATAAAGTTGGTGGGACCACTGTTGAACATGCTTGTCCTATCAAGATTAAGGATGCCACCGTTGCCGTTGGTGAAGGTACCCCTATTGGTGAAGGTGCCGCCGTTGGTAAGGGTGCCGTCGTTGGTAAGGATTTTGTCATTGGTGAAGGTGCCCTTATTGGTGAGGGTACCTTTACTACTAATCGAAAACGCCCCAAAATTATTGAGGTTCAAGTCATTGACAAGACTGCCATTATTAGCGAAGACACCATTATTATTAATCGTAAGCGTCCTCGAATTGGTGAGGGTGCTATTATTGTTGAGGATGCCCTGACTCTCAAGCGTCCCCGAATTGGTGAGGATGCCATCATTGTTGAGGGTGCCATCATTTTTGAGGATGGCGTTTAGTTGATTGCGGAGGGTGCCGGTATTGGTGAGGGCGGCACCACCATTAATCTGAATTACCCCGCCGTTGGCGTTGTCAAATATCTCTGAATTGGTATCCTGATTATTAACGGTGATGGTACCAGTATTGCCGCTGGGACTAATTTGAGCCATGATTTTTCTCTCAATGATTTAATAAATTTATAGTTCGGAAATCTTGTAAAATGAATTGCTACCTGGATAAGAGCTAAAGAGTCCTAGATATTCACCTGCAGATCCTAAGTCCAGAGTCTTCTCTAAATACGTAGAGAAAATAATACTTCGTTGTTATCCTCAATAAATAGCTTAAATGTCAACCCCTCTTTAGTAAGTACTATTACTTCTCTTTAGAAAGATTTTTTTGCTATATATGAAGTATTACTTTTGGCAGATTACAAGTTGGAAAATTAATGTGCAGCTATTGAAACTTTTTTGATTGTTTCCCTCCCAGCAGGAAATGTATTTTTATTTTGATAATATAAATCTACCTTAAAGCATAAATATTGACGGTCGGAAAAAGTCGGAAAAAGTCGGAACTTGTTAGTGTACTTATGTAAAATTTTATACTGAAACGATATTTGAGGTGGGACTATTAAAGTCAACACACTATTTTACGGATTTATCTAAGTGACAGATGAAGAGGCAATCGCTTTAGTTGAGAAAATATTAAAACGTGGACGATTAACGAAACTTCAGGAGATTGTTTTGCGTCACTCTTGGGCAAATAAGACCTACATGGAAATGGCTCAAGAGGAAGATTACAACCCCGGTCATGTTAAAGACGTGGGGTCTGATTTATGGCAAAGTCTCTCCAAAGCTTTGGGAGAAAAAGTTACTAAGAACAATCTGCATGGAGTTATTGAGCGCAGCGCACAGAAGCAAAATAATATAGCTGCTTCGCAGTCAGTTCTAGGACGGCAAACACAATATCAGGCTCCCAGAGTTGAGCTATCAGACGAAAATCTGGGTGAAGGGCTCACTAGGAATCAGTATCGAGATTGGGAAGAAACTGTTGATGTTTCCTTTTTCTATGGGCGCACGCAAGAATTAGCTACCCTAGAACAGTGGATAATAGGTGATCGCTGCCGCTTAATCATGCTATTAGGCATGGGCGGAATTGGCAAAACTGCTCTGGCTGTGAAACTGACACAACAACTTCAGAAGCATTTTAAATATGTAATTTGGCGATCACTGCGAAATGCCCCACCTGTTCAAGAAACTTTAGCTACTTTAATCAAATTTTTTTCTAACCAACAAGAAACTAATTTGCTTCAAACCATTGATGAGCAAATATTACAATTACTTGAGTATTTATACTCTTCACGCTGTCTGCTGGTGCTAGATAATGCCGAGTCAATTCTAGAAAGTGGCGATTATACAGGGCGTTATCGAGAAGGATATGAAGGATATGGTCAGCTAATAAGCCGGGTAGCGGATACCAGCCATCAAAGCTGCTTAATACTTACCAGTCGAGAAAAACCCACAGAGTTAGATTCAAAAGAAGGCAGCATATTACCAGTACGAATTTTACAACTAGCAGGTTTACAGTTAACTGAAGCACAGGAACTACTAACTGTCCGCGATATCAGTGGGCTAGAAGCTGAAAAAGTCAAGCTTATTCAACTTTATCAAGGTAATCCCTTAGCATTAAAGATTATTTCTACCTCTATTCAAATATTATTTAATAGCAATATATCTGAATTTTTAGAGCAGGATACCACCGTTTTTAATGGAATTTACCGACTTTTAGAGCAGCAATTTAATCGCTTGTCAGAGCTAGAAAAGCAGGTCATGTTCTGGTTGGCAATTAACCGAGAGCCAGTTTTGCCTCCAGAGTTACAAGCAGATATTGTCCCACTAATATCTCAGCCGAGGTTACTAGAGGCGCTGAAGTCTTTACAGCAGCGATCGCTGATTGAAAGAAGTCCTGTAGGTTTCACCCAGCAACCTATGGTTATGGAGTATATGACTGAGCAATTTATTGAACAGGTTTATGAAGCGATCGCTATTGAAAAAATTAACCTGTTGATGAAATATGCCCTAATTAAGGCTCAAGCCAAAGAGTACATCAGAGCTAGCCAAATCCGCACCATCCTAGAGCCAATTATCAACAGGCTTCGTGCTAACTTTAAAACGAAAGATATTGAATCTAAACTTAACAAAATATTATTAAAACTACAAGAAGAATTTTCTACCTTACCAGGATATGGCGGCGGAAACATTATTAATCTGTTGCACTATCTCAAGTTTGATTTAACGAACTATAACTTTTCTAACTTAACAATCTGCCAAGCATATTTACCCAATGTCAATCTACATTCTGTCAACTTCTCTGGCGCAGACATTGACAGATGTGTATTTGCGGAAACTTTTGGGGGAATTACATCTGTTGTTTTTACTCCCGATGGTCAACTACTAGCAACCAGTGATACTAGAGGTGAAATAAAAATTTGGCAAGTTAGTGATGGCAAACAGCTTGTTAGTTGCCAAGGTCATCGCCACTGGGTTTGGGCGATCGCCTTTACTCCTGATGGACGGACATTAGCAAGCGTTGCGGATGATTATTTAGTAAAGCTATGGGATGTCAGCACTGGGCAATGTTTCCGAACCCTAGAAGGACATACTTATTCAGTTAATGCCATAGCGATTAGCCCTGACGGTCGAACTCTGGCAACTAGCGGTCAAGATACGACCATCCGGTTCTGGGATATTAGTAACACAACTAACTCCACTGCAAATTCATGGGAATTATCAGAACCCTATCGTATTCTCTTGGGGCATTCCCAGCGTGTATGGTCGTTAGCATTTAGTCCAGATGGACAAGTGTTAGCTAGTGGTTCTGAAGATTTAACTATCCGGCTGTGGGATGTTGCCACAGGCGAGAATTTGAAAATCTTGGAAGGACACTCAAAATGGGTTAAGGCTATTACCTTTAGTCCAAACGGGTTGTGGTTGGCTAGCGGCAGTTTTGATTTTTCAATCCGGCTATGGGAAGTAAGTACGGGGCGATGCCTCACAACTATTTTGGGGCATACCAACGTTGTGACTGCGGTAGTATTTAGCTCTGATGGTCAATGCCTTGCCAGCAGTAGTTACGATCAAACTCTCAAGCTCTGGGATATTAAAACAGAAATATGCCTTAAGACTTTTCAAGGGCATACAAATCGAGTCTGGGCTGTCACCTTCAGCCCTGATAATAATCAGCTTGTCAGTGGTGGAGATGATCACGCTACCAAGTTATGGGATCTAAAAACTGGACGGTGTGATAGAACCCTGAAGGGACATACTAATTCTATTTTCTCAATTGCATTGAGTTCTGAAGGTCAGACTTTGGCAAGTGGACATGAAGATCAGAATGTCAGGCTATGGAACTTCTCTACAGGTGAATGCTTACAAACATTGCCAGGGCATACAAATCGAGTCTGGTCAGTTGCCTTTGCTCCTCAACAAGCGGTATCAGCTAACCAAGATAATAATAGCGATTCTGATCAGGCAGTTCTGGCAACAGGGAGTGCTGATTGTACTATCAAATTGTGGAACTATAAAACAGGTAAGTGTCTTCACACCTTGCTTGGACATACTAGTTGGGTCTGGTCAATTGGTTTTAGTCCCAATGGTCAGTATCTTGTTAGTACCAGCTACGACCACACCGTCAAGATTTGGGATGTGAATACAGGAAAATGTCTCAGAACTTTGCTTGAACACACCGCTTCTGTAGTGACAGTTGCTTTCAGTCCTAACGGTCAGCATTTTGCTACTGGTGGCTTTGACCAAGATATCAAGATTTGGGAGCTTAATACCGGAAAGTGTATTTTTACCTTGAAGGGACACACTAATAGCGTTTGGTCACTAGCTTTCAGTCCGAACGGTCAGTATGTCGCCAGTAGTAGTTTCGACTCCTCCATCAAATTCTGGGATGTTAGTACAGGAGAATGTGTGCAAACTTTGCAGGGGCATGATGGAGCAGTAACTGCGATCGCTTACTGTTCTGCTGGTCAAAAATTAATTAGCGGCGGCTTTGATTCTGTGATTCGTCTGTGGGATGTAGATACTGGGCAATGTCTCCAAGTCTTAAAAAAACACACAGGGATAATTTGGGCGTTAGTATCTAAGTCGGAGGGTAAGTTATCCCCGCAGGTACAAGTGGGGTGCAGAGCGGAGCAACAAATCTTTTTCAGCGCTAGCTTCGACGAGACGATTAAGAGTTGGGATCTGACGACAGGAGAGTGCTTAAACACGCTGAGAGTCCCTCGTCCTTATGAAGGTATGAATATTACTGATATTACAGGTTTGAACGAGGCACAAAGAGCAACTTTAAAAGCGCTAGGGGCAATTGAAATCTAAAAAGATCTTAGCATTTCAGTAAGACAGTCTATATGGGCAATACCACTGCATACTTACCATAAAATCTCCATCACTTTTTGCGACAAAATTGCCTTAGCTAAGAATTATAAAACGATCGCGTTTTCTGGATTATGAATAATACCAGCAATGATTTTCCAGTCATTAGAGACATCTTTGCGGAAAGTATAAGTAACGCCGATTTGCTCTAGTTCAACTTCCATACCCGTTGCTGGGTATTTTTTATAGCGAATTGCTGCGCCACTGACAATCGCTGTATTCTCACTCAACATTTTCGCGCCGAGGTTATCTATATCTAGTTCGCTACGAGTAAAGTCTTGATGGCGTAAAGAATCCATAAATTGAGTAAAGACACCCTCAACCTCCTTCGCTGTACTCATTGTAGCTATAACCTTTGTAGTCATTAACATAGAAGGTAAATGAAAGAAAGGAAGGATTAATTCAGGTTTGAGCTTATTAAATACCTCTGAATATTTGATAAATTGTGCTTTTACAGCTTCGATTTCGTTGGACATATTAGATTTACTTCTTTGAAATAAATTAAAAATTTCTGGATGAATGCGATCGCAAATTCCGGCGGGGATATCGTGTCCGACACCTTCCATTTTGATAACTTGAGAATTAGCGATTAATTTAGCGTATTCCACCGCATGAGGGGCAGGAATTAAAGGATCGGCTGTACCGTAGAGAATTAGAGTAGGAACGTTGATTAAAGCCAAATTTGGTATAGGCGATCTCGAGATCGCGCCTAGTTGATGAGTCACACAATTAGGGTTATATCGTTTACTTTCCTGTACACTTTCAGAGTACAACTGGGTGTAAAGCGGGATATCTAGCGGATAAGTCGTACCAACGAGCGCCGACCAAAACGCTAAATATTCTTCTATTGATGGGACTTGAGCAAAGAAAGCTAGAGATAATATACTGCTCTTTGTCAAAGCTGACGCATCTGCAAAAGAGACAATACAAGTAAGAGACAAAACCCTTTCGGGATAGCTAATAGCCATGCGTTGCGCGATCGCTCCTCCCATCGATGCACCAATAACGTGCGCTTTTTCAATCCCCAATGCTTTCAGTAGCTCGACGCTATCAGTAACCATATCGTTTAAAGAATAGGGATTGTTTTCCCAATCATTAACATCGCTCCAGGTGGATAATCCTACATCTCGATTATCAAAGCGGATAACGTAGTAACCTTGCTCGACTATTGGCTCGTAAAAGTAAGGAAACCAGTTTAGACACTGACAACCCAATCCCATAATTAAGAGGACGGTGGGTGAATTGTGATCGCCAAAGGTTTCAACATAAAGATTAATATTGTTGGCTTTAACAATTGTTCGCATGGTTTCCTCATTAAATGTCTTTTAGCTTAATACGGATTTCGAGCAATTACCGTCCGGTCAACTCTAGCGGTTTAACTTGAATCTGAATAACAAGGTTGGTATGTGGCGGTTAGTCGATCCCCGATGCGTATAGTTTCTGCTGTTGAGGCTACAAGTAGGTAAATCGCCAAAATTTGGTTTCAACATCATTGCGACGATAATAATTTATTCTTCAAAAAAGTTTACGCGAATCTACTGACAAAACCCGACTTTTTCCGACCGTCAAACTTTATACCAAGCTGTAAAGTATTTGAGTAACTGGTTTTAGCGCTGGCATCTACCTAATGATTGAACTTATGTGAAGTTTTTACCCTGCTCCTAAATAAATCACTAAAAGGATTAGAGGGCAATAAATTTTCATCTGTTTTAGTTCTGGCTGTGGTAAGTAGCAATACTTATTCGGTCGCTGATTTTGTCTTGACTATTTTTGAGGAGAGAATTAGGGCTTTGAATCATGATGCGATCGCACTCAAGTTATCGTGATTTGGAATAGGCGAGCTTGGACAAGACTTATGTGTTTATCTATGTAATACGCAAGTCTCATACTACGGGTATTAGCTGAATTTGATATTACCCTGTCTTCATTTCTGAAGACGAAACAATGCTTTACGACAAATTTCACACAGTTTCTAATTGTTAAATATAGGAAAGTTAGGAATCATGGCAACCAATCAAGCGACTTTAGTAGCAGACATTATCGAAGAACTAGAGCAACTGAGAGAACCGCTCGGCATCACCGCAACCCAAACGACTGATGCGGCTGGAAACATTTTATTTTCCGTGAGCCTAAATACTAGCAATTTATACAATAATTTTCTTGGAAATAGCCTTAGCTCAATTCAATCAGTATTTAAGCAGTTAGATCCTGTCATCAATCTTCTAACAACAGAGATTCCTATACTTTCTGATTTCCCCCAAATCGTTAATGCAACTATTCCTCCTCTTCCTTCTCCTCTTTCTCCTATCTCCCTAACACTAAACCGGGACTCCGACAGTTCGATCACCGTTCTTGATTTAATTTCGTTCGCTGGAGCGGCTACTGGGAATCCCGTTAACCTTCAACTAATTGAAGATATTAGTAAATTTACTACATTTTTTAATAACATTCCTTCTAGTGGGAATATTGAACTTGGTCAATTTAATGTAACTCCTCAGGGTGAATTTAATCCTCTTCCCCTTAATGTTACAGATATTGCTTCTATTTCAAAGTTCTCTACTACAATTCTAGACCTCCCTAGTACATTTGACATTCCTCTACTTAATAATCCGAGGGATACTGTATTCCAAATCTTGGGGAGTGATGAATCGCAGCCACCATTATTTACCTATACACCACCTGAGTTAAAGCTAGTGCTACCTGCCGAAATTATTCCTCCTATTCAGGTTCCTCTTGTTCTTGGAATCGCAGGAGTAGACTTTGGTTTAGGTTTTACTATAGAGATAAAAACCGGATTTGGCTTTGACACATTTGGGCTGGAAAATGGTAAGCAATTTAGTGATGGCTTCTTCATTACCCCTGACACTCAAGCTAGAGTTTCTGGTGATATTGCAGTTGGTGCTTTTGTCGGCATAACAGGTGTTGCAACTATAGGGACAGCACTTAGTGTTAAACCAGGGGTTACATTTAGTCTTAACCAAGGGCTAGCAAGAGATGGCTTACGATTAAGTGAAATCAGTAATTCCTTCGATAACATCTTTGCAAAACCAATACCTACTATCGGTACAGGCTTAAGTGCCAGTGTTCGCATCTTAGGCGTTAATCTTACAGATGGTTTAAGAGTTGTCTCCCCCACACTTGAGCTAGGGCAGTTTCCACCGCAGCAAGTTGACGAACTGGTTGGGTACATTGAGCAAGCCTTATCCCTAAATGGTGGATTGACCTCTGTCGTTCTAGGTAAAGCCGGAAATTTTGCAAGAGGAGTTGGAAAAGGAATAAGGGACACAGCTGATCAATTTGGTAATTTCATTAGAGAAGAATTTGTAGGTGGCGTACGTATCGCTAAAGAAACATTTAACAAAGCTGGCGATTATATTCGGGAGCAATTTGATGATCTTAATGATTTAGAGAGAACTACCCGACGGATCACAAAGCTTGCTAGTTCGGCAGCGCAAGAAATTACTGATGAACTGCTTGATGCAGCAGGCAATATACTGTCTAGCAATATCTTCCGCGCAGGGGAGTTCTTCGCAGTCCGCAATGCAGAGGGGCTTTTTAATGTAGCGGGTGCTCTCATTAACGATGGCGGAGAGATTCTTAAGAGTGCGGCACAAGTTTTAGAAGAGAGAGGGGAACGACTCGCTCAAGGTGACCTTTCAGCTTTGAATCCTTTTGCTTTAACCGATGGAGGTACTCCTAGTCAACCACAAATTCCTGATAGACCTAGCAGCCCCATCACTCGTCGTGATGATGGCAGCATATTAGTACAAACAGGTGACGGAGCAGATGTGCTAGAAGGTAGTGAAGTGGGCGATGAGATCCGAGCGGGGGCTGGGGACGACTTTGTTTCTGGAAATGGAGGAGACGATTTTCTCTTTGGTGAAGACGGTAATGACTCCCTCATTGGCGGCGCAGGAGATGATACCCTGCAAGGTAGAGCAGGAGATGACCGCTTGTTTGGGGGCGTAGACAACGATAACCTGTTTGGTGGACCCGATAATGACACCTTGTTTGGTGATGCTGGCAATGACATTCTCGAAGGAAATGATGGCAGTGACAACCTTGATGGTGGTGCAGGAGATGACGACCTGTTTGGCGGAGCAGACAATGACACCCTGTTTGGTGGAGAGGGCAATGACGACCTGTTTGGTGGCGCAGGAAATGACAGACTTGAAGGCAACGCAGGAGATGATGAACTGTTTGGCGGAGCAGACAATGACACCCTGTTTGGTGGAGAGGGCAATGACATTCTCGAAGGAAATGACGGCAATGACCAGCTTGACGGCGGTGCTGGTAATGATCGTCTGTTAGGAGGCGACAACAATGATCGTCTAGCTGGCGGGATAGGTGCTGACAGACTCGAAGGCGGCATAGGAGATGACAACCTACAAGGTGGCGCAGACAATGACATTCTGTTTGGTGATGGTGACAACGATACACTCGCAGGCAATGAGGGCAATGACCAGGTATTTGGTGGAGAGGGCATCGACCAACTCTATGGGGGTACAGGCAATGATACTCTTAATGGCGGTGAAGGAAATGATTTTCTCTTTGGTGAAGACGGCAATGATACTCTCGTGGGAGAGGCTGGCGATGATGAGTTAATTGGTGGAGAGAACAGCGACCAACTCTACGGGGGTATAGACAATGATACTCTTAGTG
>QQTW01000872.1_pt1 | contig 20112 bp, 21 predicted proteins | sample 1904831 | NCBI WGS metagenome assembly QQTW01 (sample SAMN09435610, study PRJNA476489) | Subsurface metagenome, whole genome shotgun sequencing project. | reverse complement strand
GGGGCAATTCCCCTGTCAGTGATCCAGATTACCTACTGCGAGTAAATATCATCTTTAGATACCGTACTCACCCAGGGGTCAAATACTGTATCAATCTGAATATGGGAGCAACAATAAAAAATTGGTTTCGCTCCCATTTTCTCAATAAACTAGACTAATTGTCATTAAGACGGTCAATTGCTATCATACATGGCGTTCAAATAGTGTCGCTTACATCAATGCCAAATAATCCTGCTGTAGCAAGTCGATTGACTCCATATTTTTCCCGAACAACGTGCAGGTTGTATGGTAGCACGCGACACTCTTTAGGCTGTGAAATTTAGATTGCAAAAGACAAGCGATCGCCCCTTGGAAAAACCAAGCCTGGATGCCACAACTACCAAAGCATGCCCCATCCAACCACAACAATGGGAGCATTACAGCAGAGGTGCATTTCCACTCATGCTCCTCTACCTAAGTATAGGACATAAGTTTAAATTTTTCGGTTTTTATGAATAGAAAAAGCACCTTTTGAGCATTTTAGTAACTTGTATTTTTCAAATTCATTTGCAATTGATCACTCTCAAAAACAATACTTTTGTCAGGTTTTCATTTGCATAATCTTATGAGTACTTTAAGTACTACCAAGTTAATGCTAATACTGACTTGCCTTTAAAAATTGTCATCCTGATAATAGATACATTATAGCGACAACAGCAAGAAGTCCCCTCTATTGCCTTGGTGGGGTATACAATGCCGTAAGTCCACCCTATTGAATGTGTTGACCCATTTGCCTTGGTATGTACAATGGATACTTTCCCACGCACTTTGGAATTTACGCCCAATCTTGCGTCTTCACTTCGTCACCAGAGGTGGCTGATTCCACAGGTTTACGAACTACTCAAAGAATGCGGGTGCAGTTCTTGTTGACGTGTACGTGTACTTCAACAACGACCCTGAAGGTCATCCTATCCGCGATCAGAGGATTTGCATTTTTGCACAAGGCTATTGAGTTGAGCTATGGTACCCCACGCCCCTAGCATCAAGATGCCCAGTCCTGGAGAGAAGTTAAAGGGGATTTCGGTGGGGGGTACTGGCGTAGTGGACTGAGGTGCTGTGACTGTAGGAGTAATTGTAAATTGTGTAATTAGTCCAAGCGAACTAACGTTTCCAGTTGCTAGGCTATTAAGCTCGTCTACAGTAGTAGCCGAGGTAGATACCGTAGATACTGAGTCGCCTGTTGTGTTTTCTGCATCAATAAAAGTAGTTTGGTTACCTCCTAAATATTTTTTGATATCAATTAACAGATTACCTGCGGCAGGGTTGTATAAGAAGGGGGTTTGTAAGTTGATATTAATGTCAAAATCTTTTGGCCCTCCCGCCGACCCAGTATCTGCACTCTCTAGCGGGAGCGATCCATTATAAACCACCGTGTTATTAGCCCCAATGTTTTCTGAGAAAGTTGAGCTTAAACCATCAGGAGCACTGTTAGTTGTAGACAAGTTTATCCGGATACTAGGCAGATTAGACGTAAAAGGATTGCCAGCGGAGGCGTCAGGACGAAAAGAAATTCCGGTGATGACTTGTGGTTCCGACAGAGAGTTAAACTCTGAAGCCGCATAAACTTGCTGATAACGGTTCGCAATATCTCCGTCATTGAATGGAACGTAAGAGCGACTATTACCTTCTACATTTGTTTGGGCATCTGGAGCAACTAATGTTACTGCCTGTGCCACACCAACTATTCCCAGAGCAATAAATACCGCTCCGGCGGTAGGCACTAATAAGTTATTGAAAATATTCATAAACTAATTTATCACAAGAGACGATAACAAGCGCAGCGCTTTAGATTGAAATCGTGGGTATTTAATTAATACCTTGGTGCTCTCTAAAAAACTACCTTGTTTCTACGGATGTTTTGTTTTTTCAAATAAAGATTATCCGTAAATACCGCATAAATTGGAAAATTAAAGGATACTGATGAGCCAACGCACACCATGCAGTCCCGATAAGCACAACTTTACCCAAACAAGAGCGGCTCGTCTCAATGGTGGCCTATTAGTGAAACTGCGCGGCTCGTCTGATACGCTGTTGATATAACACGTTACGTCCCGCATCTCAAAAATAATAGCCATTTGAGCACTTATCCTCGCCACTTCTTGAAGATGCTCTTCGTCTCCACTCCCGTTGGACCACTCGGCACTGGACTCGGAGGCGGAGTTGAATTGAGCATATATAACATCGCTCAAGAAATGATTCGGCGGGGGCATACTCTCCAAATCGTAGCTCCCCAAGGCTCGACAATTTCCTCATTACCGCTAGTGCAGATTGCTGGCAACCTTCAAACCATCGCCCAAAGTCAGGAACGCACCGATCCCATTATCATGCCAAAGAATTCCCTGTTGGCAAATATGTGGGATTACACTCGTCAGGTGCAAGCTGAATACGACCTGATTGTCAATTTTGCCTATGATTGGTTGCCGTTCTACCTGACACCTTTTTTCACTACTCCCATTGCCCATTTCGTCAGCATGGGTTCACTCTATGCCGCAATGGATCAGATTGTTGAACAAGTGGCGATTCAGTTTCCTGGTACGATTGGCTTCTATACTCCCTCACAGGCGGCAACGTTTGCTATTGATCAGCAGTGTCCGTGTTTGAGTAGCGGGATTGATCTATCTCTTTACCAGTTTTGTCAGTACCCTACTTCCGGATTAGCGTGGTTAGGTCGGATTGCCCCAGAAAAGGGTTTGTCTGATGCGCTCCGAGCCGCGAAAATCGCGAATATTCCCCTGAAAATCATGGGCGTAATCCAGGATAAAAGCTACTGGCAACAGATTTGCCAAGACTACCCAGAGGCACCCAATGAATACCTAGGATTTCTCCCGACCGATCAATTGCAGCAGGAACTGCGCCAGTGTAGGGCGCTGTTGATGACACCCCGTTGGATGGAGGCGTTCGGGAATGTGGCGATTGAAGCGCTTGCTTGTGGTGTGCCGGTGATTGCCTATCGTCGCGGTGGCCCAGCTGAAATTGTTCAAGATCGGCTCACCGGCTTTCTGGTGGAGCCAGATAGTGTAGCCGGGCTAGTAGAAGCGATCGCACGTCTAGATGAAATCGACCGCCACACTTGCCGCCAACAAGCCGAAGCCGAATTTTCTTTAGAAGCCTTGGGCGATCGCTTTGAGCAGTGGTTTCGAGACATTTTGACGAGTAGGGAGTAATTTGTGGAAGTCTGTTCGTGTCAACCACCACCGCCGTTAAAACCGGGTGACTTGCTGCGGGTAGTCTCTCCCAGTGGTGCCTTGCGAGAACTCAATGCCTTAGAGTTGGGTGTTGCGATCTGGCGCTCGCGCGGCTACCAAGTCGAACTCAGCACCGGGATTGAGCACCGGTGGGGCTATTTGGCTGGATGTGATGGTGAGCGTCGCAACCAACTGCTCAGCGCTTGGAAAGATCCAGAATGTCGCGGTATCCTCTGCGCCAGAGGCGGTTATGGCAGCGCCAGAATCCTAGAAGACTGGACTTGGCCTCAAGTTGAACCGCCAAAGTGGCTAATTGGCTTTTCTGACATCACCGCACTTTTGTGGAGCCTTAGCCGGATCGGTGTTTCAGGGGTCCACGGTTCCGTGCTCACCACTCTGGCAGCTGAGCCGGACTGGTCAATTCAGCGACTGTTCGATTGGGCAGAAGGCCGCTCCCTTGCCCCTCTTAAAGGTACGGGCTGGGGCGGCGGCATCGCTACCGGTATCCTCCTACCAGCCAATCTCACTGTTGCCACCCATCTACTCGGCACCCCAGTCCAACCCCAGCTCGATGGCGTCATTCTCGCTTTGGAGGATGTAACAGAAGCTCCCTACCGCATCGACCGACTGCTGACGCAGTGGCGATCTTGTGGTGCGTTGTCAAAAGTCCAAGGCATTGCACTGGGGCGCTTTAGCCACTGTGAGCCGCCGCCAAACATTCCTAGCTTGACGATTGAGGAAGTGCTACGAGATCGCCTGAGTGATTTAGGCATTCCAATTGTCTCCAACCTTCCCTTTGGTCACGATGGCCCTAATGCCGCGCTACCAGTAGGACTACCAGCCCAGTTAAACGCGGACCAGGGTAGCTTAAGCTTTCAAGCCACAGAACAAGGCAATGGGGAATGATAAGCTAAAAAATGCATTAAGAAAAGAAAGTTAAGGTGAAGAGTTTAATGACCGTTTCAACCCAAGTTCCCTATCTGCTACGGGCAGCGCGTGGTGAAGTATTAGACCGACCGCCCGTGTGGATGATGCGGCAGGCAGGTCGCTATATGAAGGAATATCGGGATCTCCGGGATAAGTATCCCTCGTTTCGCGATCGCTCTGAAAAAACAGAACTGGCGATTGAAATTTCGCTGCAACCTTTTCGAGCCTTCCAGCCAGATGGGGTAATTTTATTTTCAGATATTCTGACACCGCTGCCGGGAGTAGGGATTCCTTTTGACATTATTGAACAGCGCGGACCGGTAATTGAGCCCTCCATCCGCACTCAAGAACAGATTGACCAACTGCATCCCCTAGAACCAGAGGAATCACTGCCGTTCATTCGGGAAATTTTGCAATCCTTGCGGCGGGAAGTCGGTAATCGTGCCGCTGTGCTAGGGTTTGTCGGTGCGCCTTGGACGCTGGCAGCTTACGCGATTGAAGGTAAAAGCTCCAAAGACTATATCAACATCAAGCGCATGGCGTTCTCAGAACCGACCATGCTGCATCAATTTTTAGGAAAACTGGCAGACGCGATCGCGGTTTACGTTCGCTATCAAATCGATTCCGGTGCTCAAGTAGTACAGATGTTCGACTCCTGGGCAGGGCAACTCAGTCCCCAAGACTTCGAGACCTTTGCCTTGGCTTACCAGCGACGAGTAGTGAGCCAGGTAAAAGCGACGCACCCAGATACGCCCCTAATCCTTTACATTAACGGCAGTGCTGGAATGCTTGAGAGGATGGCACAATCCGGCGTGGATTTAGTTAGTGTGGACTGGACAGTCGATATGAAAGAAGCAAGGGATAGGCTGGGTGCCAATATAGGAGTACAAGGAAATTTAGACCCGTGTGCTTTATTTGGTCCGAAAGAGTTTATCCGCTCGCGCATCCTCGAGACTGTTCGCAAAGCTGGCAACAAAGGGCATATCCTAAATCTCGGTCACGGCGTTTTACCTAGTACTCCAGAGGAAAATGTAGCTTTCTTCTTCGAAACGGCTAAACAACTTCAGTCCGATTCTAGTTTCTAGTTGCTTGTTTTATGACTCCCAAGCGGATCTTAGTGACTGGCGCGAGTGGCTGCATTGGTCACTACCTGACCGAAGCCCTAATTCAGGAAACAGATCACGAGCTGTATTTGCTGGTTAGGAACCCCGGTAAACTGCAATTGGATACTCAGTCTCGCCCAGGCATCACCGTGGTGCAGGGTGATATGCGAGAAATTGGGCAGTTTGCTAATTTGCTAAGAAACATGGATAGTGCCGTGTTAGCAGCAACCGCTTGGGGCGGCACAGACGTGTTTGATACCAACGTCTACAAGACGATCCAGTTACTGAAATTGCTCGACCCAGCTGTTTGTCAGCAGGTCATTTACTTTTCCACCGCTAGCATTTTGGATCGCCACAACCAGTTACTAAAGGAAGCAGGCGAAATTGGTACTGACTACATCCGTTCTAAGTACGACTGCCTACTCCAGCTATCGAGATTAGAGCTCGCCCCTCAGATCACGGTTCTCTTTCCCACCCTAGTGCTGGGAGGCGATGCCCAAAAACCTTATTCTCATCTCTTAGCCGGTTTACCAGAAGTAGTGAAATGGATTGATCTGATTCGCTTTTTAAAAGCAGACGGCAGCTTCCACTTCATCCACGCACGAGACATTGCCCAACTTGTGCGATACCTGATTGACAATCCTCTAGAACTCAACGATCCCCACCAGTTCGTTTTAGGTCAAGAGCCCTTGACGGTGAACCAGGCGATCGCAGAAATTTGCGCCTACTTTAACAAAAAAATTTACTTTCGTATTCCCCTGTCTCTGCCGTTAGCCAATTTATTAATTGTTTTATTCCGAATTCAGATGGCTGCTTGGGATAGGTTCTCTCTGCGTAACCCGGATTTTACTTACGAAAACCCAATCAACCCTGCCAGCTTGGGGTTGCCGAATTACTGTCCCACTTTTACGGACATCTTGAAAATTAGTGGCTTTAACAGTGGGAGCCAAACAATATAAAAACAGTTAGACTCCCTAAAAATTGCATGTAGCGTTTTGTGCAAGCATTCACCGAACGCGTCAACTGGTTAACGAATGTAGCTGTTAGAGCAACTTCGCAGCACGCAGACCAAAAAGCAGACCCACAGCGACGCCAAAGGCACCAGCCAAGATCGCGATATAAGATATTACTCCAAACATGGTGTCTCCATTCAATTGATTTTCCCAGCAAAGTAGGGAGTTAAACAATATTAAAACACGTATTGGGGTAAAATAATGCGTAAGGGTGCGTTTCGCCTAAGGATTGACCATGCAATCTGTCATTGATGTAAATCTACCGCAGCAGTCTTACAAGATTGCGATCGCCTCTCAGGGTCTGGATAAACTCGGTGAGTCGATGACCAGTTTAAAACTGGGCAAGAAAGTCCTAGTAGTTTCCAATCCCACAATCGAACGGCACTACGGTGAGCGCGCTCGCGCATCCCTCAAAGGTGCTGGATTTGAAGTGATGTGCTGCACTCTCCCAGCGGGTGAGCGCTACAAAACCCTGGCTTCGGTTCAAAGAATATACAACGCAGCTCTGGAAAACCGCCTAGAGCGATCCTCAACCCTCGTCGCTTTGGGTGGAGGTGTAATTGGGGATATGACTGGATTTGCGGCTGCCACATGGCTGCGGGGCATTAACTTTGTGCAAGTGCCAACAACACTGTTGGCGATGGTTGATGCTGCGATTGGGGGCAAAACAGGCGTCAATCATCCTCAAGGCAAAAACCTGATTGGGGCATTCCATCAGCCGCGACTGGTTTTAATTGATCCGCAGGTACTGAATACGCTACCAGTGCGGGAGTTTCGGGCTGGAATGGCAGAGGTGATTAAATACGGCGTTATTTGGGACGCTTCACTGTTTGCCCAGATGGAACAGTCCGATCGCCTGGATCAACTGCGATACTTGGAAAGCGGCTTATTGCAAGAAATCCTCTCCCGTTCCTGCCAAGCCAAAGCTGATGTCGTTAGCAAAGATGAAAAAGAAGCAGGACTCCGGGCAATTCTCAACTATGGTCACACCATTGGTCATGCTGTAGAAAGCTTAACTGGTTATCGTTTATTCAATCATGGTGAAGCCGTTGCGATCGGTATGGTAGCAGCAGGTCAGGTGGCTGTTGAACTACAATTTTGGGATAAGGCAGCAGAGTCGCGTCAAACAGCTCTGATTCAAAAAGCTGGACTTCCCACCCAACTGCCAGCTGGGGTAGATATTGAAGCGGTTATAGACGCCCTGCAAACTGATAAGAAAGTCTTGGCGGGGCGAGTGCGATTTGTTCTCCCTACCCAGATTGGTGCAGCAATTTTGACTGACATTGTGCCACCAGACACCATCCGCCAGATTTTGCAGCAAATGCAATCCTAGACTCAGGTTAAAGTGCAAGGGATAACCTGCCAGAGCTCATGTTAGAGCACAGACTGATACAGTTCAAGTTACCCTTAAGGAGTATTGTTTAACTATAAGCTGAATCACCGGCTTCCTGCCTTCCTTTGCTGAAGGTAGAGGCTTGGATCTTCGGCAACCCAACCCAGCGATGAGCTATAGCGCACTTCAAAATGCAAATGGGATTTGCTCCCATTCGGGTTCCCTGTTGAACCTACCGTTCCCAGCAAGGAGTCCTGTTTGACTGTCTGACCAGTACGCACTGCAACACTCTGCAAGTGGGCGTAGCGGCTTTGTCGTCCGCGTTGGTGATTGACAACAACTAAATTGCCATAACTTCCTTGTCTACCGGCAAACGCTACCGTCCCCGCGCCTACTGCCAGCACCGACGTTCCAGGTGCTGCCAATAAATCCATTCCGCTATTGAAGAAAACTTTACCCGTATTAGGATGAATCTGCCAGCCATAATTTAAAGCCACGGTTGCCACAGAGGGCAAGGGATAACCTGCCACACCAGCTACAGGAACTGTAGGACGCCCTGGAGTCCAATTTACCCCTGGAACAAATACTACTCTGGGTGCTCTTTGACAGCCATTAATTTCAAACAGGACATCGGCACGAACTTTGTAGATCGCTGCCACCTGCTGCCAGGTTTTACCGGCAGGAATTTCTACGCGGATACCGTTGTAGGGAGGAATCACAATTTCACTACCAACGGCAACGTTTCCTTCCCGCAAAGCCGGATTCATTCCCATCAGAGTAGCTGGGATCAGACTATATTTGCGCGCTATACTCTCCAGGGTTTGGCCACGCTCAACTTTATAGCGAATCAGGCGAGATAATGCTGGCTGGAGGCAAGAGCCTGTAGTTCCAGCGTCGTCCCCTACAGGATTGGCTTGGGTTGCTATTGACGGAACTAAGCTTACAAGTGTTGAGATCAAGAGTAGCCAGCGACGTGAAGTCATGCTATTCAAGTTAAGAGTAAGGGTTTTGGAGATCGATTGCGCTCTTGAGCGTGATTGCTGTTGCGCCTGGGCAGCTCTTGGTTGACCTGAACGCATCGTCGGCTTTGTAAATAAATCAACCAACTCAGCGATTGCTTGACTACACTTAGAAGTTAGCATCTGCATTGCTGTGAATAGGCAGAAAAGTTTATGAGTTTATCGTTGAAGCATCTGATCCTTTCTCTTACCTTACTGGCGATCGGCGGCGGTGCAGGATTGTTGGGTAGTCGCTATTTTCCGCCAGAGAAGGGTCGGTTTGAGCAGCTAACAATGGTGCCTGTGGCAGTGCCTCCAGTGTCTGGACGACCGTTTCTATCCGGAGAAACTGGTGGGACGACGACTGGAGGCGACGACCGCAATTTCATTGCCGCAGCGGTGGAAAAAGTAGGCCCGGCGGTAGTGCGAATTAATGCAACGCGCAAGGTTGCCAATCAAATTCCAGAAGCTTTTAATAATCCTTTGTTTCGCCGGTTTTTCGGGGATGAGCGACCGATTCCGGAAGAACGCGTGGAGCGCGGTACCGGATCTGGATTCATTTTGAGCCAGGATGGTCATTTGCTCACCAATGCTCATGTGGTAGCAGAGGCAGATACAGTTCAAGTGACCCTCAAGGATGGTCGAAGTTTTGAGGGAAAGGTTGTAGGTACGGATCGGGTTACTGATGTAGCCGTCATAAAAATTAAAGCCAGCAAATTGCCAACAGTGAAACTGGGCAACTCAAAAAACTCGGTGCCAGGAGAGTGGGCGATCGCTATTGGTAATCCTCTTGGTTTGGACAACACGGTGACGATTGGCATTATCAGTGCCATGAATCGCTCCAGCGCTCAAGTGGGTGTCCCTGATAAGCGGGTTAACTTCATCCAGACCGATGCCGCAATTAACCCTGGTAACTCTGGCGGTCCTCTCTTAAACGCCCAAGGTGAGGTCATTGGCGTTAATACCGCAATTCGAGCTGATGCTCAGGGACTCGGTTTTGCTATCCCGATTGAAACCGCAGCACGAGTAGCCAATCAGCTTTTTAGCAAAGGGCGTGTAGAACATCCCTTCTTAGGCATTCAAATGGTAGACCTTACTTCAACCGTAAAAGAAGAGATTAACCAGGAAACAAACCTTAACATTAGGCAAAACACAGGTGTTTTGATTGTTCGAGTTATAGAAAAATCACCATCAGACCGGGCTGGGCTACGCGAAGGTGACATCATTCAAAAAATTGACGGTAGACCGGTCAAAAAGGCTTCTGAAGTGCAAGAGAGCGTGGAAGCCACTGCGGTTGGGGCAGTACTGGAAATGGAAGTGAACCGCAAGGGTGAAATCGAAATTCTCAAGGTGAACCCGGGCGTTTTTCCCGTCGATGAGATGGGATAGGGAATTTTGACCGTAGAAAAACGTATTTATTCTCCACCAGTTGAGTCACGCGGAAGTGCCACAGAGTCAGCCAATTCCTCTAGCTGCATTCGTTGTTCCATCTGGCGCAGGAAATAGCCTGTCATCATCGCGGAGGCTAAAAGACCTGCTAAGTTATCTCTGTCTGTTGTAATTTTTACGTTAAAACTTTCTGAAGGCAGCATCCCTACTAGCCCTTGAACATTATGAGAAATAATTTGTTGAATTTCAGAGCTAACGGACTTAGCAACGCGGGCTAAAATTTCCGGGGATTGGCGCTGGAGATAGTTCAGGAGCGGGTTAGCTTGAGCCTCTTCAGCGTTGTCACTGAGAAAGTCAGGATGAAAAACCATGGGCAGTTCTATTTAGCTATTTTGCTAATCTCTAATTTAAACCATTGTAATAGGGCTCGCCTTTTTCGGTTAGAGAGACCATTATTACACCTATTGACACCTTCAGCTTCGCTCTAATTATGTCTATAAAGGCTAAAAAGTTCAATTTATTCTTCATCCTTTTGGTTTTTTAAGAGTGGCTGGGGGAGTTGCTCCAAATTGAAATACTGATGAAATTTGTCGGTTACATGTAACCAGGAAGAGCGGCAATCAGCTTGTCGGCGTTTACGGACAAAACCCAGCTCGACGAGTTCTTGGACGTGCTGATAAGCCCCGGAGCCACGCAGGTTGACAACATCGGTTTGGGTAATCGGGCTCTTGAGAGCGATCGCGGCTAAAGTCCGCAATGCCCCCACTCCCAATTCGACCGGAATCAGAGTTTGCACTAATTCCTGAAAGCCAGACCTTAGCTGGAGGCTATATCCAACTGGGGTTTCGATCACTTCCAGAGCGCTGTCTCGGTGGGCGTATTCATCAATGAGTTCAATTAGTCCTTCCTCAACTGTGCCGCGATCGCACCCCGCATACTCAGCAAGTTCGGTGAGCGAGAGCGGCTGACCTTTTAAGTAGAGAATGGCTTCAATCTTAGTTGTTAAACGCAGTACCATCAATTAGTTGTTGGAGGACTCGAGCCTCCCCTCTGGAGATAAAGGGGAGTAGGGGGAGAGAGATAACCAGCCAGGTGGTGGCTCTAAGCCACTTGAGGTGGAACTAAATTCTCTACTCCTTTGATGACTTTAGCTGATATGATTTTGTCGCCCGCCTTCAGCTGTTCCAGAACTTCTTTGCCCTCTGTTAGATAGCCGAACACCGAGTAGCGACCATCCAATAAATTGCGACCAGCTGGGGTTAGTTCCGGTTCAAACAAGAAAAAGAAAAATTGAGAAGAGCCGCCATTGGGGTCAGATTCTGGTCGAGCCATCGCTACTGCACCATAGGCAGAGAATGGGAGAACTGGTTGCTCGCGGTAACGACCGGCGTTTTCCAGTGTGATGCCGTAGGTGGGGACTGAATCACCTTCAACGAGGACTTCTAAGGGAATTGCGCGGTACTTGCCGGTATCTGGGTCGATGAAGCCATCCGCAGGACCTACTGGATCTCCGGTCTGTAGTACATAGGAGTCTTCCGCCCGGATAAACTCTAGACCGTTATAAAAGCCTCGCTCAACCAAATCTACAAAGTTCCCAGCAGTGACTGGGGCGCTGTAACCGTCCACAACTAAGGTAAGGGAGCCTTTATTAGTTGTGAGTTCTACAGTGGCGCGCCCTTTGAGTTGGGGTAAATTACTATACTCAGCTGGCACTTCGTAGGGAAATCCCTGCACCATGAACTCTTCCAACTGGCTCACTAAATTAAGTAGCTTCGCTCGCTCAGTGAAAATTTGTTCTTTATCCTTAGTGTCAACCGCTTTTCGCAGGTCGGTGATACCGGTTTGCAACTCACTAATCAAGGCGCTCGCTTGGGCGCGTTGCTCTTCTGGGACGCTTTTTAGCAGTTCAGAGGTGCGCTCGCTCAGCACCAGTGTCGCTTTGCTTAAATCCCCTGAAACCGCACCCCAGCGTCGATTTGCCCGCAATTGGGTAGTGATGTCTTCCAAACTTGCTTGCAGTTTCCGCACGGCTTGATTATCAATTGGGAGTGCATACCGCAACAATGCTTTGCCGTCGGTAATTGCATTCCCAGCTGGCAGCGCCGCACTGCTGGATGGTGTCCACCAGGCAGTACTTAACCCCATTGAAAGTGTGACCAGCAGCAGTACGATGATGTTGGTTTTTAGCCAGCGTTTCAACAATTTTGTCATGGGATTGCTCAAATATGGCATTATTTCTTACCCAAGTAATCTTATCTTTAAAGGCAAGATTACTTAATTCATCCATTTTGTTTGAGGCGTTTAGGCAATGATTGTTACCTGCAAGGCGAGGGAGCGCTTCTCGCCTTGCAGTTGCGATTGACGAAGTTTGGGCATAGCTTCTGGAAGTTCCCTCGCTTGAGAACGTTGACTGGGTGTAACCATTCATAATCTTGCCATAGCAGTGGGTCCATTCAAGCGGTACAATAAAATGCCTAAGTCCTCCACAACTAAGTCAATTGCTTCATGATTTCCAGTAACGACTTTCGACCCGGTGTCTCGATTGTATTGGATGGATCCGTGTGGCGGGTCGTGGAATTCCTCCATGTCAAGCCAGGGAAAGGCTCAGCCTTTGTGCGGACCAAGCTCAAAAGTGTGCAATCCGGAAGTGTGGTGGAACGAACGTTCCGAGCGGGGGAAACAGTACCCCAAGCCAACCTGGAAAAGAGTACCATTCAGCATACCTATAAAGAGGGCGACGAGTTCGTCTTTATGGATATGGAAACATATGAGGAAAGCCGGTTGAACGCTAAGCAGATTGGCAATTCTGTCAAGTACCTCAAAGACGGTATGGAGGTCAATGTGATTCGCTGGGGCGAACAAGTGCTAGAAGTGGAACTGCCAAACTCTGTGGTCTTAGAAATCGTCCAAACCGAACCGGGTGTAAAGGGGGACACGGCTACGGGTGGGACTAAACCCGCCATCGTCGAAACCGGCGCTCAGGTTATGGTTCCTCTGTTTATTAAGATGGGAGAGCGCATCCGCATCGATACCCGTAACGATAGCTACCTAGGGCGAGAATAAATAGTATTGGTCATTGGCCATTCGTCATTAGTAATGGACTTATGACAATTGACTTAGGACAAATGACAAAATAATGGGGTCAGAGAACCTGTGTCACTGGACTTTAATGAACTCCGCCAACTTTTGGAAACAATTGCTCAAATCGACATTGCGGAACTAACGCTAAAAAGCAACGATTTTGAACTGACGGTGCGTAAGGCTGTTGGCATAACCAATCAGCCCGCATCATCCGGGGTAGAACCGGGGCTCCAAGGCATAGTTACTTCGGGATTGACCTCAACCTCAGCCGCTGGGAGCCCGGTTACAACGGGTACTCGACTGGAAGCGGCTACCAACCGAGGCGTTGACACTACTGCGGCTGTGCAGTTGCCTGCTAGTGCAAATCCGCCGATTGAGCAAAAATTCGTTGAGGTGACTTCCCCAATGGTAGGAACATTTTACCGCTCTCCAGCTCCAGGCGAACCGTCTTTTGTGGAGGTAGGCGATCGCATCAGCCGCGGTCAAACGGTCTGTATTATCGAGGCTATGAAGCTGATGAATGAGATCGAAGCCGAAGTATCTGGACAGGTAACAGAAATTCTGGTGCAGAATGGTGAACCAGTCGAATTTGGACAGCCTCTGTTGCGAGTTAATCCGAATTAATGATTACTCTATTGTTATCAACGATTTACTTGTAGAATTTTGAGATCAGTTATTTCGGGTTATTTTTGATGAAATCAGCGAAGCCTGTACCGCCAGAAGTTGTGCAACAAGTAGCTGAGTATTTCAGCCTCTTGAGTGAACCAATGCGCCTGCGGCTTTTAAACCTACTGCGTGATGGCGAGAAATGTGTGCAAGAGTTGGTCGAGGCGACGCAAACAAGTCAAGCGAATGTTTCAAAGCACCTGAAGATCATGTGGCAGGCAGGAGTCCTGAGACGGCGCAGTGAAGGTACTTCAGCCTACTACAGCGTTGAGGATGACATGATCTTTGAATTGTGTAACCTGGTTTGCGATCGCCTCGCCATGAGAATTGAACAGCAAGCCCGCCACTTTCGTGTTTTGAATGGCAAGCAGTAAGAGCTAGCCCCACAGAATAACTAAGCGCTAGAGGGTAAAGTTTTTCTCGAAGCTTTCACGAGTCAGTGGCTGTTCGAGTAACAGACCTTCACCGCCTAACACCTCCAATGGCTTACCCTCGACTTCAATCCAGACCTTAGCATTTGGCTGTAAACTCGTTGCTGTATAGAGAACTTGTGCTATGCGACTGCTCATTGAAGCACTGCCACCCCCGGTGGTGAATTCTTGAGATAAATCAACGTGAATGCCATCGTTCTGAATTGTCACGCTCCGAAGCTTAGTTGACTGTGGGATTGTGCTGCTCACAGACGCATCGGTCGGTCCCGCTAACAATTGCCTGAAAGCCGATTCTAAAACGCCATTGGACTGGTTAGTAGCAACTGTAACCGGTTTGTTGACTAAATCAAGGTTGTTTCCAGTGTCTTTCAGCCAATAGACTTGCACTGTTTGCTCTGCTGCTTGTGGTACCGGCAATAGCTGCTCAGGCTTGCTGGGAGCACGGGATGTTATCGGGGGTTGGTAGGAATTCATTGCCCACCAAGCAGCACCACTAGCCGCTGCTACAGCCGCTGCCGCAAGACCTGCAATCACACCTAAAGGGATGCGGTTAGATCGTTGTTGTTGTGCCATGTTAAAAACCCTCCTTAAGGCTGGGATAGTACCGGTGTGAAGAGGAAAATATTAATAACTAGATTAACAACCGGCTATTTTCCAAAAACCGGGAAGATGGCTCCACTCGTAAAAACGCCGAGATCTCTAATTCATCTTGTCTTACTTTCAATTTTAGAAGGCGCGCCTGCAGTCCGTACACTTCCAAGTTACTAAGATCCAATTGTTGACTGAGATTGGTGGCGATCGCACTAATAAGCTGATTTGAAACAACCTGCCCATTCACTGAAATAACTGGCTCAACTAGCTGTATCTGCCGTCCAGCCACTATGCCCAGCCCTGACTTTACCGTAATTTTTAGCAACTTGACATTAGTACCATGTTCCTGTACTTCTACCTGGAAATGCAGCCGGTTATTCTCTAACAATTCCAGTCTTGGATTAATAAAATCGTAACTTTGCTCTGGATTATTAGTAAAATTGGAAAATGCGCTGATGTTTATGTTACGCAACTTGGCTGCTAGTTGCGGTGACTGTAGAGCTTGGTTGATATGTTCCTGGGTTAAAACCAAACGTACACCAGCCTGAAAAGGTCGTTTTAATTTTGGCTGTCTCTGACCTAGGCTGCGCGGAACTAAATGAATGGGATCGGTTTCTAATTCCAAAGCGGCAATGTTCAGCTCTTGCCCTTTTAGCTGTAAAGAGCGACCGGCTATGCGCACTCGCTCCACCTTGCCTTGCAGCAACTGGTAACTGGGGGCATTGTCAACTCGGACTTGTAGCTGCTCCACCTTTTCAAATTGGGAACGAATGGCATTTTCAGCAGTGCGATCAATGAGCCACCCAGCCGGTGAGACTAAACCAAGTAAACCAGATAGGAAGATGGTGATAAATTCCATTTGTTAATTATGAGTCCAAGCCGCATCAATCCACTGCTTCAGGGTAGCTGTCACTTGATTGAGGGCAATTTCCTGAGATTTACGGGTAGCTCGGATGACTACTTCAACCTGACCTGCTTGGAGCGATCGCCCAGTCACGATCCGGTAGGGGATCCCAATTAAGTCTGCATCTTTAAACTTAACCCCAGCGCGTTCATCGCGGTCATCTAGCAGTGTCTCAATTCCAGAGGAATTCAACTCGGCGTAGAGTTGTTCAGCTGCCTCTATTTGTTGGGCGTCTGCCACATTGGGGATGGTAATAATGACGTGGTAGGGTGCGATCGCAACTGGCCAAATAATCCCATCTTTGTCGTAAGACTGCTCCACAGCCGCCTGAGCCAACCGTGACACCCCCAGCCCATAACAACCCATGATCAGGGGAACTTCTTCACCCTGCTCCGAAGTGTAAGTAGCACACATTGCTTGCGAGTACTTAGTCCCCAATTGGAAAATGTGTCCCACCTCGATGCCTCTGGCGGTTTGCAGGGTTTGGCTGGGGTCATGGATAGAGCGATCGCCCTTTTGCGCCTTTCGTAAGTCTACCAACTGCTCTGTCCGGGTGAATTGCTCACCCCAATTGGCACCTACCACGTGGTAGCCTGACTCGTTGGCACCAGTGACGAAATTTTTCAGCTCTTGAGCTGTTTTATCAATTAACCGCAAGAACTTGGGATGCAGCTGCTTACCGGAGCGAATATACTTATCTTCAATGTCAGGCGCAATGTAGCCTAAGGGTAAAGAATTAACTGCCCATTTCTGTTGCGCTTCTGCGTCTGGTACCGTCAAAGCGAGGACAGTTTTGGCAGTATACTGGTTTGCTAGATTTGTCAACTCATTTTGCAACTTGACTTCATTTACCACTTGATCGCCGCGGATGCTGACCAGTACCAACACTGTCATGCCATTGTCATAAACAGCCTGGTAGAGGACACTTTTCACCACCTGGGTAGGGGAACACTGAAGGAATTGGCAAAGTTTTGCAATCGTCTCACATCCAGGAGTTTCCCGTTTTTCATAGGTTGTAAACGGTGAAGGTTCCGCTGCTTCTGGCAAGGAAACGGCCTTTTCCACATTGGCGGCGTATTGACCATCGTCGGTGTAGAGAACCTCATCTTCCCCAGCATCTGCCAGCACCATAAATTCTTGCGAACCAGACCCGCCAATCGCGCCTGAATCAGCATCTACAGCACGAAAGGCCAAACCAGACCGTCGCAGCATATTAGTATACGCCTGGTGCATATCCTGGTAAGTCTTCTTGAGGCTATTTTCATCTGTATGGAACGAGTAACCATCCTTCATGATGAATTCACGCCCTCGCATCAGGCCAAAGCGGGGTCGAATTTCATCCCGGAACTTGGTTTGAATTTGGTAGAGGTGCAGGGGCAGCTGCCGATAGGAGCGAATCATGTCACGGGCAATTGTCGTGATCACTTCTTCATGGGTGGGTCCCAGTCCCACTTCTCGCTTTTGCCGGTCTGTGAAGGCGAACATAATACCCTCAGCTTGGGTGTAGGTATCCCACCGACCGGATTCGCGCCATAATTCAGCTGGCTGGAGTTGTGGCAGCAGACACTCTTGAGCGCCCGTGGCGTTCATTTCTTCCCGCACAATTTGGGAGACTTTTTGCAGCACACGCCACATTAAGGGTAGATAGGCATAGATGCCGCTACCGATGCGACGAATATAACCTGCGCGGAGCAGTAGTTTATGGCTGGGAATCTCTGCTTCAGCTGGGTCTTCCCGCAGTGTCAAAAAGAGCATCTTAGACAGTCGCATCGCTTATCCCCTTTCCAGACCGGACGATCATCATCTCAGTCTAGAACATGAGGGGGTTCAAATCCGGTTGTGTTGCAAAAACAGGGGGTGGTAAGGTAGAAAGCTTGTGCCTATATTTGACCGCTCTCCCTGTCCAAGTCCAACCCGTACCCTGCGGTTGGTCAAGCTACAAGTGGGGTCATTACCCAGCGCTCAGCTCATCCTGCGTTGTGTACGCTGGTATCTCAGCTATCCGCTGTCCTACCCTTGCCCGTAGCAGAGATGGTAAACAAACGGGAGTTTGGTAGAGCCTAGGAGATCACTTGGCTCTACGCTATCACATCGTTGCTCCCGATCTGCGTGGTCATGGCGAAAGTGGCTTGCCTGATAGCGGTTATACCTTTCCCGACGCGATCGCTCTGCATTTATTTAAAGCTTAAGACTGCAAAAGCTTTTTTAGAAGAGCTAGAGGAGGTAGTTCTAAACTTCTAAAAATAGCGTCTATGCGGCTCAAGGAAAGAAACTGCTGTTTATTCTTAGCTGGTAATGGTCTACGTATCAACATTCGTATTCATCCTCAAAGTATAGCAAATTTCGATGCTTTTTGGAAGTGCCTGAGTGCTACTATCTACTTTTTGAAACGTTTTTCGTAGACATCTCTAACCCAATCACTAAGAGATCCCTTCCACGGTTCATCTTTACGAGAAGCTTGATTTGCTATCAGCTTTCTCGGATTCAAGCCCAATTGTTTTGCCATCTGAATTTCCGACTCGTTGAGCCGACATTTTGTTTTGACTTCTACCCAGGGATCTGCTGAAGGTTTCTTTTTTTGGCTCATAATTGCACGGGTAATGACTGCTTAAAGGTCATCGATTAACTCCTGAGAATACGTACATTTTTAAAAGAGTTAGGAGGGGGAAACTCAAAGAGAACAACGCTGCCGACAATGCTTCATAGAAAATGGTGCGCGTTATCGAAATCAAGCAAAGCAATAGAGAGCGAAATTTCCCGCTCTATCGAACCACGCCGTAGGTTCTCTGTAGAGCTGGGACTGCGATCGCCCAAATTCGCCAACCATGCACTGCCTCATGGATTCATAGCCCAACGCAACAATCCCCGTCGCTCGTCCAGATCCAGTAGGAGCAAGCGGACACTGTTCAGGTGTCCTTTGATTTGAGTAATGCACTGGTGGGCTTCCTCCGCAGTCATGGTAGACGGAACAACGACAGACGTTACAATCTCACCGGATTGAGCCATAATTATATTGATACTAAACGACTATCAATTAGCCCCGGCGTTGCAACTCCCCAGAAGCTTAGCCTGGTCTAATTTTTGGTGTTTACATTTTACAATTAATAATTAAGTGAAAAACCACGTATTAATTAACTATTGAGTCCTGATTGACTGACCTCACTCCTTATACTCCCGCTTAGTCAGTCTTCTAAATTACACTGTGCTTTTCAAGTTAAGAATGTTACATTGTATAAATTTTAGTAAATTATATAAATAAGTCCTATAAGATTAGTCACTCAGTCGCGTTAATGAAAAGCAGCTCAGCAATGCCAACTAATCAACAAATTGTTGATCCTTGAACAGTAATCTTCATCAAGACTCATCCTCAAAGTCAGCTGTCAAGGCTGGTGGCTTCTATGCGCTATTAGCCTATACAGCTTGGGGGCTGCTACCAATGTACTGGAAAGGCTTGGGACAGATTCCAGCGGTGGAAGTGTTAAGTCATCGCATTATCTGGTCAATGGTCTTCCTCATAGGGCTACTGTTGCTGCAACAACAGCGGAGATTGGAACTGGTTCGGCTAAGGCATTCTCCAAAATGTTTGACAATTCTATTTATAACTGCCTCTCTGCTTACCTTTAACTGGGGACTTTACATCTACGCGGTCAATACAGATCGGGTAGTTGAAACGAGCTTAGGTTATTTTATCAATCCCCTGGTAAATGTACTGCTGGGGTTTGTGTTCCTCAAAGAGCAGTTAAATCATGCCCAAAAACTTGCTGTGCTATTAGCCGGTATTGGAGTTGGCAATTTTGTGTGGCAGTTTAGAGAAGTGCCAATGATTGCGCTTGGACTGGCATTTTCCTTCGCTCTCTACGGTCTGCTACGAAAGGTAGTACCCGTTGCTCCCATGGTGGGACTGGCAATGGAAACTCTGCTGATTGCACCTGTGGCTTTGATATTCGTCGGCTACTTGAGTATGACTAACATAGGGCATTGGGACATGAGCTGGTCTACAAACCTGCTGATGATTGGGTCGGGGGTGGTAACTTCACTGCCACTGTTGTGGTTTAATAATGCTGCCAAGCGATTGCGGCTCTCTACCCTCGGTTTTTTTCAATACATGGCTCCAAGTCTGCAACTGATGTTAGCGGTATTGCTTTATCATGAACCATTTACCCGTACTCATGCCGTTACCTTTGGGTTCATCTGGTCAGCACTGGTCATCTACTCTGCCACTTCTCTAATAGCGAGAGACGATCTAAAGAAGTAGAGAGTGAGATGCGATCGCCTTGCAGGACATGAGCGATCCATCCGAAAAATTACAACAGACTGGAGGATAGGAATACCATCGCGGCGGTCGCAACGCGGCAGAAGCTCATGCTACGGGGTGGCTAGCGCTTTGCGAAAAATAACCTTGTCATCACCCGCTTTATAAAATTCGCGGATTCGCGCTTCCTCGTCGTACCC
>QQTW01000871.1_pt1 | contig 20113 bp, 18 predicted proteins | sample 1904831 | NCBI WGS metagenome assembly QQTW01 (sample SAMN09435610, study PRJNA476489) | Subsurface metagenome, whole genome shotgun sequencing project. | reverse complement strand
GCTGTAGGTATCCTGTTCGAGATCCCTTCTTTCGGATGCTTCCGCGCTCCATGCAAAACTTCATGAATGCCTTCACTTCTCTCGACCACACCTCGTACTTATTCTCGACCACCAATCCTCAAGACTTCAGAAACTTGATGTCAGTGTATCTCGACGCGACTTTGAATCCTCTACTCGAGCGGAACGATTTCTACCAAGAAGGATGGCGCATAGGTCCTGCGGACCCTACACAATCGCCCGCGGTTGGTCAAGACCCGGGCAATGACCTTATTTTCAAGGGTGTGGTGTACAATGAGATGAAAGGATCGTTATCGGATGCAGGAAGTCTCTATTACCGGAAGTTCCTGGACCACATATTACCTGACTTGAATAATTCCGCGGGAGACCCTGAGAAAATCACCGATTTGACACACGAACAACTTAAGAAGTTTCATGCGGATCATTATCACCCTAGTAATGCCAAAATTCTGACTTACGGAAACATACCTCTTCAAGAAAATCTTGAGCATGTCTCCGCTCGTCTGTCAGACTTTGGTTCTATCAAGGTTGATCATGACATCAAGCTTCCGATCAGCCTCAAGGATGGACCGAAGACTTTGTTTGTGACCGGACCTGCAGACCCACTTGTTCCAAGAGAAATGCAATACAAAACCTCCATCACGTGGGTCACATGTGACACAGCTGATGTTGTGGAGACCTTTGGGTTGAGCGTCCTCTCGTCGCTTCTGCTGGACGGATACGGGTCTCCCTTCTCAAAAAGTCTGATAGATACTGGACTCGGGCCCGAGTTCGCTCCCAACACTGGATTCGACGCTCACACTGCCCGTGGACTTTTTTCTGTTGGTATGTCAGGAGTCACGGAAGAAAATTTGCCCAAAGTTCATCAAGCTATATTCGCAACATTGAAGGAAGCTAAAGACAAGGGATTTTCCGCCAGCAAAGTGGATGGAATACTGCATCAACTGGAGCTTGCACTAAAGCACAAGACTGCTCAGTTTGGACTGGGACTTATCGAACGTGTTCAAAGCGGATGGTTCAACGGCATCGATCCCTTCAATGCTCTTGCATGGAATGAGGTCATCTCTGCGTTCAAAACCAAGTACGCCAAGGGCCATTATCTCGAAGGATTGCTGGAAAGATACTTGCTCAATGACAACATTTTGACGTTTACAATGGAGCCACACGATACATACGAAAAGGACGCTGTTGACCGGGAATCAAAACGCCTGAAATCCAAAATCGACGAAGTTGCGCAGCAATTCGGAAGCGAAGAATCAGCACGAGAACAGCTTCAAAATAGAGAAATGGAATTACTTCGAGCTCAAGAGACTTCTCGCGATCAAGACCTTAGCTGCTTGCCCACCCTGAAAACTACTGACATATCCCGCAACAAAGATAGAGAACCAGTCAGAGAGGCCACCGTCAACGACGTCAAGGTCCAATGGAGGGAATCGCATACGAACGGGCTTACATACTTTCGGGCCATCAATACTTTCAAAGACCTACCCGATGAGCTGAGGGAGATGGTGCCATTGTTTTGCGCGTCAGTGATGAAACTTGGGACAAAGGACAAGACTGTCGAGGAGTTGGAGGACCTTATGAAACTGAAAACTGGGGGAGTGAACGTTGGATATCACTCGTCCACCTCGCCCATGGGAACGCACCATTTTGAGGAGGGCCTCATGTTCTCAGGATACGCGCTCGATAACAATATGCCGGCAATGTTGGACCTCATTCGAACTCTCATTTACGACACAGATTTCTCCAGTAGCGACTCGGGCTTGAAGATCAAGCAGCTCCTGCAAGCTTCGGCGAGTAGCGCAACCAACGACATTGCGGAGTCAGGGCACGCCTATGCCGGCCGCTTCGCTGAAGCAGGTCTCACACCTGAAGGACGCCTGATAGAGCAAGTCTCGGGTATAGCGCAAATAAGGCTCACCACAAATCTAGCTGCCCGCATGGCTGAGGAGCCGCTTGGCGACGTAATTGACAAGCTGAAAATACTGCAATCGATTGCCCTCACCAACACGAGTAGTATGAGGGTCGCATTGACTTGCGGATCGCAGAGCGCTGCGCAGAATGAGGCTACTTTCCAGAGGTTTTTAGAGGCTCTTCCTCGTCAACATCCCACGCTGCAAGGGCAGTCAATCTCTGCGTCTTCTCGAAATCTCAAAACCTTCTTCCCGCTTCCATATCAGGTTTACTATACGGGCCTCGCTGTTCCCACTGTTCCTTACGTCGACGCAGCCGCCGCTCCTCTCCAGATCTTATCCCGGCTTCTCTCGAATGGGCATCTTCACCATGAGATCAGGGAAAAGGGTGGGGCCTATGGCGGCGGTGCCTATTCGAAAAGTCTTCGCGGAGTATTTGGTCTGTACAGCTACAGAGATCCCAACCCCCAAAACACGCTGAAGATCTTCAAGGAGGCTGGGGCTTGGGCCGTCAACCGGGCTTGGTCAAAGAGAGAGCTGGACGAGGCCAAATTAAGTGTCTTCCAAAATCTTGATGCGCCACGTAGCGTGAGCCAGGAGGGCATGACGCAATTCCTCTCGGGCATTGATGGCCAGATGGAACAGACGCAACGGGAGCGACTTCTGGACGTTACCGTCGAGGACGTTAAAACCGTGGCACAGAAGTATCTGGTCGACAGACTCGGAGATGCCGGTCGCGTTGCTATATTTGGCAAACCCACGGATTGGGCCAATGAGTCATCGGGATGGGCGGTTGAAGAGCTTGGAGCAGGTCTTTCTGCGAAAGAATCTTCTGAAGCGTCGGCAACCGCATGAAGCTTTTGCGAGTTACTCTAACCTCACCACTTCAGCTGTCTTTGCGTAGATCCAGGTTCTGTATCTGATTCTTAGGGACTACTTCCTTCCATGCCTATACTCTATTTTATCTGTTATACTCTGGGCTTCTCCAACCTCAAAATCTACCCCACTCAGACCAAGGAAAGGCGTTGGCTATCTCATGCTCATGAGAAGGGCTACTGAACATGATTGTTTCTTCACTGTGCATCGTCCACAGCGACTCGTGCACCTCCGATAAGCGCTGCTAAGAACAGAACCGTCGTCTCCAACACATTCTCCATTGTTGGCGGATCACAAGTAAGGTGCATTTGCTGTACCTAGCGCGAGATTGATTTTGCTCCGAGTCTAGCTAAGAACCTTTGCTGGAACAGCAGATGGTGCTTTCGTGCTCGGGCAGCAAGCGACCTCTCCTTTTCAGACCCGTCACAGACGAGCTACTCCCTGGCGGACTATAGAAGGGAGGACATACTGATATTTTTTGTCTCACGTAGACGATCGAAGAGGCTGTGGCCTGACATTGGATTTCCTGGCTGCGCAAGATGCGGACTGGCGGTTTCCAGAACCAAGGACATTGCCGTCGGCGCACAGAAGTCAATCCACACCTGCTTCTTGTCCAGAGTTGCATTGTACAGGGCGAATCATATTATACAAGATTACTCCTCCATCTTGTCTCCTCCCTCGGTCTTCTCTTCTTCCTCATCCTCGTCTCCCTCCACAGCCTTCTTGGCGAGCCGTTCTGCTTCCTCTTTCAGATGTTTCGGAACCTCCTGGTGCCGGCCTTTCGTCGGTCCATCAAGAGAGCTTATCCACGTCATCTCCAACTCGAATTCTTTGTCCTTGCTATCCTCATGCGCATGATAGATGATCCGCGCCGCTTCTTTGACCCCTTCCTCGAGCGTGATATTGCCGGCACCTAGATCCAACTTTTCCAGTTCGGATTTGGCTGACTGTCTGCCTTTCCCGGTAGCAGCACCATAGTAGCCCTGAGAGAAGTCAGTCTTGTATCATGAATCAGGAGAGTCGCGCTTGGCGCACCCAATACAACCCGCTGGGCTCGATCATGTACAGATATGGCCCGCCCTTTTTCGACCCGTCCTTCCCACCAGCCCCGACCGACGGTCCTGATCCGACTTCACCATCGACGGGAAGATCAGCTTCCGAGTCCCACCCCCCGATTATTGCCGTGACACCAAAAGGCCGTACGCTCGAGTAGAGTGTGTAAGCTTGGACGTAGCTGCCCATGCGGTTGGCAAGCGCCGAGGTCGGTATGGGTCCCTTGTAGAGCCTCCTCCACTCCGCGGCTTCGTCCCGCGCTCGTGAGACGAAGTGTCTGCTGTCAGGTAGGAGACCGGCGGAAACCTTGCTTGGCATCAGCTCGGTCCGGCCAGGTCTGACGGAGGTAGGGGTGCCATACAACACCCATATTCTTGTCCACTGTAGCTATGCGCTTGTTCGCACCCGTCTTGAGCAGCTTACTCGTCACAAGCTTCTCAAGTGCCAGGACGACACCGTCCCTGCATCTTATCCCAATGGCGGTTCCACCGTTCTCCACCGCTTTTACTGCATATTCGACCTGCTCTGAATGAGCTTACGCCTAAACGAAATTGCTTCTGTGAGCTACGTACCTGGAAGTTTCGACCGTCGGGTGAGAACACAGAGTTGGACAGGTCATATCCAGTGCCTATTGAGGTCTAGCATGCAGGGTCAGCAAGGTCACCGGAGGCACGAAGCTTGCAAGACGGACCATGACTGTAACGGAGATGGGTGAGGCGTCGAGGAGCAGGCGAGAAGCTGGAAATTCCGCAGATGTAGGCGACGCAGAGTCCGAGCTATTTCACAATCGCTGCTGGCAAAATGAAGGGGATCGAGAGCTTAAATCAAAGCTGCGAATACCTAGGTAGGCTTCACGACGGTACGCGTTTGCCCAGGTTGGTCTCGGTCCCGCTAGAACTTATTCCCGGCGATCCTTGTTTCCAAGGTTTAAGGCTAACTATCTTGGTGCCTGAGTATGCGCACGCATTCCGGCGGTTATCAAATGCGCCGTTCCCAAGTTGAGGCTTCCTGTTCATAGAGTTGCTTTATCGTCAGGGGTCAAGCCTGTGCGGACTGGGTAGGCTATCATTCACCATCAGAACCGCAGGCATCAACCTCTTATCTGGGAAGTCCTATCGTGGTTCAAAAAGTGCGATACGCATACGGAATCATGAGTCGAGGCGCGTGAAGTCGGACGAGCCGTTCCAATAACATCTATCTTATGGCACACGCGATGTGCTGGCAATGAGCATTAGCTGTTCACGCCCAAGGGACAGCGCTAAGATGGTCCCGCTCTTTATTGGCCTGATGACTCTGTGTTCCGAGCCTTTTTCATGTTTCAGGCCTCGTCACGCTGACCTTCCGGTTGACATTTAAACCCTCAACACTTTCCTCTTGCTTTCCCAACCTCTGTCATCAACTCGCATGCAAAATCTTGTAGGTCGAGACTCAGCTTTCTTGGACTATTCGTCGAGTTTCCAGGCAAAAAAAACTCTTTCTGTCGCCGAGTCATACCTAGCTAGACAGCACTTTGAAATCTGGATATCAGCAGTTCGCTTTGACGTTTCTACTGTGACTTCTCTTTCATAATTTGGCGTCTAATGATGCGATCAGGTCCAACTAAACATCAAAAGTGCCTGTGCTGATCCGATCACTTTCATCGTCTTAACATCTCAAACGTCGGTCCTTGCGGTTGTTCTCGTGTCATAAATGTAAGGTCGAAGTTTTGCACCCCCTGATATCGTTGGGCCCAAGCTCATGTGATACCAGTGTATTCCCCAATCTTCATACTGCTCTTGGATACACCGATCCATCGTGTTGCACGACCGATTCCAACCATCCACCACGGCCTGTCTCACTTCCTGGAGGCTTCACCGGCGCCTCTTCGAATTTCGACTTCGCATACGCCTGTCCCGAAGACAGCCCTGTGCGAACAGGACTACTCGTCTCCGGCATGCAGCAAGAAGAGTTGAGCGGACTCTTCGCTCGAAACCTGACGTTTAATCCGATTCCAGAGCCGGAACCCGACAGCCATAAACATGGGGGAGAGGAGCGGTCAAGAAGTGAACCTCCGATAACATACATCACGCAGCATTATCATCACTCCTCACACCTTGCAGCCAAGCCACCGCCAACACAGCGACATGAACCGCCCGAAGCTCTGTTCGATATACAGACTGTGTTCGTGCGAAACAACATCAACCCTTCCCTACTATTCCCTTCACAGATTAAACTCTTTCATGATGCAGATGATGACCAGAAGCTACGCTTGCTGGAAATCTGGCGCATATCTCCTCCCGATTATGGAGGGCACGCACTGGCAGCTGAGCTAGGGACGTGGCCTCAGACCAGCCTACAGCAGGAGGAAATGATGGCCAAGTTGAGAACTTCCAGGCGTCTCCAGCAGGATTCCCAGGATGAAAATGATTACAGAGCAATGACCGACCGCGCATACTCACACGATCATGCAACCGAACAGTTAAGGTCGATCCAGTCATTGGCTGAATCTAGCTTGGGATGCGTCGCAGAACCCTATGTTATTTCAGGCTATGAAACCCTCAGCAGGCGAGACTACGAGCAGCAAGAGAACGCTTTGCGAGAATCACAACACATGTACAATCAGGCTGTTGATCCCGTGTTTCGGGGACCGTCGTTGTGGCAGAGGAGTGCGTCTATGCACCAACTCGGCACCTTTGAGCAGTCAAGAGGCCACGATGCTTCGAACGGTGTTCAGGGGAGGAACGGACAGGTCGATGATGAGATGGCCATGTAGAGCCTTACCTCTTATCGGTGCATCATAATTGGCATGCGCTCTTGCCGGAGCGGCCCGGCAGGTCTCATGTTGGTGGGTTGGTAATGATAATGGTAAATAGAGAACTGGAAACTCAAAGGTATCCAAAAAGAAGCCTCCGTGCTGCAAGACATTTGTTATGCTCGAGAAATCTGAGTGTCACTTTTCATCTTTTCCGGAAAAGCCTCCTCAATGTTCTAGGATTACATATATGGTTCCCTCTCAATCTTGGCGACCTTTCAACAGGCGCTTCGTGACCTTGCCCTTCTCGATAATATACACGTGCGCCCCCCAGCCGGATAACGCGTCCCTGTCGACAGCGTTCAGTAACGCTTGCGAGATGGTCTCGAATAAGTCCTCTGGCTCCTACAGAAATGATACGTGTCAGCACACCATTACTTCGTGTATACGTAAGCAGCACATAGTTGACATACCATATCCGGCTCCCACAGCCCCTCGCAGGTACCAAACAACTGATCACTGGCCGTCCCGCTGACAACGAAGTCTTTTGCAAAGTCGATACAACCGATACTGTCAAATCCGCATATGAACGGCTTGCCCGTGGTATGATTTATCCCCGCGATGATAGGCTGTACGAAGTACGGGCCGAACCTCTTCTCGTACAAGCTTGACGACACCAGGTTTGCCATGGTCTGTGGCGATATTTGGCGCTCCTCTCGCAGTCTGTACATGTTCACTTTGTACCTGAGCAGGTCCGACACCGTTGAGACGTCCGTCGCTAGCCCGGTGAGCCCGAGGTACACGTCGCCGTAGGGGAAGATCTTGGGGAAGTTATTCGACACGGTGAGGGCTTGTAAGCCTAATCGGAGGTCGCAGGCGATTGCAACACAGTCCTTGCCCACCATAGCGACGCAGGCGCCGCCATCTGGAAATTGAGTCAACGATAGAGCGTAGGCGTGCCCTAGCCCTTGGATTGCGTACTTATCGAGAAGGGATTTGACTGTTGGACTGTAAGCTTGAGTTCAACGTGAATGAAGGATTGTAGCACACCATTGGTCCTTATCTTTGCATAAGAGACGCCGACGACGGTTTCTTTGGGGGAGATGTTAAGGCTCGAGCTCTTATGTTCAGCGCTTTCCAGGATACTGAATTTGGGAGCTCTGGACCGTCTCTGGCAGCTAGGTTACTGCGAACGCGAATCCGCGAAGCTCAAGCCAAGATCAGCCACGTGATGAGTGCAAACATAGCAAACGGTTCAACCACAATTTCTAACTGATCAAGCCCTGGAGCTGCGCAGTGCAGCAACACCAGATTTGCTCCTACGACGCGATGGCATTCAAGCAGCAGCATATAGAGCTTGCCAAATCCCTCCCTCCTCGACTGATGAATTTTCTCCGAAAGTATCCACCTCCAGCTCTTTTCCAGTCGTCAGAAGCTCTCTCCGAATCCACACAGTCAGGGCCCAGTGCTCAAGCACCGAATACCTCCCCTGCCGACCCGAACGTGTCCAGCCAGGAGACTCAGCCCGCCCTGCCGCCAAGCGCAACATTATATCACAATCCTTTCCAACCATACAAGAATTGGGTGACGGGAAAGTGGCGGGGCCCGCGGTACGGGCTGCGGCAACAGGCTGACCTGGTCAAGCTGGCCGCAAAGCACGGCGTGGAGGAGCTCCTGCCATACACGATCAAGGGCACCGGGGAAAGGGCACGACGGCGTGAGGAGCGAGGGTTGAGGATCAAGGGCACAGGTGTGGGCGAAAGGGTGAAGGGCAAGCAGTGGGAGAGGACACTTAAGGGTCGACTTGAGGAGAGGAGGCAGGCCATGCTGAATATGCCGCAGATGATAGAGGACTGGAAAAACGTAAGTCGTCCCTTTTGGAACTGGCACGGAACCATTGAAGCTAATCTATGTATAGCGAGGACACGGTCGTGGGTGGAAGAAGTGGCCTAAATGAGGACATTCATGGGCTCCTTTTTTGGTAGACTTCTGGGATTCGGAATGTGTAAAATTTTCAAGGAAGCTTCAGCGGCATCATGGGCGTTACACGGATCGTTTATCGTAACTTGAAGCTACCGCTCCCACTGAGCCTTGTACAACAAATTAGAACGAGGCAGTCGCACGCACTTTCGAAGATTGAATATGCTCGATAGCAGCTCGACAATTTGATTTATGGAAGTGCTCCGGCCTCTAACAGAGGGCAACATAAGGGCGCACATGAGCTTCGGTAGCATAGAGTTCACTACTCATCCCATGGCTGCTTGAAAACGACGCGGGAGGCTCCATGTATGGAGAGAACTGTGATGATATTGGCATGATCTAGGTAAATGAGCGTATGTAGAATTACTGCGTAGTTAGAGGTTTCCCTTGATGCAGCCTCAACTTCAAAGGTTCGAGTGGCCTTCCAAGGTTCCTACTCTCCGTTGGCTGAAAGAACATTGAATATCTTCTTCGGGTGTTATCGTCAGGTGCTAATGCTAGGCACGAGATGCGTAGATGGTTCGGACCGGTCTCCGTATTATATGCAGAAACCGTTCAGACCTTCCATCAGTTTTCCACATCTGCAAATCATTTTAAAAAAGCCTCTGCCCAGGCACTCGTCACATCATGAACGGATATCACGCATCAAACGGCGTGGACATTCCTGCACCTCCTCCACCGCTGTATTCCAATGACCGACTCCCATCCCCTCCCCCTCCACCACCACCACCGGACGAGGTAGCGCCACCTCCGCTCGAGGAGCTCCCACCGCCCCCAGAGGACATTCCTCCACCCCCTCCACCCTCTGGCGATGTGCCTCAGGGGGCACCCCCTGCGGAGACACGGAAGAAGAAAGGATGGGCTGCTACACCAGCTAAGCAGCCTATCAGTATCGAAGAGGTTCTGAGGAAGAAAAGGGAGGCCGATGAAGCAGCAGCCAAGGTATGTGATGACCCTCTAAATAGCTACGGACTGTACTCAATCGTTCACACTTCTCTAGAGTACTCGGTGAAGTCACTAACGCGGTGTGCTTCTTCTAGCCTAAATTCTTATCAAAAGCCCAGCGGGAGAAGCTCGCACTAGAACGCAGGCAGAAAGAAGTCGAGGAACAGAAGCGGCGCTCACAACCCGAGCGCAGCAGAACAGGCAGCTCGTCAGCTGTTGCCGAGCGCAATGGAAGTGCCGTAAATGGTCCAAAATCTCATGCAAATGGAGCAGGTGGGAGTGCTCGACCGAGCATTCCCACGGGCCCAAGGGCGTTACGGCAGGGAGAGATTCCTACGGGGCCAGCAGCGATGCGATCATCATTGCCAAACAAGGGCTATGATATGAGCCCTCCTCCACCTCCGAAGCCGGTTGCGATCCCCGGACCCCCGAGCAAAGGAAAAGGTGACAAGAGACCAATCTCGGAAGACGCCGAGGCGGCTCTCATTCGGCACCGGTACATGGGCGCGGACCAGAACACTTCGACGTTCTCAGCCAAGAAGAAGCGCAGACGTACGACGGAGAAGAAGTTCAACTTCTCGTGGAATGCGGAGGAAGACACCAGTCCTGATTACAATCCGTTGTATCAAGCGCGCGCAGAGGCGAATTTCTACGGTCGTGGTAGGCTGGGTGGATTCGCGGATGATGTCGCGGACGATGGAGCGCGCAAATATGCCAGGGCTTTGGAAGAGCGAGACCAAGAGGCTGGCGGAGCTCGCGCACGGGAGGTGCTAGAAATGCTGGAGATGGAGCGAAGGAGACGAGAAGAGCTTGGCCGCAACTCGCTGGAGAAGCACTGGAGCGAGAAGAAGCTCGAGCACATGCGCGAAAGGGATTGGCGCATCTTCAAGGAGGACTTCAACATCAGCACCAAGGGCGGCTCGATCCCAAACCCAATGCGGTCATGGAAAGAATCAGGTCTTCCCAAGTCACTGCTCGATATTGTCGAGCAGGTCGGTTATACCGAGCCGACGCCGGTGCAACGCGCTTCGATTCCCATTGCTCTGCAGTCCCGGGACATCATCGGTGTTGCTGTCACCGGTTCCGGTAAAACCGCGGCATTTCTGCTGCCACTCTTGGTATACATATCGGACCTGCCACCGTTGAGCGAGGCCACGAAGATGGACGGTCCGTATGCCGTGATTCTGGCACCGACACGCGAACTGGCTCAGCAAATCGAAATCGAGGCCAAGAAATTTGCGACTCCGCTTGGATTTACTTGCGTCAGCATTGTGGGTGGGCATTCGATTGAAGAGCAGGCCTACAACATGAGAGATGGTGCGGAGATAATAATCGCGACGCCAGGCCGTTTGGTTGATTGCATAGAACGGCGAGTGCTCGTTCTCGGCCAATGCTGTTACGTCATCATGGATGAGGCCGACAGGATGATTGACCTCGGGTTCGAGGAACAAGTGAACAAAATTCTTGACGCGCTCCCGGTTCAGAACGTCAAGCCGGACAGCGAAGAAGCCGAAGACGCGTTGGTCATGAGCCAGCTTCTTGGATCGAAAGACAGATACCGGCAAACAATGATGTTCACAGCGACCATGCCGGCAGCCGTGGAGAGGATTGCACGCAAATACTTACGTCGTCCTGCCATCGTGACCATCGGCAACGTGGGCGAAGCCGTGGAAACGGTCGAGCAACGGGTCGAGTTCATCAACGGCGAAGACAAACGCAAGAAGAGGCTGCAGGAGATTCTGAGCTCACGCGAGTTTGCGCCACCCATCATCGTATTCGTGAACATCAAGCGCAACTGCGATGCCGTGGCACGGGATATCAAGCACATGGGCTTCTCGGCGGCGACGCTGCACGGTAGCAAGACGCAAGAACAGAGAGAGGCAGCACTCGCGTCTCTGCGCAACAAGACGACCGACGTGCTCGTCGCTACCGATCTGGCTGGCCGAGGTATCGACGTGCAGGACGTCAGTCTGGTGGTTAATTTCAACATGGCAACCAACATCGAGAGCTACACGCACAGGATCGGTCGTACCGGTCGTGCCGGGAAAAGCGGTATCGCGATCACCTTCTTGGGCAACGAGGACGCCGATGTCATGTATGTCAATTTCGGCGCTTTGTCTTTTCACTAACACAAGCTGACAAATATGTCCAGGTACGATCTCAAGCAGATGCTACAGAAATCGTCGATATCCCGCGTGCCGGAGGAACTTCGGAAGCACGAGGCAGCGCAGCAGAAGCCGACGAGGGGAGGCGGGCAGAAGAAAATCGAGGACAGCGGCGCATTTGGCGGCAAGGGCGGAGGATGGCAGTGAGCATAGGTGGTTCATTAAAGGCATAGCCCTATGTAGGTATGGTTCAATCGTAAGTGCAGCCTTACGCAGTTTCTTTCTACTTTTTGCACCTGCCGTTGGCTGTGATTGGCCAATTGCGGACTCGGATACTAGTCGAATCTCAGGGCTGAAAAACAAAATCGACGCCTATCCAGATACCATCTCTGCATATAAGCCACAAAGCCACCAGCTGAAAGGCAGGACGGGAAATGAGAGTTAGGACCCCTGCAAATCGTTGTTCATGGTTCGATCAGATCAGATCATGCTCACCCTGCATGCAGCCAAAAGTGTAATGCTTCTGGGCGTGTACGGAATCCAACAGTCAAGCTTCTTCTATCACTCATCGATTCTACTGCAGCTCGACCTATGCTGCTGTTGTCTAATATGTCAAAAAGCAATCGACATTGCATGTCTCGGTTAACACCGATCGAATGGAGACCCACAGCATGCTCAGCGCATGTATTACTTCAGCCCCCTGGAAAGAAGGCTTGCTGGCGCCCGCCTCACCATACAACGTATCGCCATCAACATGTTGCAGTCTCCCGTTATTCCCCCGCTTCTAAAGGCACGTCGGTCCCGCTCCTCTTGCCTCGCTCGCGAGCTTTTGCGCAAATTCCTGTGTTCAAGGCGAAGCTGGCCGTTCCGTTGCGATAAAGACAACTACGTCCTTTTACTTTCACAGATCCCGACATCTTCGTGCTCAAGCGAATCTCTGCGACGATGAGACTGCTTTTGCCCTTGGGCTTACTACTTCAGCTTGCGTCGGCAGTACCGCAAAGCTCTTCCAAGCGTCGCACTGAATGCGTAAGCTTGGCCATGATGCTTTCGATTGCTCCACAATCGCTGACTAGGTCTCTAAGGAATCGAACAAATGTCTCAAAGCGGTCCGTAAACCGGAGTTGGCGACCATCGCAAGGTCGTTTTGCTCCACGTATATCGGCACCACGCTCACAGTCCCTACGACAACCACTCAATCAACCACAGTGTCCGGCCCAACCCAAACGGTAACCATGTGAGTCGCAAGCCGAATTTTCCTATAGCGTTAACCAGCTCCGGTGTAACTTGCCTCGAGTCGTTCTGGGGGCCTTGTCGGATATATTGTACTGACTGTCAGGAAGCTTTGTTACTAATTCAGTTACTCGCACCTCTACGATACAACAGGTACATGCCAACCAACACCTGTCAACCTAAATCTAGGTATTCTTACTGATCATTCATTAGCCGGACGTGGTGAGCACAACGACGACGACTGCTACTGAAGTGGTTACCGAGGCGGCTGCGGTCCTTGCACGAAGAGATCGCAATATTCCCAAATGGCTCTCGGACTGCCTGAACCCATCCAGCGTCAGCAGCGCCTGTACTTGCCTTCTCGGTAGCAGGCCGACGACGACCGTGACGTCCCAAGCGACAGTTCGTATTCAAATCCTCTGGCGTTGTGTACACTGCTGATGTTCTCTGTATAGATTACGAACACGCTTACGGCGGATGCAATCACTCAGTACGTTCAAGGTCGAATCGCGAAGGCCGGAGCATTGCTTACCATTACCGTCCAGAACTGTGACAGAAGGAGTAACCGTCGAGACTGTATTAACGGTATGTGCTTAGGTGTGGGGCGTTCTATTCCTTCTCCATCATGCTTACTCGAGTAGGTGACCCTTGGGCCAACCGCCACTGTCACGCGGACAGTGACGCAAACCCTGACGCGAACCACATGCGCATCCAACGCCCCCACCCAGGTCGTTCAGAACGTAGGCTTCGAAGTGAACAACGACCAGCCGCCGTGGACATTTCTTGACACTGGATTTCAAGTCGGCCTTGACCTCAGCTACTGTGGAGTTGCGGGACAGGGTCGAGATTGCGTATTAAGTGGCGCTGGCTGTCGTTGCTTGTAGGTCCCGACAGAAGACCACATTTTGCCGTCTTCCTCGTCGCGTCTCGTGCTCTTCGACTGACCGTTGCGCCTCAGTTTCACCAACGCCGACTCTCCTGGCGGCACCGGTTCGCTTCAGCAGACATTGCGTGGGGTCTGTCCGGGGCAGCAGTATGTTCTCGAGCTGTTCATCGGCCGGTCCGACAATATAATTTCCGGCAGCCGTCTCGTCACGACCACGGCTGTCAGACTGGATGGTGTGGAGCTTATTCCTCCGACCTTCGTCTGCCCCGTCGGCGAGCCATGTCCCATTGCCGGTGGAAGTGGCCCTTACCGGAAGTTCGGTCCTATAACCGTCGTTCCCCAATCAGTCAACCCGGTGCTCAGCATCGATTTCGTCACTAACATCCCCGCCAACGCCGGTATCTTTTCGGTCGATGTATTTGTCGATGATATCACTCTCACTCGAGTCTGACATGGTAGGCTCATAAGTTGCCCTTGGAGGATATTTGTTTCAAGGCCCCAATTTCTATTCCATTGTCCTTATAGTTCGAATCTCCTAGGACAACGAGGTTGTGTTCTTGATGAATAAGCCTGGAAGGTGGAGGGTTTTAAAACTAAGAGGTCAAGTTTATCCAGAGGTCAAGGTTCGTCCCATCAGTAAAAGGGGCGCACTGAGAATCCAGGGTATGGAGTCCCTGCCTAGGTAGTAATCCAGGTTGACAAGCTATACCACCATGCGGACTAAAAAAATGCTTTCCATCTAGGGTTATGGCCCGCCTTTATATAGGTGGAAATAGCGCTTGTTGCTTGTCTTCCTATCGGAAACAGCGTTGGCAGCCTCGCGCCGCTTTCTTTTCGTAACTCGTTACGACGTCACGACGTGCACCCAACAATACCGCCGAAAGTCTAGGGAAATCTCAAAGTGACCTCGTGCAAGAAGGCGTCGGTGCTTACGATGGGATTTATACTTGCTCTCAATAAGCCCACATGAAGTTCCACATGGCCTGTCGCTAAGAAGATGTCCAGTTCACGTTCGGAGACCGAAATGCTATCTTGTGATAGTGTCTATGTGACGCGCTGCTTCTTCTATAACGATGTCGATATCGACGTTGCCGCGCGACGAAATGCCTGAGTGCAGACATAGGTTTGATGATACAGTAGCACAACCCAACACTCTCCCTGACCTCGAACGTTCAAGGCCACGAGGCAGACAGCTGTCTTCAAGCTTGTCTATGGAAAGGGGAGCAGATTCCGTTGCAGGCGAATAGGGGCTACAGAAGTCCGCACAAGCCGACAAGAACAGCTTTGTCATGATAAGAGTGATTTTTGATGATGTTGCTATTTTTGACACTCGTGGACGGCACCACCTGCACCAAAGCTGCTGCGCCACCCCAACACCGTTCCTCTTTCGCGCCACGATCGGAACGGCCGGGGCCATCATCCCCAATTCGGAGTCTGCAGGTCACCAAGCATGTTCCTTTTGGGATGTGCGGTTGGTCTGGGCAGAAGGAATCGCCAGTGAGAAGCATGGTCGCTATTAACGCCAAACGCGAAGGTGCCCATGCTCACGTCAGAGCTAGACAATCGTCCGCGTTTCTATGGAGATGCTGGACGAGCAGATGCTCCATACGGAGCATGGCGAGGTCAATTGGAGACGGCAGTCACAGCGTAGTCGTCCGACATGGCAATCGTCCATCGTGGTCGGCCATTTTCAGGCCTGACAACGCCAATGCCGTTGCCGTTTCGACCCAAAACGGCACAAGTAACAGGGCTGTCATGCTCCGGAGCTGCTTAGCCGTGCTAGGTTATACGAGCAGGAGATACCTATGTAGCTCGTATAGGGAGGCTCAACGTATCCAGCGACGAGTGATGATAGCAGAGACGAAACTGCGTACCGGGTACGTGGGTGCTGGATGTATGACCGCGCGACGAGTGGACCCTGCAGAGCTGAAGGAAGAAAATGGGTGAAGGATCGGCAGCCATAGCGTCCTGCCGGTCGTTCATGCAGCGAGCGAGCAGCTCGGGTTGCCGTGTGCGTGTTGGCCCTTCCCCTTTCCTGCTGCTGTGCCCAGGTACGCGGAAGGCATGAAGGAACCTCTGGGAGTGACGGAAGACTGAAAGGGAGGAGGCGGTGGGATGGCCAGTCGGTGGAGGCAGTGGAGGAGGTGTGGAGGTTAGCCGGCCAACCGGCGTGCCTGTCCCGATGCAGCTAAAGGCTCTTTCTTGCTCACGGCTGCTTGTATAAAATCCTCAACAGGAGCTCTTTCACCCAATTCACATTCTGCAGTGCAGCCAGACTCCTTTCTCTAGATACAACATTGTTCGACTCGCATCTCGCATCCCGCATCCAGTGCTCTGTATCTCACTCTCATAGACCGGCAGGCTTTCTCTTCAATCACAACCCGCTCAAACTTTCTCGCAGAGCTCAGCCTTTTGGTAGAAGTTTGATCGGCTCTCCTCGCGGCATTGAATCCCCTTTCGTGTCGCTTCTTACGGACATAACTCACGATGTGGTAAGCTATCACCAGTCTTCGGCTATCCCGACTTCCTTCCGTACATGAGCTTACAGAACTCGCAGTGGTATCTTCGGCTACATCAACTATCTTGTGGAGAAGGACCGGGCTTACATCCTCAATACTCTTGTCAATGGTGAGCTTTGCTGTCTTTGGATCAAGTTTTCCAGGGCCATGTGCCATTTTCCACCGTTCACACCAACTGACAAGTCTCGCGGAACAGGTCTCTCCCGTCTCGAGTATCGTGGTTATGATTCGGCCGGTTTGGCGATCGACGGAGACAAGAAGGATGAGGTCCTTGCGTTCAAAGAGGTTGGAAAGGTGTCGAAGCTGAAGCAGCTCATCGACGAATCCAAGCCGGATTTGACCAAGACCTTCGACTCGCACGCTGGCATTGCTCACACCCGATGGGCCACCCACGGCCCTCCATCGAGACTCAACTGCCATCCCCACAGGTACGTCTTCGCACGCTTCACGCCTGCAACGCGAGTCTGCAGCTGCCAACTTTTCTTCAATCAAGGAGCATCAAACTTGGTGATTGAGAGAGCACGCTAACACATCCTAGGTCTGATCCTAAGTGGGAATTCTCCGTCGTTCACAACGGGATTATCACCAATTACAAGGAACTGAAAGCACTCCTGGAGAGCAAGGGCTTCAAGTTCGAGACCGAAACCGACACAGAGGCTATCGCAAAGTTAGCCAAGTACATCTATGACGAGCATCCCAACATCGAATTCACCGTCCTTGCCAAGGCTGTCATCAAGGAACTTCAAGGAGCCTTCGGTCTCCTGCTCAAGTCCATCCACTACCCTCACGAGGTCATCGCGGCACGCAAGGGTTCTCCTCTTGTCATCGGCGTCCGAACGCAGAAGAAGATGAAGGTGGACTTTGTCGACGTCGAATATGCCGAGGAGACGGCTCTCCCGGCCGAGCGGGCATCGCAGAATGCCGCTCTCACCAAATCCAACAACCTGCTCGCGCCTCCCGATAAGTCTCTGCTGCACCGATCCCAGTCTCGTGCTTTCCTTTCCGACGATGGTGCCCCGATGCCGACTGAGTTCTTCTTGTCTTCTGATCCATCCGCCATCGTCGAGCACACCAAGAAGGTCCTGTATCTAGAGGATGACGATATCGCTCACATCCACGAGGGCTCGCTCAACATCCACCGTGTGCACAAGGACGACGGAGCTTCCAACGTGCGTGCCATCCAGACGCTCGAGATCGAGTTGCAGGAGATCATGAAGGGCAAGTTCAGCCACTTCATGCAGAAGGAAATCTTCGAGCAGCCCGAGTCCGTCATCAACGCCATGCGTGGCCGGCTCGACGTTGCCAACAAGAAAGTCACCCTGGGCGGCCTCCGACAATACATCACCACGATCCACCGTTGCCGCAGAATCATCTTCATCGCTTGCGGTACCAGTTTCCACTCCTGCATGGCCGTTCGCGGCATCTTTGAGGAGCTCACGGAGATCCCGATCTCCGTGGAACTCGCCTCGGACTTCCTGGACCGACACCCTCCCGTCTTCCGAGACGATACCTGCGTCTTCGTATCCCAGTCGGGTGAGACGGCAGACTCTCTGCTGGCACTGCGCTACTGCCTCGAACGAGGTGCCTTGACCGTCGGCATCGTCAACGTCGTGGGCTCTTCTATCTCGCTTCTCACACACTGCGGTGTGCATATCAACGCCGGCCCGGAGATCGGTGTCGCTTCTACCAAGGCTTACACGTCTCAGTTTGTGTGCATGGTGATGTTTGCGCTCTCCCTGAGCGAGGATCGGTCATCCAAGCAGAAGAGACGGGAGGAGATCATGGAGGGCCTGGGCCGCATCTCGGACCAGTTCAAGGAGGTCCTCAAGCTGGATCAGCCCATCAAGCAGCTCTGCCAACAGTTCAAGGACCAGAAGAGCTTGCTGTTGCTTGGACGTGGCGCCCAGCATGCCACCGCCTTGGAAGGTACGTCATTGCGCTTCACAGACACCATAGGGAGCCGGCTAACCCTGAAACAGGCGCTCTCAAAGTCAAGGAAATCTCATACCTCCATTGCGAGGCTGTCATGTCAGGCGAGTTGAAGCACGGCGTGCTCGCCCTTGTCGACGAAGATCTTCCCATCGTCATGATCATCACCCGCGATGATCTCTTCGCCAAGTCACTCAACGCCTACCAACAGGTCATTGCTCGCAAGGGCCGTCCCATCGTCATCTGCAACATCGGCGACGAAGAGTTTCCCTCGGACAAGACCGAGAAGATCGAGGTGCCGCAGACTGTGGACTGTTTGCAGGGCCTGATCAACGTCGTCCCGCTGCAGCTGATGGCGTACTGGCTTGCGGTCAACGCCAACCTGAACGTCGACATGCCTCGCAACCTGGCGAAATCCGTGACGGTTGAGTGAGTGCTTCTTTGGCAGACGCTCTTTCTGAGAGGATCAGTATGATGGCACTGGACCTTTGGCAGAGGGGCGGGTCAAGCCTTTTTGCTCAGTGGTAATAATGCTTGCAAGGTGTTCGACCTTTGAACACTCACTTTAGGATGAAGTTTAGTTTAGACAGAACGGCCGTGTCAGAAATAGCTTATGTCTGAATGTTGCAATGAAAAGCGGGTTTGGATTGAAATCCTGAAGATCCAGGATCCTTTCCACCATGGTATTAAGATTCGTGGTAGGTTCCTTAGCCCCTGAGCCTGAAAGTCCCTGACTCGTTCCGTTGGTGATGCAACAATTGGGCACGGACACGATACAGTACATAGTACTTAGGTACATCGGATTTGAGCCGCGGCCTCGATAAGATAGGCTGCCATCGTTCATCCGCGGTCAAGAGTCTCACTTCGAGCAAACGCGCAACTTGCTGTGCCATTCTTTCGCTCACGTCGACCGGTTCTCCGGTTTTTCTTACCATGGCCACGCTGAACGGTGAAGCTGAAGTGCTATCAGCCACTTGCCCGGTCAACCAGGAGAACGTCGCAACGGGCGGACGGGGCAGCTCTGTGATAGAGTCCCTGCAGACGTTCTGGAGCTGTCCATTGCCCGAGGATGGACTCGAGCGCCCCCATAAGAGGCGACGACTGAACGAAGACAATGACATATCGATCAGAGCGGAGGTAGCAAGACAACCATATGTCACCCTCGCGCAAATCACACTGGACTTGGTGCGTTAGTACATACATACCTGGATTATGGGGCGAATGCTGACTGTGAGGAGCGTTTGCCTGCGTGTCCGGAGGCTTTCAGTCTCGATTGGAAGTCTAAACGCAGCAGCATTCAGGTCCAATTACTATCCGTCCAGGAGGTTTCTCCCCAGATATTTCAGCTGGAGATGCTCAACGACGCGTCGTCACAGAACCTTACGATCTCGGCCACCTCTGATGATCTACCCGCAATGGTGGTTCATTTGGAACACATCAGCCGGTTCAGGCATTCGTATCTTCAGCGACAGCACACAGACTTTGTGTCGGTTGATTGTTGCCTGCAGCAATCGGAGCATAATGTGCTGGTATTGGAGATGAAGGCAAAGCTGCTGTGGCGTGTCGGCGCTTCTACGGAGGAGTTGGTCGGCAAAAAAGCTATACTGAGGCAAACATACTCATCGCTCCTGGGACAATACTTCGGTACCGCTGGACGTGACCACGTTACAACTCCTTGGTCGCCTCAAGACTTCTACGACTGCGTCCACGTCCCCCCAAAGGACCACAATGTTTCACCACTCTTACAGACCAGCCTGTTGGACTGTACTCTTTATCCATTTCAGCAGCGTGCTGTGGACTGGCTCTTGCGTCGGGAAGGTGTCCACCTTTCCAAGCAGGGGCTTGTCTCGTATCGGAATGAGCTCGAAATTGAGAAAAGATTGCCGCCGTCCTTTTCGACTTGCACCGACGCTACTGGGCTGGAA
>QQTW01000870.1_pt1 | contig 20126 bp, 25 predicted proteins | sample 1904831 | NCBI WGS metagenome assembly QQTW01 (sample SAMN09435610, study PRJNA476489) | Subsurface metagenome, whole genome shotgun sequencing project. | reverse complement strand
AGGGACGCCCAAGTCCGATGATCCGAGCAAGAAGAAGCGCAAGCGGGTGGCCCGCCAGCGCGACCTGTGCGACGTCAAGATCAAGATCACCGAGTACGCGGCGGGCGAGGTTCCGACCCCGGGTGACTTTTCCATGCCACCGCCATCCGCCTCGCTCGACCCCGAGAGTCCCACCAGCTTCTTTGCGCCGGCCCCCCCGCAGCCGTCACCGGCGTTCGGCGTGCTGACGCCCACCAGCGCCTTTCCACCGGGTCATCCGGCGCTCACGGGCAGTAAGTACTACACGATTCAGCGAGTTAATGGCAATGGCGGCAATGGCAAGGCGGATGGCGTGCCGGGTCCGCACAAACACACGCTGGCCGACAGCGATCGGGTCAAGAAGAACAGCGTGTTACGGGGGATGATGAAGGAGGAGAAGGAACGCAAGAAGACGCAGGTGAGTTCGAAAGAGTGGATATGTTCCGCGCACTCCCTTCGTGCCAAGCTCGAAAGGGCAAGGATCCTCTCATCCCATTGATAAATCACCATGACGTCGTCTGGCGGATTTTTCTTTATCTTCCTCACATCTGCTGCTCTGGCAAATTAAATTGAGACGCTCACGACCGAAACAATGACTGACTCTAATTCTTCGAGCAAGTCGTATCACAAGCGTGCAACGGGCGCGGCGCTGGCGACGGTCAAGAAGCGAGCCAAGGAGTGCGATTTGACGCTATTCGGCAGCTGTTTCTGGTGAGTCGGACGCGATGGCGGGGTCAAACAACAGCCCCGCTGTGGCTGGTGGATGCCTGTGGCTGACCATGACCACAACAGTCCATTCGTTCAGCGTGTATGGATCGCTCTCGAGATCAAAGGGTTGAACTATCAATACATTGAGATCGACCCCTATCAAAAACCCGATGTGCTGCTGGAGATCAATCCCCGTGGATTGGTTCCGGCACTGCGACATGGTGATTGGGGATGTTACGAGAGCACCGTGTTGCTTGAATACGTGAGGACGTCCGATGATCTGCCTGCTGTTCCTCGATCACTGATGCCGTTTCCATAGCTTGAGGACCTGAAAACTGGCCATCCGCTTCTACCGCTGGAGAATCCACAGCTGCGAGCGCACTGCCGTTTGTGGGCCGATCATGTAAGAAATTGTCTGCTCTCGTCTGACCACAAATGGCTCACGGGACTTGACGTAGGTCAATCGCAAGATCGTCCCGCTCTTCTATCAATGTCTGCAAGCCCAAGCGCTCGACCAGCAGCTGGAGCACGCCGAGGAGCTGAAGACGGAGATCTCTCATCTCGTCGACGTTGCCGATCCGGCTGGACCGTTCTTTCTCGGCCCTCAGATCTCCTTCGTGGACGTGCAGTTCGCACCCTGGATGCTGCGTCTGTCGCGCGTGCTGAAACCCTATCGAGGCTGGCCCGACCCGGAGGTGGGCAGTCGATGGGCCGTCTGGATGGAGGCGATCGAGCAGCATGAGGCGATCAGGGCGACGACCAGCACGGACGAGCTCTATCTCGATAGCTATGAACGATACGCGGGTAAGTCGTCTTCCTCTTTACTTCTCCTATAGCTTGTTCAACCATTCTCGTCTCCCGGTGGTCTGGTGCTGCTGAATATGAAGCTGATATGATTGCAGAGAACCGCCCAGATACCTCACAGGTCGCGCGAGCGATCAATGCGGGTCGAGGTTTGCCATGATCGTTTCCCAAAAAAAAAAAAGGGTGTCAAATTCTGTCCGCACTGGTTTTGCCATCGTCCGCATGTTCCATTCTTGCGCGAGCTGGAATTATTCCCTCATTCATGTCATCTCGAGATTTCCAAAAGCGGTGAGCCTACCGGTGATGCATATCCACTTTCCTGAACAGATCATCTATATATGCTCTTGCTTCGAGTCTGATGGTCATGACTCGATGGATGCCAATATATATGCCGTACGTACGATGGACGGGGGCCCCGTCTTCTCTGTCGAACTCCCTCATACTGGAGCTTCGAAGGTGACGGCCAACGACTGTGTCCATCGACCGTCGGTTGCCAATGGCTCGTAAGGTGCATTTTTTAGATTCTTGTCCGCGACAGCGTCACCTCAGACGCTACCATTCCGGAAATCTCGGTACCACCACAGCACATACAGGGAGTCTGTATTCTGCAACGGTGACGATCGCCAATACCGAGGCTGCATTCCCGTGGTGGCCACACTTTCAAAGCCATACAGATCATCGAATTCGGCCGTGATACCCACGGCATATACTCGGGCCCCCGCATCGCCAATCTCGGAGGGGTTCATCCCAAACATAATCTTCTGGATATCTTTGATGACTCGCGTCTGAAAGTTGCCCACCACGTTGGTGGAGAAATCCTGATGCTCGCCGCCACACTTCAGTTCGACGCCGATTCTCCTGTCGCGCTGGGATGGACTGGGGTTGGTCATGGGATGGTAGTATTCGTTGCGATGGGTGCACCAGAGATCGATGAACTGGCTGGCGTTCTGGAACACGGCTTTCTCTCGCTCGACGACCGAGTGGGAGCTATGTCGAGAGACGGCCATGGCTAGCTCGACTTGCAGCCATCCTTCCCAACCACCTTTCATCCCGGAGATCTCCCAGATCCGTTGCCGGTTGCGCTCGACGAAGTCGATGATGGCGGCGATCACTTCGTTCTCTTGGATCTCTAGAGGGTATGCTTGCAGGACTGGTGGAGGGTTCATCGTGAGAGAGGGAATATATCAACAAGATTGATGGGGTTGATTTCTGTAAAGTGCCAGCGTTGGTAGGTGAGAGACTAGGTTGTCCGGTCAATCTTACATATCCTTGTACTCGGTAGAGGCAACCAGCTCGTAACAACTCTTCTCCCTCCTCTTGTTAGTCTCCAGCAACCCGATAGCTTTCATGAGGTTTACCTCCGGTCGGAGGGGGCTTATGAAATAGTGGGGCTTTTGAGCACACCGAGTCGCAACCCACTCAGGCGGATCACTAAAATATATGGCACGGCTCAGCAGCAACCGTTTGCAACTCCGATGTTTTCATCCCTCGAGTCAGACGTCTATAAGAGCTCTCAATTCGCCAGTATATAGCTAGGTCCAATACAGCAAATTCAATCCTCGTCCTTGCCTTCTGACCAGCTCCAAGCTAGTTGGTTACGTGCCAAATCAGAACGTCCAATTGCTGTAATTCTTATGGAGCTGGATTATCTAACCTTCATCACACTGACGATGATGATACTGCTTCCCTCATCGTCCTCACGAACGCATAGTGCCTTAAACATCTTCGCTATGATGATGACAATTATTGTATAGCCAGTTGCTGCTGGGTTACGCTATTTACTTTGTCATCCGTGTGGCCATCACACATTCAAGATATCGTATGAAGTTCTTCATTTGCTTCTAGGATAGGCTGAGAGCTACCTCAGCCTATTATTATATTTGCTTCAATATTTGAATTAGAAGAACACAGTGGTCAACTCTCCATATTGGATGCTCATTGAGTCTTGCGACACTGTCGCTGTTTAATCAGATGTATGTCGGAACAACATACCGCTGGATCATTGATCAACAGGATTCCAGCTGTCGGTTGTAGATGTAGATCTATACTATCTTGTCTCCATTGCAAAGTCCCTCAAATGCATTATGGGGTATTTCGCACCTTCAGATGGTCGCTCAAAAGTTCCTCGAACGGGGGGCGTGGGTGACAAGATAAATGGGGCAACTCAAACATTGAACCTAAATGCTTATCGTCATCATCATCATGATGTGGATTAGGCTAATGTTCATCATGATTGTGATGGAGGTCAGGATCATCTTGAAGAACGAGATGAAGGTCAAAGGTAACCTTCATTGCAAAGACGAGGATTACCCCCTCAGCAAGGCGACGTCGAGATCACGTGATATAATTTCTCAAGTCACGTGAGCTGAATCTGGAACCGACTGGTTCGCCCAATTCCATCTCTGACCTCCCAGTAACCATCCCTTCAATTCCTCATCTTGCACTATACTTTTTTGCATGTCGCTCAGCCTCACTCTCTTCTTAACATTGTCGTGATATCTCATCCATCTTCATTCTCTTCTTCAAATCCTCCTTCCGCGGGCGTGAGCTCTTGTCAACCAAAGCGGTGCCCGCAGAAGAACCGAGTCCCGTACGGAGAACTGCCACCTTTTCCCACCAGCGGGGAGAGCGCATCTTACAGTCACCCTCCAGGAGTCTCAATCCGCTCTCCTTTCGTGGTACTAAGTCTGCTTGCCAAATTTGCGGGGTAGCGAAGTACCCCGGCGTATAAAAAGCGGGGAGTGAATTGAAACTCCTGGAGGGTGACTGTAGCTTTTCGGAGCAGATCGGCGATCGACCCCCTTGCTGCGAAACTGCACGTCATGTCCCTGCTTCCTGGCTTTTGCTCCCTCGAACAGGGCCGTGGCTGACTTTTATCCGTCCGGATGGGCATGACGTCGGCGGACCCACGGCGTCCATCGGCAGATGCGCGGCGGATCGATCTTTGGGGGATTTTCTGCGTGTTGGCGAGGTGGGGAAATTGTGCCAGTCGGGCCATTTCCCCTCAAGGCCCTTATTTCACGGTGATTTTCATTTTCTTTCCCTGCATCGTTATTTTTTTCTCCATCCGGTACATGATGAGCTCATCATCCGATTTCCAATCCAGATGCTCAGTAAACTCTGGGTAAGTTCGTGCCGCGGAGCAACGGTTTCACCTACGATTGGTCACGGGTTCCAGGTCCGCTATCTGAGGCCCAGTTTCGCGTCTGGCATTGGGCGGCGCCAGTCGAGTCCTTTGCCGAACCACAACGCTCATGCTCGCCTCAAAGAACGACACGTGACCCCCGCCAATATGAAGGACGGATGGACCCTCGACTGTCCTCAACGAACTTCTCTCCATCCTCAACGAACTTCTCCCAGGCATATGTTTCTTAGCTGTCGGAACTTGGATCATGGCTTACGCTGACTCTGCTACAGGGTCAGGGCTGAGGGCGACGACCATGGGGAGCTGTCTCGTCCATCAGTCATCAACCGTCGAAGACGCACCAGAGGAACAAGAGGGGCAACACCCATCCAAAGGCTATCCAGAGGCTCCGGACGGATCATCCGACACCGCCGGGCCAGGACTACAGACATGCCGGGCGGTCTACATACGACGTCTCAAGTAGGCATGATTTGAGAGCTCATCTACCGCCCAGTTGCTGCTCAAATTGTGGCGTCCGCCACCGACGTATCGACCTGGCAATTGAAGCATCCGAAAAAGCGAAATGTTAAAGAATGGGGAAAAAAAGGGTTCGTTTGGTGAGACCACGAGGGCGCGGGAGAATGGGGCACGGACTCGTGTCCGGCTTCGAGAAAAGAAAAAGAGACAAAATCGCGAAACCCTTTTTTTTTTTTTTTTCTTTCGAAGAAACTCCGTCCAGTCACGGCCCGTAACGGAAAACGGCCGACGTTTCTGAACAAGACGAAGGAGTGGACGCTAAGAAATCGAGCGAATTTTGCTTCCCGCCAGCCGATCAGGGTCGACTCCCATCACGATGTCGGAAAATGAGATGGAAGGCTATTTCGATATCGACAGCCAATGAGAGGAGCGCAGGCTCACCGGCCCGCGGAGCCATATCTGGTCGCATTCCATCGTCTCTCTCTCTCGCTCCAGCGCCCAGACGAGGCAAGAAAAACAACCACCACCACGAACACCGACATCTCGCTCGCCGCAACTTCTTCCTTCCCCCCCGTGCACGGCTCAATCTTGGGCTCGGTGGGCCAGGGCTGCAGTGCCGACGGCAGGCCATACGGCAGGCCATGCGGCAAGCCATGCGATGCGACACTCACTGCGGATCTGACGGAGCTGCCAGATCGCCCTGATCAGGAGAGGCCGAGAGGAGAACTGCAGCAGCATCAACACCAACAACAATAACTGCTGCAGCAATCAGCGCCAAAGCCGTTGCTTTTGGGCCTGGGCTGCAAGCTAGGGATGAATGGGCCACCCGCCTTGTTTTCCGCATTGTCCTACAGCGGATGGAGCTCCCCTATCCCGCGGAACGCCGACCGCCGACTGCCTAAACTCCGACCCTCCGACCTCTCTCGACATGGTCAGCGCAGTGTCAGACCGGGAAGAGAACCCAGGGACCGGCCAGGCCCTCAGGACACGGACCGGGACAGAGCAACGCCAATGCCAATTGCCAAATGCCAAGTCAGGCATCGGGCCTTGTTTCCCCCCCCCCCCATGAAGCTGCAGCTTTGGTCCAGCTTTTTCCCTGCCTGAGAGAGACCGGATGCTGGTTGCCGCCCAGGGTCCGCGCGGATGCGACTCGAATGGATTTGGCGCGCTCAGGCGCGCGCCTTGCCACCGCATCGTTATCCCACATGGATCTCACCCATGCTTATCCCTGGATCTTCGATCCGCCCTGGGCCGATTCGCCACTTCAGGTTCACGTTCAAGTTGACATCCATATCCGGCACGTTCAATTTCGTTATCTGGCGCTTGGCACTCTCTCTCTCTCTCTCTCCCTCTCCTGGTCCTTGGAAGGGGTTGCCCGGAAGCTCTGGTTTGACCGCCAGAGCGTTTTTTTTTTTCTCCTTCATTCCCTTCTGACTTCCTGGATCTTTCCTTCCTTCAATCTCGACCGTTCATGATGATCAATCAATCATCCTGAATGCGCCAACATCAATATCAAATCTCGCTCTCGCGGCGTTGCCTCGCGCCAGCGCTCTTAGCTGGAGAGTCAGTCTCTTTTAGCGCGCGCGGGCGCCATCCCCCTTGACTTCCTTCCCCCCCTCCTCCTTCCCTTCCGTCCGCCCAGTGCCACGAGCCGGCCGCCGTTGCCGGTGCGGACCGACCAATCGGATCGGGAGATCGGGCGCGCAAACTCTCGAGGAGGCTCGAGGTGGAGGGCGCATCATCCGCCAGGGTTTTGGCGGCCTGGGGCTGGACCAAAGTCGTGGTGTACTGTACGAGTAAGAGCTCCGTCATCCGACAGGGCGGGAAATGCGTTCAGGATGTTCGTTCGTTCGTTCGTTCGCCGCTGGTTCATCCGTGACTTGTTTTCTCTCCCATCCGTCTGGATGGGAGGAATATGGATGGGACCCTTTTTCATGCCCCGTCCTTCCTCATCTCTTCCCTCGTGCTTCCTTTCCCTCCCGGCCGTCGCAATCTCATCACCGTCCATCTCCCCTTCATCCCGAGTTCCCGATGAGAGATCGTCCCAGTTGCTGGGTGCACTGACACGACGCTAGTTCGTGGGAGACCCAAGTCGGGTCGTGTTGTCCACGTAAACGCGGCGCGCCCAAACAGCTAGCTGGATATAGCTGGAAAGCTACGCTGCGGCATCTCCACCGCCTTGGCGCAGTAATCCCGACATCATCATCACCATCATCCAGATGGGATATTAAAACTCGAGAGCTTTCCCCCGTTCCCGAAGTGGTCCTTTTGAACATTTGCATCGACGACTCTTACTTCCACTACTGGATCGAACGGTCCCTGCGCCGGAGCTACCTGGTTGACATATACTATTGACGCCCCCGTCACGGACATCCTCAATTGTCATCATCCTCATCACCAATCATCAGTCACCATGACCACCATTCACGGTCGCGACGCCTACGGGCGACCCATCTCGCTGCTCAATGACCACCAGCCACCACGATCATGGGAGTCGTGGTCGGCCGAATCAGGCTCGCCCGACGGCTTCCTACCCACCCCGGATCTCTGGCGGTCGTCGTCGTGCTCGTCGCGACAGACGATCGACGATTCGTCGCCGACGACACCCGCGGATGGTGGCGGCCATAGTCCAGCTAGCGTCGTGGTGCTACCGACGGCGCTGCACGCCTCGCTGGGCGTGCACCCGCCGCTACGGCCCAAGCAGATCAAGACGGAGCATCCGTCGATGCGCGGTCACCATCACCACCGGTCCAGCGCGGTCATGGTTAGCGCCAAACCATCGTCGCCTGTCCCAATGTCACCGAACCCCAACACCGACAATCACGACACCTCCATGACGACCGTCTCGACCAAGCCCATGCCGAAGCGCTACCCATGCCAATTCGCCGACACGCTCGATTGCCGCGAGATGTTCACGACGTCGGGCCACGCCTCGCGGCACGCCAAGCGACACACGGGCGAGAAGAACGTGCTCTGTCCGCGGTGTCCGAAGCGGTTTGCCCGAAAAGACAACATGAAGCAACATCTCAAGACGCACGAGGGCGGGACGACGAGGAGTACGACCGGTGGCGGTGGGGGGATGACCTCGTCCACGCCATCCATGACGGAAGATATGTCGTCTCCCGCCTCGTCCGTCTCGCCTTCTCCTCCGCCATCGCGAGCAGCGATCATGCGTCCACCGCTCCGGCGCTCGTCGGCCACACACCATGTGCCGCGTCGAGCATCGCCTGCGCAGACCGCCACGTCGGTCATGATGGGCTGTACCTCGCCCGACGGGATGCTCTCACCCATGAATTTTCCGTCACCTCCACAACATCCATCGAACATGTCATCCCCGGCCGTGATGTCATCTTTCCCCTCGCCGCTGTGTACGCCCGGTCTGGACGCGTTGGTCATCGCGGCCGATCGTCTCGATCACACCCGGGTGATTCGATAACGTGAGATGAATTTGAGTGGCGGAGTGGAGGAGTGGCAAATGACATGATACCCGACATCAGTTCAATTCAGAATTCAATTCACGACCCATGACGACGTTAATGAGATGATGACGACGGATAAGAGAGCATTGTCAGTGGGGTTGGGTCAAGTCGGATCTGATGGCCTGGGCTGGGTGGAGGCGACGTGTGTGAAAATAATCAGTTGATCGATGGGATTTGATTGATATGCATAGAAGGGAGAGAATGGGCTTAAATGGAACAAAAATACCCCGTCCGTGAAGGGAGAGAGGGAAGGAAAGGAATGGAAGGGCGGTGGTAGTCTTTTCGGGAGGGAGTGATGATTGTGATTTTCCAAAAACATATATCGATGAATGACTTTCATCTAATCTTTGTCCGTTATGGATATTACTCAACTCGCTTCTCTCCCAATCTTTCGAGTCCATTGCCTGCTGTTGACCACCGTGTGTAGAATGGTATCCCTAATTCTCGTGAGAACTACCCCTCTTGTGATCATGGTTGGGTGTCGTGATGTGACTTTTCCAAAACCATATATCGATGACTTTCATCTAATCTTGTTCATTATGGATAATGAGTTACTCAACTGGTGTTGCTCTGATGGCTGGTTTGCTCGATTAGGCTCAAACATAGTCAATTCGCTCTTCTCAATCTTTCGACTCCATTGCTGCTGCTGGCCACCGTCTCCAGAATGGAACCCCTAATTCTTCATTATCGGTTGCGATCATGGTAGGCCGTAATGCTACCCATCGAAGATCAATAGGGCAGAAATCTATCTGTTTGGACCATCGACGGGCAAGGCCGTGATTTTTGAGCGGTTATTCTGATTCACCTCACCTCAACTTATCCTAAACAGGGTTCACCATCTCTATATCTTTAATGGATTTATTAATAAAGGGTGAGGAGAATAAATTTTTGACGTATCTCTTCCATAGCGGGCGGACTTGTAACCTAATGAGTATAGTCGGTCGGTCATCAATATGATTGCTAAGATGAATGGATGAATGACTGACTTGGTTGGACACCGATTGAATGAATGATCATTGACAAACGCGAGAAGGGCATTTATTCTACTCATTGACGTGCGAACGAAGCTTCATAGCCTCCATCGACCATATATTCAAGATTTGACTTAGTTTTCATTGAACTAGCCACGACGACCAGGTCGAGCTGCTTCGTCAACCCCTACTTACATACCATGAAGAGCTACATCTACTCTACTTTCAACTGGGATGTGATGGGTTTCCCATAAACAACTCTGCGTTCATGAATTATTCGAGGTAATACTTCCATCGACTGCAACGATCCTGTAACGCCGCTAGTCCTTGTCTTGTCAACCTAAGAACAAAGAATCTCCATAGACAAGTTAATTGGATGAACATCTTCCTTCCTTCACTTGTCAACGTACGATGAAGAGTGAAGTCTCCGAGCCGGTCGAGTGGGGTAGGTGATAAACATCTCCCTTCGTCGACGTTGGACAAAGTTTCATAGCTCCCTTTTGGTCTGGTCGAGCACCTAACGACGACGAGTTGCCTCTACCTTTCATCCTTCATCCTTCATCACAGCGTGATGGCGAGTTACTCAACCCACCTACCTGAGCTGATGACTACATTTTCATTCATTCATTCATTCATTCGTTCGTTCCACCTGACTGCAGGGAAAAGACAAACGGTGGATGAACAGAGTGGAGTAGACAAGATACATTCCAATAATGAATACCATTCATTCTTTCTCTTATTACTACCTGTCCTTCCTTGTTACCCTTTTTAAACTTACTGAGCCATCATCCATCCATTCCTCCTGTTCCAGTCCCACTCCTAGTCTTTTACCCAATACCGATGATGGGACGAAAGGAAGGAAGGGAATCGACGAATGGAACGAATGACTGGTATAGATGGACTGATAGAATAGAGAGAAATAATGGAAGCAATAAAGCTCGGATCAGATCAGATAGCCACCCCGAAACGCTTCCCAGACTTACTGCAATGAAGTGCAAGTGAAAATAAAATAAAATTGAAGCTCTCTTTCGAGCTCCCCAGATGAGGATTTGGAAGAAGAGAATGGAAGAAAGAGACCAAAAAAGGTATTGACACGAAGATAAACATCCTCGGATCCGACCGCGGACGCAAATGGAAAATCTTCAAAGATTTCGTAAAGAAAGAAAAGTAAGAGGGAGAATAGATGGAAGGAAAGAAAGAAAGGAAGGGACGCATTAATCACCACTAACGCTCCTCCTCATCCCTCGAATTGCCCAAGATCAACCAACTCATTCCCGAGTGCCGTCGGGTATCATACTCGCTCATTCCCCCCGGCGGTACACCACCACCACCGCTCTCTCTTCCGAGATCACTAGTCCCACCACCGCTCTGTCGAGTAGGATCACCAATGGTGCTGCCGCGCGGGAACTGTGTCATCGTGCTATCCCTCGGTACCTGGGGGAACAGAGCTGGATTGAAATCCCGCGGAAGCATTGAGCCGTGGGCACTATCGGTATACACACTGCTCGTGGCTCGTCCGCTCGACCATTCTTCCCTTCCAACGGGACTCCATGCTGAGTCTTCGTGTGCGCCGGGAGCATTTTCCCTTCCTGATCGCGACGAGCCGTTGCTACTTGATGATTCCAGTCGTTGCACATATCCCCCAGGATGCGGATGGAGATATTCCCCGTGCTCTCGCTCTCCGTCCCCGGGACGAGACACCACTCGCGCCGGAGGCGTGATGATGTCGTCGTCCGTTCGTCGGTTGAGACGTTGACTGGGACGCGCTCGGCTGAAGTTGATGGGCGCCGCAGCGACACCACCAACGCCACCCGCACGAGACTGCGGCGCGCTAACACTCCCCGAGCTCGGCGTCGTGTCTTCAGCCAGGTCAGTCGTGTTGGTGGGATTGCCCAAGAAGTACCGACTCCATCCCGAGCCGCGGTGTCGATCGGCGCCCACATCGGCTCCGACGACCGTCGTGGTCATCGTCGATGAGAATGTTGGATCCGGAACCGTGACCGTGGCGCCGGCAGCCGGTCCCGGAGTCAGTGACGTCGGATGATGATGCTCCTGCAGTGGTGATCCCATTCCCGACCGGTCTCGTCGACTCGCGTGTCCCAACATGATGGCCACCGAGCTCGATGAATCCTGCTGTCCGTGACCTCGTGACCCACCGGCCTGACTCATGAAGCTAGCCCCTCGATCCGCGAAGCTGAGCCGGTCCTTTTCGTCGTCCGGCACCCCGCTCGCCCGCCGTCGTCGACCGGCCTCGTCATACCACCGCTTCCGACGTCGCCATCGGAGACACAGCAGCACCAGGACGAGGAGTATCGCCACGCCGAAGATGCTGCCCAGAGTCGCTCCCAAGATTTTCATAGTGTTATTTCGCCCAGCATCGCCCTCGCTGCTCGACCCAGCTGCTGCTGACCCGCTGGCCGTCGGTGATGATGTGGTCGACGACGACGGCCGAGACGTGCTCGATGGCGAGGGTCCCGCCGAGCTGCTGCTGGTCGGCCCATTCGAGTCGACTCCTAACAGCTCCGTAGTGTTGACCCAGCTGTCCCTCCGCGTATTGAATGCCGACAGTGGATCTTGCTCGTTCCCACCGGTAATAACCACCAGTCCATTAGGTCCCTGAGCGATCGAGAAACCATTGCGGATGGTCGTCGGCGCTGGCACCGATCCGGCATCGCCGGTATCTCGCTTTCGTCGTTTGGCTGGCGGCCGGGACTTTTCACGGTCGTCGGACTGTGCGGTAGCTCTTTGGGCTGAAGAAGAAGAAGTTGATGTTGATGATGGTGATTGAGAGGACGAAGAGGAGGATGAGGAGGATGAGGAGGATGAAGGTGACTCTGATCGAGTTCCATTCTCACGACGAAGAATGGTTCGGTCAACTCGATTAGGTGAAACGGAGAGATCAAAAGAAACGAGCGTCTTGCTGCCATCATCCCGATCCATGATGACCGCCTGTGCCTTGCTGTCGTCCGGTAACGGACGTTCCAACTCGAAGTCGGCATCGTCCCAACCGGACTCCTTGGAAAATTTGTAGACTCGTCGACTGGTGGTATCTCCTCCGACCATGATCGCCTCTCGGTCCGTCCATTGCAACAGCTGCGGACGGACCAGTGGAGGTGCCTTGGAGCTGTACGACGTCACTGTGAACGGCTCTTCGAGCGATACCAAAAACGTCTGCGAGGATGGTTGGGGTTCGGCGGTGTCCTGCGAGCCGGCATAGGTAAGGATGGAGGTCGAGGCGTTGAGGTAGACGGCGCCATGGTTCCGTCGGTTCTGCGTCACTTTCACCGACGGCTTGATGGGCATCCAAGAGCGGTCGGCGAAGCGATATCTCTGCAGGCCAGCGTAGTCCGACGTCGATCCGTTCGTTGCACCGCCGACGAGGTACAACGCCGCCTGGCTCTCGTCACCGCGCGGGATGGCCTTGACGCATCGGGCCCCACGCACCGACACGTCCATGGGTAGTTGAGACCATTGCGCGCCTTCACGCAACGGCAGCGACTGGAAACCCTCGGGCGAGTAGACGTATAGGGTGTCGTTGTAGATGACGGAGCAGTGGTCCTTGAGGGGGACTGGAGGCGTCGGTAATGCCATGTCGATGACGAGGATGAGAGTCGCCCTGACCGAAGCACGTTCGGGGTAGTATTATCGAATGGATGGTGAGGGTGAGGTGGACCTGAACCTCTGTGTGTATGATCGACAGGAAGGTAGATCTTCGTCACGAGTCTGTTGAAAGTGTTGGTGCGCCTTCATCGTAAGGCCGACGAATGTAAAGGTCCCTTCATCGTAGGCCGACGACAGTACAGGACGGGCGAGTCTCCGGCTGTACGGTCGACGAAGCAGATGTTGAACTTCGGTCGAGATGATGGCGATCCGATGAGCCAATAGATCCGTCCGCCGTCGAGGAAAAGTTCACGGTCGAACCTCTTCGCTCGCTGACTGCTGTCTCCAAACAAAGTATCGAATCCCTTGCACCCAACAATCCCTTCGCCCTCCCCTTTTCCTCCGCAATCTCGGTGCGCCGCAAACGCTCAGTGGCCAAGTCAAATTCGAGTCGAGTCTCTCTTTCGGCTGTCGACTCTTTGACTCGATATGTCTGAGTCTCTCCTCCCGACGGCAAGGTCCCGACGGCGACCCCTAGCGTATGTCCTTACTCTTCTTTTCTTGATCGAGTAAATCGTTCCCTTTGGGATTGTTTCTCTCGAATTTCTTGCCGATTCCCCAGTCGTCCAGCTCGTTCGTTCCGTCGGCTGCCCACAACTCCAACGAGGAAGTTGACAGACGCCGTCGAGTCTCGCGTGGGACGCGGCACAGGTGGATCAGGTCGGGACAAAACTGGGCCACCGTGTGCGACTGACAGGATGGGTTGATAATCTGCACCGCCCAAGGAGCGCTCGAGTCGTAACCCTTTTCCTCCTTCCTCGTAACGGTGCCGCGCAAGAGAACGAACGGATGAGCGTTGGGTTGCGTTTGCCCTTGCGTGTGCAAGCACAGGGCGCGGCCGACGACGATCGGACCTGAAACGCGAGGGCAGCGAAATGGGTAAGGGAGAGACGACGGACTCGCCACGGCCTCGCGTCTCAGCCCTGGTTCGTAGCCCCACGGTCCTTGTCCGCAGAATGGATCGTCATTTGGGCACGCAAAGAAGGAGGGGACGAAGAATTGAAAGTGAACAAGAAGAAGGGTGGAGGTCCCGTCCAGATGCAACGACGGGAGGTTAATCTAGAAGAGGGGCGTCTTCCCGGGAGACGGCCAACGCGGTGCAGCGAAATGGAGACACCTGATTCAAATTCGTCCGTCCGTCCGTCGCAATAAAGGTATCAAATCATCCACCGCGACAGGATGGTCACACGGCGACCGAGAGTCAGTCAGTTAGACGAGGTCTGACTGCGCCGAAACGGATGAGAGAGAGCCTGAGAGGACCGTATCATCATCACCAGTATGACGCCAGCCGGCTGATCGTGTTGAAAGGCTTGCGCGGCGTGGGAGCAACGATGATTGGACGGATGGGCCCAAGCCTTCGCAGTTGGAAGCTCCAACGCCAACGGGCAACGGGCAAACGCCAACGCCAACGTGAGAGCGGAACAGTCTTCACGCGAAAAGGTTCGCTCATTCCCACGCGGAGCGATTTGGATTTTCGATTGCTTTTTGAATGGTGGAAAGTGAAAATGACCCGCTTGATCAGGTTTATCAAAAGTGAACCGTAACTTTCCTCGAGCCAGATTGCGCAGGAGCACACGTTTTGCGGGCTCAGTTGTGTGCCCTCGTCGCTACCGCCCCTGCTGGCACTTGGTGCTGATGAAGGGGCTGGCCAGCCGCGGCGATGTCGATGCGAGGTCGATTCAGTGCAGGACGAGCATTACGAGCGCTCACGAGTCAGCTACCGTATGAGCTGGATAGGTTGACTTGACGCCGTTATTCGATCAGGCTGGAGACTCCGATCTTGGACTTGGTTTCCTCGGGCGTTGCTCGTCGGTACTGTAGCCGAGCCTCGGGGTTTATTTTTTCTCCAGACAGAGTGGCTGGATCCACTGCGGCGAAGGACTCCAAAATGGTTCTCGTTTCGATGCGTCTGCAGGTTTTTCTCGCCCGCGCGGACCATTCGCATGAGGCGCGGTACTTGGTAGTGACCCCATCGTCTTGAGGATGATACAGTTGGTCCCGTCGCTGGAGATGCCCTTGGATCGAGTGGCTGTAACGTCGCACCGAAAGTAGTCGAACCTCGTCTGGTCCCTGACTCGTACCTCGCATTGGTCGTGCAGAACGCCAAGAGCGGGGAGATTTCGTCTCGGTCGAAAGGGAAGGCCGGGGCCGCCGTCGTGATCTCTTCCTGTTCAGCTCTTCAAGGGCCTGAGCTCCATTCATAGGTGAGAAAAGTCGCACAACGGTGCGCTGATATTATCGTCGTACCCCATGTGTTGCTGCTGGTGTTGATGAAGATGATGACGACGCTTGCGGCTGATGTGGTGACATCGGAGGCGTCATCATCTCTGTTGGCTCTCAAAATCGATCCACGAGTGCGTCTCCGGGGCCCAGGTTGACGGCGCAGCTGCCGATGTCCCCGGCTCGAGTACCGGCTACCTCCTGGTTTGCTCCCCTGTCAGAAGAAGCCGGTCGTCGAGGTGAAAGGATCTACGAACCTTTGGCGCAAGAGTTGAGACTGGTCAAGTCCAGGGGACCTTGCACCAGTCTGCTCCTCCACCACGGGGTGGGAAGTTGATTCAAGGGCACGGCAGGGAGCGGAGAGCCAAGCGTGGAACCTGCATTAGCAGACCCGGAGCTCCCCGCCCGCGCTGCCGTCCCGCTCACCCTGCGCAGGGACGCTCGAATGAGAAGGACGAAGGGAAGGACGGAAGGGATGGGATGCCTCATCCCGCGCAGGAACGGGACGGGCGGGGTTCCCGAAATCCAGGATCGAGAACGAGCGAAGAAGATGGCTGGAATGATCCCATCAGATGAAGTTGATGCCGTTAGAAAGGACCGTCCGAAGGCGACATGGACGGAGTTGATGCAAACGTCCGTTGATGCGAATGAGGATGATGAGGATCAACGTTGAAGGGATCACCGGCATGAAAGATCGGAGGTGAGGCTCCGGTTGAACTCGACACCAGTTTAAGGTCGAGTCTCCGCTGGCTGGCGTTTTGGCGATCCTTGGACTGGCAGCGCAACGCGGATGGATATGCAGGCCTCTGCAGACCATCATGCCGTGCCAGTGGGATCCAAAGTCACCATCGCACGGACGACGGTGAAGCTGGACCGGTGTGACGAGCCCTTCCGAATTGCATCTCAACAAGAATGCTCTCGATCTTGACTTCCAGTATCCCAGCGCACGGAGAGGCACTTGTCACATTCCAAACGATCAGCCTATCACCTCGATTACAGTAACTTAGGCTGAATCAAATCAACTATCAGCAGCAACATGCACCATGCAGATCAGCTGTCACAGAAGGCAAAGACGTAAAGCTTGCATCAACAAACGAATGACGATGTGATAATGTAACCAGACTTCGGATGCGGACGCTGGCTCGGCAAGACCGCGGAAGCAGGAACAAGACGTTGGCCGTTATTGAATTATGTGGAATCTCTTGCGAAGGAGGTACAGCTTTCGCAACGCTTTGAATAAACATATACATGATGACAATGAGACTGATGCACGGCATTGAATGCTTGCCAGCTTCGACATCTCATGCCCAACTGTAGACTTTGACGATCGATCGAGAAGGAATACTGTACTTGCTTGACATCGACAGACTGACAGTGGTCCCGTAAAAGAGAATCGAGATAGTCATGATCGTCCTGAATTGGACTGGGCTTCATCGGATGTTTGACTCACCGTCATTGTCTAGTAGTCCCTTGCGGCCATGTCAACGCCGTGAGGTTCACGAAACCGAACGTAAGACTATGACCGTCGAACGTTCTCGAAACCAGCGCTCAGGAAATATAGGCCATGGTCCGGTCGAGGAAAGGCCCAGGATGACTGATGGTGGTGAGGTGACGCTCCATACCACCGCCTTGATCATGCCACGGTCGATCGATTGATGTCGAATCAACCGTCGCCGTTGGCGTTGCGTTGACTCTCCTTCCATTGATGGGCCATCTGCAAGAATCGGCTCATCTTGGCCGCGTGCTCGTCATCGGCCGGGAAGACGTAGTCCATGTATTCCTCGTAGCGATCCTCGTCCAGCTTGCGTCGTCGCTTGACCTTGCGCGGCATCTGGCCCTCGACCTTCTCGACATCGCTCGCCGTACCGTGCGTCTGCTCGAACGAGCGCCAGGCTTGCAGCAGCGCCACCCGCTCCTCCTTGAGATCCTTCTCCTTCATACTCTGGTAGGCGCGCTCGAAGATGCGTCGCGCCCGCCGTTTGGCTGCCTCGCTCACCGCGCCCGACTCGCCGTCCGCCCCCTCTTCGGCCTCCTCGCCTTCCTCGGGCACGTTGATCTCGAAATGTGCGTAGCTGATCCAGACCTTGACGTGGCCCGTCTTCTCCAACAGTCGCTCGTAGAGCTGCCGCGTTCGATCGTACTCGCCTTCCTCCTCTTCGAAATCGATGTACGCTTTCCACACCAGCTCCGGCATGTCCAGCGTGCTCTGCTCCACTGCCATCTCGAAGATGGCCCGCGCGCGGTCCAGGTCATCCAGGCCGCGCTCCAACTCCGCGCATTTGATCCACGCCTGGCTGTTCGCCGGGTTCCAGGCGATGTGCTTCTCATACAACAGTCGACATCGTCCAAACTCAAACAGCTTGAGCTCGAGCTCGATGTACCCTCGGAACAAGCGGTCTTTGGGACACATCCCGATCGCCTGCCCCATCGTCTTTCTGGCGGCTTGAAGGTCCATCTGGCGAATCTCCAATTGAGCCTTGAGCAGCCAGATCTTGGCGAACGTGAAGCGCTTGTGGGGAATCAAGCGGAGACATTCCTGATAGACCTGCCGCGCTCGCTCCACGTCCTTGGCCTCCATCTCTTCCCACAAGGCGTAAAACACCCAGAGATAGATGTACCGTCGCCAATGCCGTTTCTCCTGGGTCGGCGGCATCTCAGCAATCGCTCGTTCGTAGACGTCGCGCACGCGTTCAATGTCGCCCGAGCTCTCTTCGAGTCGAGCGTAGTCGAACCACAGATCGTAATTCTTGGGGTTCTCTTTGACCTGCTCCTCATACTGTACTCGGCGCTTCGACAGAATCACATCCTCGACCCCTTCTCGATCGCCGAATTGTTTCTCGAAGGTGGTGTAGGCCTTGTACAGCGCAACCGACTTGGACCGAGGAAGTCGATCGAGAGCATACTTGAAGATCGCCCGCGCACGCTCGTACTCCTTGAGCTTGGCCTCATATCGCGCATAAGCCGTGAACAGTCGCTCGTCAATAAAGTCGTCCCCTAGCGTCTCGATGGCCATCCCAAACACTTCGCGCACCAAGTCGCTGGTACCAAATTCTTCCTCGAATCGCGTCCACTTGATCCAATTCCGCGGCTCGGGGTGCACCACGGTGAAGCGTTGAAAGATCTCCCGAGCTCGGCCAAACTCGGAATATCTCTTCTCGAGTTTGATATAGGCGCCCCAGGCGGCCTCATCGGGCTCCCAGCTCATCCATCTCTCGAAAACTTGCCGCGTGCCAGGAATGTTGCCGAGGGTCTCTTCCATGTAGATATACTTGTACCATAGCTTGTCCACTCGAGGAAGAATAGTGACGGCACGGTCGAGTAGATTTCGGGCATGGTTGATATTGCGTGTCTTCATTTCCGCTTCAATGTACCGCGTCCATAACGGGACCGATGTTGAATCTACATCTAATGCACGTTCAAAGATCGATCGGGCCCTATCATCGACTTAGCAATAGACTGGTTGCGAATTACTTTCGCTATCTACCTTCGAAATTCCTTCTGTTCCAGTTCCCATTGTGCATATCGCATCCAATTGTTCATATTAATCCGATTGCGCCGGACATAGTCCTCAAACTCTTTCCGCTTCCGGCCTTGGAATTCATGGAGTTCTTCGAGATCCGAAAAGCGTTGGGTAGGTGCTTGAAGGCCAGGCTCCTGACGGTCAACAGCTTCCCGCAGAAGCTGTTCGGCAGAGATCTGCTGAGGCGCCGGGGCCTTGTTCTTGACCCGTGGCGGGCCTCTTGATGTCTCCATGGTGGCGGTAGTCTGTAGTAGCAAAGCTCGAGATATAGTGATAGAGATGACTGGGGGTGGGGATGTGTGACCAGTCACGGGTTGGCGGGCTCTTGAGTAGAAGGGTCACTGACTAGCAGTCGTTAGCCACGATGCAAATGTGGAAGGGAGTGCAGTGAGACCTATACCTGATTCAAAGCTGAACGGCGTCGAACGATATAGTGGGGCTTAGATGAAGTGAAGGGACAGAGGTGGAAATTCAGTTGACTCACGTGAACACGTGATCTCATCACGACTTCAACTGGACGTCGCCGCTTTGGAATCACTTTCTCCATCCATCACCTCTCTAAAGCCACTTTTCTCTTCCTTACACTCTACGCTTCATACACCATATGCCAGGATGTCTACACTAGCGGACGAGCTTCTGCAGGACTTTGAGGATTCGGGCTCAGGCGAGGAAGACGTTCAGGTCCCCGAGTTCGCAACAGATGGCGAGCCTGACGGACGACCCGTTGTCAACGGACATGACAGGCGTAAAAGACAACGCACGGATCATGATGGAAACGACAATGGCATGGAACTTGATGGCGACGAAGAAGCAGAGGATGAAGAGATGGGAGATGTAACCAATGCCGATTCGAATGCGCTCGAGGATGGCGACAACGAAGAGGAGGCCAAGGCCAAGGTTGAGAAGATGCAGCTTGGAGGAGTGAACGACGTGCGCAGCGTGGCAGGTCTGATGAAGACCCTGGAACCAGTACTGGAGGTTAGTAAACCCCTTTTATATTCATATCTGCACTCGAGAGTGTACACGTTTACATCGATTGTGCTGGAATCATAGTCCTGACCACCGGCCGGTCCTGTAGAAAATTGCGCAATACCAGTCGCTCCCACCCGACCAGCAGAACACCGTCATCGGCTCGATCGAAGATA
>QQTW01000869.1_pt1 | contig 20132 bp, 22 predicted proteins | sample 1904831 | NCBI WGS metagenome assembly QQTW01 (sample SAMN09435610, study PRJNA476489) | Subsurface metagenome, whole genome shotgun sequencing project. | reverse complement strand
GATCTTAAAGAAATTCAAGGCAATCGCGTGAAAGCCTGATTTCCTATGTCGTAATTTTCGCCGTAAGAAGCAGAGTTATACTGGATCTCCGAATGCTGGCCTTGGTATGAAAGACCAAGCTCTACACCCGGACAGCTCTGGGATCCTGTAGTCGAGGTACTGCACTGCTCAGTTATGAGGAATTGCAATGGCGACGCTTGATCAAAGGTTGAGGATGGCTCCGGGGAGGTTTCCCGCCGCCTCTTTACGCCTCTCGGTTCTTGCTCTTCTCCACCCGGGACGGGCAAGCAGTAGCTCATTGCATCACGGCCCGTTGAGCCTCAATAGAGATATATGAAGAAGTAGTAGCCGTATATATCATTATACCTGAGGGAAAGGCCCCAGTATATGTCGTGGGTAATTGCAGACGCAGACTGAAAGATTTCAAGATGAATTGTGAGCCTTGCGAGCACTGCCGCCTCTATACCTGCAGGCTTGTGCAAACGAGGCATACTCAGCCTTGTCTCCAGCCTTGCGAGATCTCTTAACGGTCTGGTCGAAGTATCCCATCTTACTCAAGCTTTGGATCAAACCAACAGCAAAAATGTCGGGTCAATCGCCTCTTCATGATGCTTTTGAGTCCGCGAAGAGGAGCTTCTTGCAAAAGTTGACTGACAGAGTTGAGAATGATTTCTCCCAATTCACGTCAATTGATCAGGTCTACAACGAGACCGACAGAATTCAGAGAGAGCAAGGGGAGAGCGGGAGGCTGCGAAATCTGAGGAGGATCCAGCCCTTCCTCGACTGCATGAAGCAGTATGCTGGAGTGCTTGACACTTTCGTTCAGGCAAAACCAGACCTTTTGTCCCTGATCTGGGCAAGTCGAACCCAAAGAGCGTGTATATCTGACGGTCAATGCTAATTCCTGGCAGGGGCCAATAAAGCTACTGCTACAGGTCGGCCATTCCACACACCGGTGCTCGGAAAGCTTTGGTTCCCTGATATTTGTATCTAGGTGTCAAGTACTCTCATACAAAGCTATGACAAACTTCTCGAAGCAATGATTCAGATAGGGGACTGTTTACCCCAATTCCAACGATACACAGAGCTGTTCAAGACCAACCACCGTGTCACCCAGGTTCTTTGCATATTCTTTGAGGACATTCTTGACTTTCACGCGATTGCCTTGAATTTCTTTAAGATCAAAAGTACCTCCTGTCGCACTATGCCGCGGGTCTATCTCTTCATTAACAGTTACTTAGGGTGGCAATTTTTCTTCGAGTCGATATGGCCTCGGCACGCCCGCAAGATCTCCGTGGTGTTGGATAATATTTCCAGGCATAGGATATTGATGGACAGTGAAGTGACCTTGGCAAATATCAGCGAAGCTTACGCTGCGCGTGTCAAGACATATGAGGAGTTTGAGAGGTTGCAAAGATTCCAACAGCGCCAAGAGCTTGAGACTTTGAAGATCGCCCTGTCGCCACATCTGTACGACTCTGAGCTGGAGAGATTGCGTAAGCCGCCCTATGTGGATGCCGGCCACTGGCTTGATAAGGAAGAGACCTTCAAGCGATGGTTAGATCCAGATGATCTCTCGACGCGGCTTTTCTGGCTGGTAGGGATCCCAGGCGCAGGTATGCCATCCACAGAGCCGCTGTAATGCAGACTAATGCTCGTAGGGAAAACTTTCGTCTCATCGATGATCATTCTTCGTCTAAACATCAATGCTCCCAACGTCTTATTTGCCTTCCTCAACTACCAAGACACTCAAGCATCTACCACGCTCAAGGTGCTGCATTCGTTTTGTTTCCAGCTACTCTTGGCAAACAAGACCCTGCAACCGATTCTATCTCACGCCTACGAATCGAATTCCAGACAGGTGTCCAGCTCGGTAGATTTTATGAAGAGTCTGCTATGCGACTTGCTTAAATGCACTGGGACTACCTATGTAGTCATGGACGGTATTGACGAGATCAATGACCGTGAGAGGCAGATTCTTCTAAAGACCCTGCTTGAATTGTTCAAGAGTTCTCCAAACCTGAAGGTGCTAATCAGCAGCAGAGAAGAAACTGATATCTCGAGACTGTTGAAACCAGAGGTCCGCCCAGTCCGACTGGACCACTACAATTTAGATGATATCAAGACATACGTGGATCATAGGACTAACACCTGGCTGGTGGAGCTAAATGCAGACAAGTCTACCTCTTCCGAGATTAGAAAGCTGGTCGAACCCATCGCTTCAAAGGCCGAAGGTAAGCAAGCCTTCTCGTCATAAGTCTTCTCTTGTGACTACTTATTAGGTTAGGGATGTTTCTATATGCTAGGCTGGTGATCGATAACCTAGCAAGTCAAGTCTGTATGGAAGACGTTCGAGAAGAAGCTAGCAATCTGCCCAATGGGTTGGAAGAAGCGTTCGTCGGTGATCTAGGCTCGGAGATTGGATGCTAATCTTCTGGGTTAGATATGGTCGCATCTTACTTCGTATCCAAAAGAAGCTCGCTCCAAAGCAACAAGCACAGGCCAGACAAACTCTCCAGTGGGTTGGGTGCGCAATCTCTCCACTGACAAGAAAAGAGTTGGACTTTGCGCTCGCCATCAGACCCGGAGACACTACTGTCATCGCTGATCGAAAGAGTCTCCAAGACGTGGTGCAGCTGTGTGGTCCAGTAATTGAATTTGTGGACGACTTTGTTGTATTCGTACACTTCACAGTTAAAGAGCAAGTGCCTAGCTACCTGGTCCCAGTCTCCTAACTAATCTCTAATAGGTTTCTCTTCGGATCTCAGAGCAACTTCTTTCTAAGAGAGGCCCAAGCTCAACGATACATGGCTTCTGTCTGTATCTCATATCTTGGGTTCGATTGCTTCAGCACCGGCCTTTCAGACCACGAGATTGACAGCGCTATACTGTCCGGAAAGTATGTTTTGCAAGCATATGCGGAATCCCATTGGTTGAAACATGTTCAACGAGGCTCCAGCGGCATATTCGAGTTGGCAAGCTGTGCAGAGCTGTGCCGAGACATCACTCGATTCATTGGTCTGCGGAAGAATGAGGAGTTTGGAGGGCACTCAGGCACGAAGAGTTTTGAAGCGATGCACTTTCGCATATTCCGACATCACGAACCACAGATATACGAGATGCTCTGCGCCGCAAGCTCGTTCTACGCTGCGAGGCAAAAAGGTCTCAGCCTCCAAGACGGTAAGCCCTTCAGGCCTATTCCAGTTAAGCACCTTTCGAAGAATACTCATGGGTTCCTCGCAAGCATTGGTTTACCTAGACTGATAGTCCATAGGTGAGCACTGGCAAAACTTGGACCCATTCACCACTTCAACGATATCATTACGCATTCGCCACCGGGTTGACTCCATGCTTTGTGCCCGTTCAAGACATCGGGTCAATTGCGAGTGTGCATCATTGCGAAGTTACTATGGAAGCCATCTTTTTAAATGCATCATACCGGCTTGCGGTTTTTATCGGATCGGCTTCCAAACTATCAGAGAGAGAGAGTCTCATCAAAGAACTCATGACCGGCCTTTCAAATGCGCCGTGCTCAAGTGTGACTTTTCAACTATTGGATTTACCTCCAAGAGTGATCTCGGCCAGCATACCTCCCAACGCCATCCAGACTCAGGTGCGGCCGCGGCTGCTCCAGCAACCACAAATGAATTTGGCGGCCGCCATGAGTTCATGCAAATAATGTCTGACGCGGTAAGAGCTGGCGAAGTGTGCCATGTTCGTGACCATATCTCGCTTTGCACGGTTCCTGAAGGCTCTAGGTTACTGGCAGAAGCAGTACCTGGCTCATCACTAGAAATGTTGGAGCTCCTAATATCAAGTGGTGCTGAAGTCAATGAACACCACCTACGACAAGCAACGGCGGCAGGTCGGACGGACACCGTGGCATACCTTTTGAGTCATGGTGCAAAAGGGAACGATCATGCCCTAGGTAACGCGCTCGGATCACTCTCGCATGAACAGCTCCAGCTTCTATCGGATCATGGCGCAAGTTCCAAGAATTCGCACATAATCAATGAGAAGTTCCGCAGAGCATTGAAAAAGGTGATGGATGAAGAGGACATGGAGAAGTTAAAGAAGTGCATTGCCCTAGTCACGCAATTTGGCCATTTTGAGGAGATTTCCTCACATTTCCTGAAGCAAGTTGCAAGTCTAAATTGCTCAATAGCAATCGCACAATACTTGCTTGAGAATGGAGCCGATATCGACGCACATGGTGTGAGTAAAGCCAGCGGTCTCGGCTTTATTTATCCTCCCTTATACTATGCCGCTAAAAACTCCAGCGAACGAGCAGCCGAATTCTCAAAGTTCTTGTTGCTATCAGGTGCAAATCCAACCATCCGATGTTTTAAGGGGAACCGAGCGGGCGATATGATAGGGGCCAAAAACATCTCGAAGCATCTCGGTATGACCTGGGACGAGCTAGTCGAATGGGCAGAGGCCGAAAGAGACGCCGCAAAAGCCCTGGGCGTTGATCCAACAGCTACAATGCTCGCGGAGCTAGGGCATCGTGTAAGTTAGCGGGAGGTCGAAGTGCAAAGGAGGGAACAGCAGTCTGCAGCATCCAATCTTACCTTAATGAGACTCATGTTGCGCATCTATCTATATCCAATCATACCTAGCTTAATTCCCTCTTGTGCTTTCCCCAATCCGCATGTTTCCATATGGCGCCTCAAACCCTCTCTAAACAAAAGCACGTACCTGATAGATCAAAGTAGTGTTTCGCACGGTCCCGGCTTCCTTTCAAGATCAAGCTGTTCTTCTTCACTCCATCCCATAAGTCTGATTGCAAAGTCTGGCAAAAACAAGCCTGGCATGCTCCAGCTTCCTCCATCCACCAATGAAGCCTTCTTCCATATACCAACCTAGACACGCGCTGCCAACATCATCAATTCTCTCCATCAGAAACTTCAACAGCCTTAATGATCGAATCTCGAAGCATCGCTGTGCTCCGGGAGACCCTCAAATCCATACACCACTTGGAACATTTGCACTTTCACACCGTACCAGACATTCCTCCCTCCTTCATCCATTCACCCACCCAGCACAAACCGCCCTTTCCCCCCTCCCTAGAATCTATCACTTTAGCTCTGAGCGTTGCATTACTGTGCGCTAGGAAACTACAACATAAGCCAGAGAATCCAAGTCCCGTGGAGGTCTCCAAGCGGACCTCACCGTCTCTCTCATTTTCCCTCTTCGAGTTGCCAACATCGATCAACGAATAATCCAGATTATAGTAATCACTTGTAGGACCATCCGCGGGCACAAACTCTCTTCTCCTCAGCCGTCGTCAACCAATATCGACGCTAACGTGCTCTTTCTTCGTGTTATGCCATGCTGTGGGCGAACTCCCTCCGCTCCTCGCTTCTCCCAAACATCTTCCTAGCTAGTTCACCTCATCCCGAAACAACTATCTGCGCAAAATAACTTCCGTACCTACCAGAGCGAGTACCTGCAATGACTTGGGGAGTTTCTTCGAGGTACGTAGGCTTAATCTAGAGAATAAACCTCCAGAACGGCTATGGTATCCACCTTTGTGATTTAATGCCTGGGGGTGTGCCACAGTGAAGGGTGTGGGCCTAGGGCTGTTGCGTCGACAGACATAGAGGAGAGGGCCATGTTACAAGAGGGTCTGGTGTAGCGATCTGGATAAAACAAACTCAGTAAATGATCAATCTATTTCTTGATCTGTCATGTTCTCAGTTTTCGAGGTTCTCCCGTTGTTTTTTATTATCGTAGTGTGGGCAGGCACAAATGGGGAAATCATCTCGCGTGCCCACCAGTTCTGTCGCCCTTCCGTCGGCCTGGGTTCGACTACTAGAGGCACTGCCAGTCATTTACATATATCAATCTGTGTACGTTTCAGCCCAAACTGATATAATTTCAGCTCCAGACTTTGTTCGGTCCTAGTCTCCTTACTCAGGAATTTCGAGCAAGAGCAGGCATGACCGATCTCACAGCAGCGAAGGCGCCAAGTGCAAACCGCCATCCCGTCGGCCAAACAGATGCCTAGCCTCCATTACCTATGAGGTTTGACTCCAGTTTTCAAGATCAAGTATCCAAGATCAAGCATCCAACCTCCCAATCCCATCCGCCCTCCTCCCGACCTCCACCGTACTTCTCCCCTCTCTCACTCTTCCCTTCTCTTTCTCTTTCTCTCTCTCCCTCTCTCTATCCCCATCCCTCCTTTCCTTCAAACTCCGCAACCTCGTCAATCCCAATCCCGACCCGGACGACCCCGAGGCCGTCTTCTTGTGCTTCTTCTCCGGGGAGGACGGTCCCGGACCCGCCGGGGCTGTCGTCGCAGAAGACGGATTCGTACTCGTAATGGTATCCGTACCGGAACTGGCCGTTTTGCCCGATGCGGACCCAGACCCAGACCCCGATCCCCACCCTCTCCTCCGCTCCGACGCCCACGCTCCCCACGACGAAAGATACGCGCCGGCCCTCTGCCCGACGGCTTGGGCATGGGCGCTTAGATCCGGGGCACGAGGTACCGCCCGCTTATCCCAGCTGCCTGCTCTCGTCAACCCGATCCCTACCGTCTCCGACGGGTTGAAGTTCGGATCAGCCGCCTGCGCGGCTCTCTGCTCCTCATGCCTTTTCCTTTGCGCTTCACGCAAGACCTCGATGTCATTCCAAAGATTGTTGAAAGCGGACGAGACCTTTTTCTGGCCGGTGGCTAGATGTTTATTGAGGACTTCCTTGCCGGACGAGTATCGTTCGTCGAGATGGAGTTCGGCGACCTGCTGGGTGAGACGGCGCTGGACGTCTTCGATGGTGAGGCCGCCAGCGCAAGGGTGCCGCGGTTCGACGATGTCGAAGAGGTGCGAGTCGGTGAATTTGTCAAAGATGCGGTAGTTTTCGGTGCGGAGCCAGGCTTGGAGCCAGTCGAGGTTGAAGTCCGTTGCTGGGTCGCCCTCGATGTCGAGGAGGGCATTTTTTGAAGGGTTAGCGGGGTGGGATTGGAGGTAGACGTGGTATTTCGCTGAGGATAGTAGGGCGAGGATGTATTCTTCGAATTGGAGTCGGATGAATTCTTCCGAGCCCATGTAGCCGAGTGTTTTGGGACGGCTAGGGTTGGTTTCGTCCCATGTGTCATTGACGGCTTGGGTAAGGAAGTCGATCCATCTTCGGTCGGGTACGGATAGAGCTAGTACGTATCGTAAAGAGGGTGATGATATATTGAGGGTGCCTTCGTCGAGCTATGACATATCCCATTATCGAAAATTGTATACAACTCTTAGGAGGTTGCTTACATTGACAAGAATATCGCTATACCGATCCCTTTGCTGCAGAAGAAGCGAGTTGGTCGACCCGACAATGTACGATTTGGTCTCATGATCGGCCAACATATCAAGCTGCTGTAATGGAGTATAAGGTCCGAAGAGACTGCCCTAAACGTCTCATTAGATGTCGTCGACAGGTTATCTTCACATCAACTGACCTTCCCAAATATTTGCAGTGGTAGTCCCACATATGACAATACTATGCCCGCTTCAGTCAAGAGTTTCCCTTTCGGAATTTGGGATCAAGTACGTGAAGCCCGTTCACTAGTCTTCAGTGATGTCGGCTTAATCAGTTGCTTCTCATAAGAGTCCAGCTCCGGGTCTGCACAATCTTGAAGGTTGGCGATAAGTCCAGGGATAAGAGAGATCAAGGAGAATTGCATCATGCATAACCTTTCGCACCGCGAGCCGAAGAACAGCATCTATCATTGTGAGCAATCACCGTAACAGACGTCTGACCGTTAAATACCTTTGGTTGTAGTAAACAGCACTTGAACATTACTAATGTCTGGTATTTGAACTCGTGTATGAGCTCTCGTAATGAGAGCCCTGCCAAGATCAGTACTGAGTACCGGAAGTTGGGGCTTCAAATCACCCACCAAGATACTGATCATTGTCACTCTCTGAATCGTGCAGGCTTCGCAACAGACTTTCTTGAAATTGCTGGTGCCTCGTCAGAAGACTTCGTAGCTACCCAACCTGAAGCATTACCAGACCTTGAGAATTTCCGTATCCGTAAAGTCCCTGCCCTACCTCATTAGCCCAGCTTCTTTAATACCGTCTCAGACCAGCATACCTCTGCGCAAACCAAGCCCTCGTCACCATCGATAACTTCTCCCTCAACTGCCCAAAGTACTGCGGACTATCGGCGATAACCACGACACCCTTCTGGACCGTACTCCTTGTGACATCAGCCGGTCGATTTATGAGGTCGGCAGCGTCCATCTGCCGCGTACATGATATGCCAAAGAGGGAGGTCGCCGGATGGGTAGGGGTGGCGGCGTGGCGGAGCGTAAAGTAGGAGAAGTCTTCCGTCGTCCTGAGGGATGTGAGCATGTTTGTAGGCCCCAAAAGGTGACTGGGGTGGAGTTTACGCGTGCGCGCCGTCTGACAAGGCCATAAAGGGGAGGAGAGACCAGTCATTGTCGGACGCCGGGTCGCTGCCATCCTTCACGCCGAACCAGCTCTCAATTTCGGGTCCTCTGTTGCATGTCAGTAGTGCCCCTCGACAGATCTGGAGAATTCGCACCTTGCGTGGTGAAACCCCACGACCGTGACAATCGGGGTAAATCCACTACGGGTTGCCATGTCTTGCGCAAGGGTTCGAGTACATTAGTGAGGTTTACACAACATAGCACCGGCTTTTGCATTGTTGATCTGTGACGCACCTCGTGCATGTTGTACGTTGTCACTGGTAGCCGCCATTCGCTTAGCGCGCAGCCCTACGAAGTTCCTAACCATGGGTACGAGAGCCACAATAAATTCCATATGAACATCACGATAGTAAACCTACAATATAGACATTCAAGGCCAGGGAAAGATTTCTATTCATCATATATAGGTCTAGTCGAGACTGCTATGAATCCCTCTCGAGAATCGAATAGAGCACGCTATCCACACGATTTTGCCCCATACCAACCAAGACAAAAGTAAAACCTAGGCCGTGGCTAAGACGATCGAAAGGCTTGTCCGCAGCTTTCTCTTCGAATGCCCATGTATACATGCTGCAGTAATGTAACCTTACTTGCTTGCTTGCTTCGCGTACCGTTCGTCCGTTCGTTCAAGGAAGACACATATCCACTGTATGGGAAACGCTGTACTTTGCAGGACGGGAAAGGCCATGTCGTAAAGCCCTCTAGTTTTGCGCAGAATTCAAGGCCGGAGCAGCTGATTGATGTGAGGTGTTGAGAAGGGAAAACAGGTAAAGGGGGAAGTGCGCCGAGGGAATGAGGTAAATGAAAACATGATAATCGTACAGCAATTCAGCTGCTGTTTTCCGACTCTTGCTGCTGTGCCGCACCGTCAACATTGTGATAGTCTAGAATCTCGGAATACCTAGCCACAAAAAGGAATGGTCAGTCACTTCCTCTTTCTGTACTGTCGGGAGCATCTCATGGCTCAACTGGTAGGTCGTGTAGTTGCTCGTACATCATGATCTTCCATGTGTCCACCGGGAGGTCGGCATCATTGAACGACCAGTCGAACTTCTCCTCCGCCACCGGCTCGTCGGTCGGGTCGTGATAGGGTGAGAGATATTCATGGGCGAGCGCCTCACCGGCCCGAACTCTCGTTCTTGGGTCAAAGACGAGCATATTTTCGAGAAGATCGATGGCTAGTGTTGTCAGTCACTGCCCGCTCGGAAGATTTAGGTTAATTACCAAGAGGGTCGGCGTTCTTGAACTTGGCGCTCAGCGGCTGTCGCTCTCGCTTCGGCAGAGACTGAACGAATCTCAATGTCTGATCAAATATCAGTATTGCTACCGAGGTGAGTGATTCGAATGCCTTGGTGCTTACATTCTCACTGCAGATGGTCTGGATCACATCGTCGGGAGGGGTCCCAAGGAGTTCGGTAATGATGGAAAACTGGTTCACATGGTCCTTTCCAGGGAACAAAGGTTTGCCTTCCAGCATCTCGGCGAAGATACAACCTGCACTCCAGATGTCCACCTCCACGTCGTACTTTTGCCATGTGAGCATGATCTCCGGCGCTCGGTAGTATCTTGTGGAGACATAACCCGTCATCTGGGGATCCTGGATCCGCGCCAGACCGAAATCACATATCTTCAAGTCGCAGTTCTCGTTCACCAGGATGTTGCTCGGCTTCAGGTCACGATGGACCACTCCGGCAGAATGTACATATTTCAAACCACGCTGCCAGACAATCAGCTTGATGACTGAAGGGTACCAGGCGATCTGAAGTTCGTACCAAGATCTGGTACAGGAAGTACTGGATGAACTGCTTCTCTAGCGGTCTTGAAGTCAACAGGCGGTGCAAATCCGTGCCCAAGAGCTCCGTCACAAAGTAGCTAGGCGAACAAGGAAGTCAGCAGCCAAACATAGAGGGATGGATTTGAGTGCGATGAAGTCTTACATGTCTTCGAGAGGTGAGATGAAAATGTCGCTAAGACTGATGACCTTCGTAACGTTAACAACATGCTACCGTTCCCAATGATGTCCAATGCCCACATTCTCATGCCGCAGATGCTTCAGTAGCTTGAGTTCCCGGTAAGTCCGTTTCGATAGCACCGGCGTGCTGAAAGGCTTCATGATCTTCTTGACGGCGACCGCTTGGCCGGTCAGTTGATCTTTGGCCGAGCTGTCGACAAGGCAATTAGCACGAGCAGCAGGTGCGAAATCTGAGTGGATTGTAGTTACCAGACAAGCCCGAAGGCTCCCATCCCCACAGGTTGGAGGTCGGTGTACCTTGATGTGCATCAGCGGGAAAACCGAATTGTTGGCGCAGCCGGGAAATTAGTTGGCAGCATACCTGCTGGTGATCTCGAAAGTGGTGCCGAAGATCTGCGCGCGCACGAATTCAGCGGCCATCCTGAGCGACGTCGATTTGATGATGGCGGGGGTTGTATTCAGTTGAGTCCGCTGAATCGTAGAGGTTTGATTATCTTGTTGAACGGTAAATTGTTGATAGAGGCTGTGCTTTAGAGTTGCGGCTCCGAGAGTCTGCTACATTTACTCGGCCTTCAAATTTAGCGATTTCATCCACATGTTTTGCCGTTCTACTTTTGGATCAGAATGTCGATCTTCTGTCGCAAGATCGACAAGCGCCAAAAGCAGGTACGAATTCGAAACTTCGATGTATTATTATTATTAGCAGCAATTGTCTGGAACGTCTTCAGCCGGGAGAATATTCCTTTAGTATCGGAGAATACACATTAGGGCAAACGGTCCTACCACAAACAACTTTCTGAAAACTCTGCCGGTCAAGTATCACGATTGCTACTGGATCTTTCTTCCCGACGTGATGTGTTGGTCAAAACGTGGCGACTGACGACGGATCGACTAACTGATGTTGCTCGACGTTGATGTGCAGCAGTGGCCCCAAACAACCGCCTTGTACGTTGCTGGTCTTTACTGGGAATAGGTACGAGGGGGATACTTTAGGAAACAGCACGAAGGAAACATGGATAGAGACACGGCGTGGCAAGGTTGCTTTAAGTTGTACTATACCGTGTAAGTTATCTTCAAGCCTTCTCAAAGGGACGGCAAGGAGTAGTGACCTCTATGGGTTGGTATTGACCAGCTGAATGGACTCGAACTCCATCGTCGCTCATAATCATAAATTCTTCCCTGTCTCTACCTATCTACAATTCGATTGATCTTCCCATCTACTCATGTATCGACCCGCCTTGGATCTAAGCCTCCGGCGACAACGGCTCAACATTCCAGATCGTCTCTGCGTACTCCTGTATACACCGGTCGCTGCTGAAGAAGCCCATGCGGGCTACGCTCGTGATCGTCTTGGCGAGCCACTCCTCCTGGTTCTTGTATGCCTCGTCGACCAGGGCTTGTGTCTCGATGTAACTGTGAAAGTCATCGCTGACGAGGTAATAGTCACCATGTTCGAGGATGGCGCTGACGAGAGCGGAGAAGTTGCCTTGGTCGCCAAAGGTGCCTTTTTGGATGGCTTCGAAGACCTTGCGCAGGTCGGGGTCGATTTCGTGCTTGCCGTAGTTGTGGTCGTGTCGGAGGTCTTCCACGTCCTCGGCCAGGTTGCCGAAGAGGAAGATGTTGCTCTCACCAATTTCGCGCGTGATTTCAATCTAGCTTGCATCAATAGGCGCCAGGCTCAAGGCAAGGAATACGACTCACATTAGCACCATCGCAGGTTCCAATGATCAGACCACCGTTCAATACGAACTTCATGTTACTAGTACCGCTAGCCTCGGTGCCGGCGGTTGAGATATGCTCGCTGATGTCGGACGCTGGAACAATGATTTCGGCCTTGCTCACATTATAGTCTTCGATGAAGATAACTTTGAGCAGATCACCGACGTCTTTGTCGTTGTTGATGACCTGGCCAACGTTGTTGATGAGGTGGATGATGGTTTTGGCCATCCAGTACCCTGGAGCAGCTTTACCTCCGAATATGGAAACGCGAGGAGCAAGCTTCTTCCGCTCTTCCGGCCCCATGGATTTGATAGCCAGGTATCGTTGAATGACTCCGAAAATGTTGAGTTGCTGGCGTTTGTACTCATGTATGCGCTTGACTTGGATATCGAACAGAGCTTTGGGGTTGACGCTGACCCCTGTTGTGTCCATGATGTGCTTCGCCAGGCGGACTTTGTTGGCATACTTGATCTCTTGAAATTCTTTCCTGAACTCCTTGTCATCTACGAACTCCTCCAACTTGTTCAGCAGGGTGAGATCTTTGAGAAATTCGTAACCACCAAGCTTGGAGGCAATGAGATCTGACAGTCTCGGGTTCGCCTGGTGTAACCAGCGCCTTGGGGTGATGCCATTTGTGACGTTTGTAAACTTGTCGGGGCCGTAAATATTCACGAAATCCTTAAAGATTGTGGTTTGAATTAGATCGGAGTGAAGCTCGGCAACACCGTTGACCTTGTGAGATCCGATAATGGCCAGATATGCCATTCGAATCATCTTCGGCTGCGACTCCTCAATTATGGATACCCGGGACAGCAAATCCCGATCTCCGGGAAACTTCCGTTCGACAGAATGAAGGAAAAACATGTTGATCTCGTAGATGATTTGAAGGTGGCGCGGCAACAAGTTCTGTACCAAGGGCACGGACCACTTTTCGAGGGCTTCGGGAAGCACTGTATGGTTGGTGTATCCGAACGTCTTGGTGACAATATTCCAAGCTTCATCCCAATCAAGGCCTTCGAGATCGACCAAGATACGCTGGAGCTCCACAATCGCCAAAGTTGGGTGCGTGTCGTTGAGCTGAATACCGACTTGGTCTGGGAACTGTGACCAGGCTCGCTTGGACTTTTTGAAGCGTCGGATGATATCATGCAGCGAAGCTGCACACCAGAAATACTGCTGCTTCAGGCGAAGCTCTTTGCCCCTCTCGAGGTTGTCATTGGGATACAGCACAGCTGAGATGGTCTCCGCCCTCTGTTGATCGCCAACGGCAGTCTCGTATTCTCCAGCGTTGAATTTCTGGAAGTCAAATTCGCCGCTTGCGGCTTTGCTGGACCAAAGACGTAAGTTGTTGGTAGTAGCCGTCTCGTAGCCCGGGATAGGCACATCGTAGGCGACAGCATCGACGATCTCACCTCCCTCCCATACAGCCACAGTTCGACCTTCTTCTCCCTGATACTTTCTGACATGACCGTAGAACTGAATGTCTACAGTCACATCATGTCTCGGAAACTCCCAGGGATTGAAGTCCAGCCAGTAGTCCGGGATTTCAACCTGATAACCATCCACAATCTCTTGCTTGAAGATACCATATCTGTATCGCAGGCCATATCCCCATGCCGGATAGTTCAGGGATGCTAGACTATCGAGAAAGCACGCAGCTAGCCGGCCTAGACCCCCGTTACCAAGAGCAGCGTCGTGCTCCTGAGATATAACGTCTTCAATGCGGAAGCCGAGATCCGCAAGGCCATCTGGGGCACAATCAGTTAGAATCCTTATGAATATACTCTTGTTATGTTACCTCGAGCAACGTCTTTCAACCCAACATTCAGCATAGCATTATCAAGTGCTCGGCCCATTAGAAACTCCAGTGAGAGGTCTAACAGCTGTAACTCAGCATTCAACCTCAGGTAGAGCCTCCGGACCACCTACAGTATACCCGCTTCTGATCGGCAAATGTCTGACGCTGTTGTGTCTTGTTCCACTCTATCACCAAACGATCTCTAAACGCAAGGGAAGCCCCAGAATATGCGGCACTAATGACATGTGAGCGTTACCAGCCAACACCAACTCCGAACCAGGGCAGAGCTTACAGCTCGTCACAGTTGAAAAGCGAACGGGCAAGAGTGGTCTCGATATGACGGACAGTTTCTTTCTGCAGGCAAATCAGCACCGTCATCAAGCTGCCAACATCGAAACCCTACCTCGAAATCTTCCTTGGTGGTAAAGCCTTTAGAAGACTGTATAGCGATGTCAGACCAGAGGTTCCAGGTCCATCTTCTGCAGTGGCTATCTTACGAACTTCCTCCATCTGAGACACTTCCAAGTCAGCAATGGAACCCAATTCACGGCGGGGTATGGGCAAGGACTCACGCCTCCCTCTGCGGTTCTGGAATGCTGGCCTCTACACTTTTGATCTCACTGGCACCAAAGCCGGTGAGGGTACGCTTATGTTTCGGTCTGCTGAAGCCAGGACCAACTGGACCCTGGAGCTCTGTAATCGGAGCACTTGTTGAGGGCCTGCGTTGCCGAGTTTTGGTAGTCATGTTGACTGATGTGTGTTTCCCGATGGCTCAATTGGCCAGGCAATTGAGATGCTCAGACCAGAATTAGGGAACAGAAAGGTGTATCTTTGCACAAACCGTCCGTTTCAACTTTTTGTACTTCGTAACGGCAACGGAAGGATCTACGGTGCAGAAGGTTTGTTGAGCGCAAAACAAATAACAAGTGACAGCCCGTCCTCCAGCCGAATGAGCTAAGGTGCCTTACCGTACTTTAGAGTTTTATCATATATGTCAATTGGCCTTCCGCGATAAGAAGGGGTAACGGTTTTTTGTGGTACTATAAGACATCCGAATAAGCATACTGAGGCATTGAAGGCATGCTCGTGCTACTTGGAATGTCTAGGTCAGGAGCTTGCCTTTTCAGCAATATATTGCGAAGGAATCAACTTCTCTGTACAGGCTTCACCAATGCATATAGATGTCTCGTACTGTAGGTTCTGCTATTTGCATCCCCGAATCCGCGTCCTCGGTCCACCCCATGAAACATGAACCCAACTTTACAAAGACTTTGGTCTGCACAAGTACCTAAAGCCTTGAAAACATGTATCCAATCCCAGAAACCTCCGCCTCCACCCCGCGAATCGCTACAGCCGACCGCTCATGGTCGATCGTCCTAGCGGACACCGCGTCTCATGCTACGAGCCTTTCGTGAGAAGAGGACCGAACACTCCTGGACGACCGGCCCGGTACAAGGAAAGAAGACCACACCTAGTTGCCCGGGAAGGGCGAGAATAGCACGCGTGCTTTCCCGGATGAAAATGACAATCATTATCCGAAAGGAGAATTGTGTGACAGCGTAGAACCCAACACTTTTTTTCGAGAACACGAATAAAAGGGATCATAGTTATTGACCTGCTCCAAGCCAAATTAACCCATAAATGGCCAGCCAGAACGCCACGCACCAGGTTAAGAAAAGGGCAGGCGATAAGGATGGTAAAAAGGATATGGCGTCGAAGGCGGCCCAGATGCATGAGTTCGCTCATCCATTTTCCGAAGATAACTACCGGCGAGGTATACAGGAGGATTACACTGGACCAGGGAGGGTTGTCGATGCGAATCGCACGGAGCGCGAGCGTCTCTCATAGTATTCCAGAGTCTGCAAGAGCATTGTGAAGGATCGTTTCCTTCACGGCGGCGAAGACGAGGCGGATATTGGATGTGTCGGTAGCCTGAGTCAAACTAAATGTAACATTAGTCGTGCATTGACACATCTGGGCCAGACCGTCCTACTGTGGATAAAGATTTAGGTGGGCCCGATTCACTTGATTGAATCGCCATAAGAGGTACTTCGCCGCTCGGTTGACATCGTTACCGCCGGAGTAGTCTGGAAAGTAGTTGCCCAGTGGGGAACGACCCAGCTTCCGCTTGAAAAGATCGACTTTGTTGAGAAAGAGGATAATGCTCGTTCGCATGAACCATCGTGAGTTGACGACCGAGTCGAAGAGCACCAGACTCTCCATCATGCGGTTCTTGCGACAAGATCAGCCATGTCCTCAGAACTGTAGCAATGAGAATCTACCTGATTGCTTTCCTCGAGAAGCACTTGATCATATTCGCTGAGCGCGACACAAAAGATGATGGATGTGACGTTCTCAAAACAATGGATCCACTTCTTCCTTTCACTCCGTTGGCCGCCTACATCGAACATGCTGCAAGTACCCGATCAGCCGACACCTGCACCACTCATCCGGGTGGACAACATACTGTATGCTTAATTGACCCATGGTAAACCTTGTCTCGTATATACCCGTCGTCTTCGTTCGAGCTCGGAGCACATCTGCTTCAATGGGGATATAATTCGGGGAGGCAATCCTGAGCGCTTCATCGAAGAAGCTTGCGGATGGTCAGTCAACGAAAGATTGCAGAGGATCGCTCGTCGAATGCTTACTATGGAGCCGAATCCATCAGGTAGAATTCGCTCTGATGATCTAGGACGGCTGACATGCTCGTGTCCTTCCAGAGAGATGTCACCGCTTCCCCAAACAATGCATCCAACGGTGCGTGAGGGTCGGCACCGATCTGATACTCCATGACGTAGTCGCTGTACTCTTGATTCCGCGCATCACCGGGTTCAATACCGAATTGTCGCATGGCTGCCACCAAGGCCTTTGCACAATCCACAATGTTTTTATAGACTGTCAGCCGATACAATGCGAGCTCATCCACGGTATAGCCGTTCTGGTGGATGATCTTCATTTGTTTCACGATCGTTGACTTGCCACTTTCCCCGGAGCCTAGTTTGCCGTCAGCCTATCGCACTTGATCGAAGGGAAGTACAGCAGGTTGCCCAACCTAACAGCAGTATCTTGCATTCTCGCTGCAGCCTTTTTGACTCCTCCTCGAGTTTCCTGTCAATTGCCTGACTTCTCTTCTTCTGCTCCGTATCCACGGTCTCCGAACTCACGCATACACCCATCTTCACCCAATCAAAAAATGCCACCCAGAGTTGAGGCTCAGGAACTTCGTCGCCGACGTTCCGTACTTTGCCAGGTCGTCAATGTCGCAGAACAGCAAGATCTCCCCGGTCGGTGATATAGACGCCAAGCCGTCAACGAGGCTGAACAGTAAGATAACCCGGCCCAAATGCCCAGCAATCAAGCCATCTGCCAGCCATGCACAAGTGCCAACAGAGTCCCAAAGTTCGCGGCTCGTCGATGCGAATTGATGATGACTGCCAGGCTATAGACTGGGTCAAGCCAGTTCGAAATAGGATGCGATTGCACTGGTGACGACGGAGCTGGTTCAGTGAGCGCTTAAGCGAAGGGTAGACGGATTGCGAAGATGCTCTAGGTAGTGTCGATACAGAGAGATTGATAGAGGGTGATATTAATATTGATTGTGCGGAGCCAAGATCGAGAAAATGGCAAAGAAGGTGGAAGAGCGAGCGAGCGAACGTAAGATAGAGCTGTTGCGTGTAGCCTGAGGATGACTACATTCGAAGCAAGTGGATGAGTTTTGATATGCCGTGACGATGGGTGGATTGTCCCGGTCCGAGGTTAGGCAGAGTGTACTTACAGTATTAGAGTAAGTACAATACTTTCGTGTACCTTGAACATGAAAGACAGAGCCTCGTCTTTAACTCTCGTCTTTTTTGATCCTGTGTCGTTCCTCAAAGTTGGCAGTAGTATCTCTCCTCTCTGTCTAGTTCTCGGCGCACGGCTTCTTCCGCAGTCAATGCAGACAGACAATGCAGACAATGCAGACAATAATGCAGACGGAGTCAGACGGGCAGACAGCGAAAGCATAAAGGTAAGGTAGGTAAGAGACGCCCGTGGCAGGGAAGCTTCCTCCCAGCACCCTCGTACCTTTTTATGCACAAATAATGTCACTTTCCACTTGTTTGCAACGAAGCAACGAAAGCCGAAGATTTCGATGATGCCGCACAGTTGGAGTGGGCGTCAGGAGCAAAGCAAAGTACGGTTAACTTTACGAGTAAGTTAGGATCTGAAGGGAAATGCCTCTTCCGTCCTCAAAATCAAGCCACGGCCACTTAACTTAGAGGGATCGGGTCAAGGTAGCTTACCTTCCAAGGTAGGTAAGGTAGGTAAGGTAAGGTAAGGTAAATTACGAAGGTACTGTACGAGTAGCCTGCCTGAGTAACCTGGCACTAGGTACTATGCCTTACTACATCAAGTACGTAAGGCAGCTTAGGTACGGTACGGTACGGTAAGGTTCCCGCGAATTTCTTTTGGCACGGGTAATTTTGATCCATGTTAGGTGTATTCAAGTGCTGAGAGGAAGACTAACAATGTGTGGAAGACTGATCGTTGTCACTTCTTCATCAAATTATGGGAAAATTGAAAATTTGCGCTTTCCGCAAGGCATTTGCATAGGTAAGGTAGTCGTGCATCTCATTTGATATTGTTGCGCTTTGACCGGGGTAGCAAATCGTCGATGCCTGCGAGTTGTTGACTCCGAATCCTCGAGATTTTATATCAATTGCCCTCCGACGACCGACACCGACACCTCAGATACTTCAAATATATAGCAATGTGGAGTCCCTCCACGTGATCAAACAAATCTTTGTTGACCCATCTTTAGAGAACCCCGGAGGACAACAATAACGGCCGAGGGCCGAACTTCAGCCTTGAGTCGCAAAGCAGTCATCCTCCGTACGGAGTTGACATCATCCCAGAGGCAACGACAATTCTTGCACACTCGACCTGTTCTTGTCGAGTCAGAATCGACTGGCGTTACTTGACATGAAGTAGCTGAATGTATGGGCCTTCGGGCTGCATGGAGGCCTCCACGAATAAGCAGCATTTTGACCCCCACAGCGAAAATGACCTGACATCAATTTGCAGAGGTCGTCCGTATGATTTGGATCATCCGTTGATGAGAGAATCCTCGACCATCCCTTCGTCTAGCTGCCACTCCTGCCTGCATCCTCTACGGACGTACTCTGCAAGAGATTGAAGCAAGTTGAGGTATTAATCAGCAAGGATGTATCTGAACATATCCTTGCGATCTACCCAACAAACAGGTCTCTGCTGCCGCTATCTCCGAAGATTGGAATTGAAGGTCGACGAGGCGAACGACATGCTTTATTCGTTGGTATGGAGGTGCGTTGAGCAAACACTTTATAGGTCTTGAGACGTCGCTGAGCATGCAGAGATTGTGAAAGTACAGTATATTGCTTCAGGGGATATCGGAGATTTCGAATGGATCATCCTGATAACGTGCAAGCTGAATTGCATAGCTCTAGGTTGTAAATGAATGCCATCCATTGTCGCTTGGGGTACTCCATAATCACGATCATTTGATCGGAGTGTATGATCGAGTGAACCTCCACAGGTTCGATTACGGTACTGTCTTCAGTATAGGACCTTCATCCTCAGATCTCTCTTAGTATAATTCAGTCGCTCATGAACTAGATGCCCTAAGAACTATATGAAAGCCTCCTCAAAAACACATCATCTCCGTAAGAGTCTGGAGGTCCTCTCATTTTTTTAGATTTGCATATCGAGCATGTATACTACCCCCCACTTTATGACGGGATCACCCCAAGTAATGAGCGACGGCATATATCGGTATCCCGCAGCACTGTGGGGAAGGGAAGGATTACTTGCCGGGACAACCCAGCAGCCCGACATGCTGCCTTCTAAATATATATCTACCTACACAAAAGTTAAGGTATGGTAAATTAGGTATAACTCTGTTGCAGCTTGCAGTCCAACGTACAGGTAAGGTAAGGTAAGCAGGATGCCTCTGTCAGGGCGACATTGCTCCGATGCCGAAAGCCAAGCAGAAGGTCATCTGGACCGTCCTTGAAATATGAATAAAAAACATTGTGGACGGAAACGCACAAGGGGCATCCTCACCTGAAGTTGATATCCCTCTGAGAGTCGAGCCTGAAGGTAACTTTCCTATGGGTTTATAGTTCTTGATCGTAAAAATGGATGGCGTCATCAACTTACCTGGGGTGCTCTACGACGTATAT
>QQTW01000868.1_pt1 | contig 20142 bp, 19 predicted proteins | sample 1904831 | NCBI WGS metagenome assembly QQTW01 (sample SAMN09435610, study PRJNA476489) | Subsurface metagenome, whole genome shotgun sequencing project. | reverse complement strand
AAGTGGGAATGGTTCAGGATCAGCTCCTAACAACATTTCTGTGGCTTCAAGCTCCAATGCTAGTAGCGGTTTTACTATTATTACGACCGTTCCTAATCCCTATGGCAGTACCTTCCAACCTTTAACTTTAAACTTTTCTGGTTCATCTTTACAGAATACAGGTGTTTCAAGTCCAATTTATTTTCGCCTTTTCGGTTCTGGTGGTACTAATGGTGGCAGACTTGATATTGATGAACTGAGAGTGACTGATACACGGGCTGTTCCCTTTGGATTCTCACCAAGTTTAGGGATTGTAGGATTAGGTATGCTATTTAGTAGTATAGAAATATATAAAAGGGCGAAAATGAAATTATATAAGATACATCGTTTGTGACTTGCTCAATCTATTTTGTGCAAACTCTTTGATATTAATCAAAGAGTTTGCACAACTGGCATCTTGCACTAAATATGATAAAGTGGGAAAAAGGCAGAAGTAAAGTTTAAACATCTGCCTATTCGTGTCTGCTATTCTGCTTCAAACCCAATCGCTACTTCGAGAGCTAATAAACTGGATGCCAATATACTATTAGCAAAACAGCCTGCAAGCACTATTGGCTCTGTTTCTAGAAGCAACTAGCTAGCCCTTGCCAGAATTAGCGCCAAAGTAAATCAACTGGTGCATTAGGTCTGTTTTTGAATGAATACAAGTGGTCTACGCGACAGGTAATTAGGTTGGTGAAAAAGGCAGCACTGCATCAAATTTTGTCACAGCCATGTAAGGATTGCAAAACAGCTTTACAAGCGATTATAGACTTAACAACACTGGAAAAGGCTGGCAAGTTTAAATAGTTTCAACATCTCATCCGAGTCTCAATAAACCTAACTTGAAAATCTTAGTGGGTAGCAGAGCGCTAAAACTAAGTTAAGAGATTCACAATAGTGTCATAGCAACTTTAGCCAAAACCAACCGTTCTCTGGTGTTAGTAAATTTTCAAGTAGATATTTACAATTCAGAAGTGAAAGAAATTCTCCTATTTGAGGATGGCATTTAAGTAAAAGGGAAAAATCTCAAAGGCAACCTGCGGGTAACTAAGATTTGAGCAACAACAACCAAGCTACTCCTAAACTTGCCACTCTAGCCGTTACAATAGACTAGCCACTAACAAGATAGAAAAATCAAGGCATATAAAGTTCTTACTGTCACAATTATGGCAAGGTAAGACGACGATCGCTCTAGAGTATTTACAGCACCAGCTTGTTCCTTAGAATCAGGATAAGTGCCAGGAATTAATTAGCTATTTGGAAAAACACCAGCCAGAAATTGTTAACTACAGCCGTCTCTGCTGTGCTGATAAAGCTATTGGTAGAGGCGGATGGAGGAGGGAGTAGATTTAACAGTTTATGTTAACTGATATCCGGTCTGGTTAGTAATTTGACAATGCCTACCACTTGACAAACTGTTAGTTCACTCCAACAGTCTGAGGTCGGTAGTAGTAGTAACTATACGCAGATTGATTGTAATTTTCAACACCATTAATTACCAGACCTAAAATGGCAGCACGGGAAATTTTTAACTGATCTAAAGTTTGGAGCAATACAGAGCGGTCTGTCTTACCAATTCTTACAACTAGCACGATACCAGCTGTATGGGTAGCAAGTAGATTGCTATCAGCCAGCCCCAATATCGGTGGTGTGTCATAAATAACCAAGTCAAACTCTTGCCGCAGTTGCTCCATAATATTCTGCATCTTTTTGGAAGAGAGGAGCTTGGTTGGGTCGGGTGGAATTTGACCAGAAGTTAACACGAACAGGTTATCCCAATCGGGCGATCGTTGAATAGCTTCTGAAACAGATAAGTTTGAAGAAATAACATTACTGAGTCCCTGCTCATTAGGTAAACGCAGTAGAGTATGAATCTGAGGTAAACGCAAGTCTGCATCTACTAATAATACTCGCTGCCCCATCGCAGCAGCAGCCTGCGCTAGGTTTAGAGACACTGTAGACTTACCCTCGGCGTGTAAAGCTGAGCTAATTACCAAAGAGTGCATCGGCGTGTCAGAACCGAGAAAGCTAATATTTGTATGCAAAGAGCGGAACGCTTCTACAAACGGAAAATAGCTATAACCTTGGGCATTGCGAGTAGTCGGAGATAATGCCCTAGAGCCATCTGCTCTTGTTTCAATAGTTACATCAGCTGCTGGAGTAAGTTGTTTGAGGTGTTTTTGTAAAGGAATCACGCCTAAAAGCGGTAGTTTTGTTACCTCTTTGAGTTCCTCTGGCGAGTGGAACACCTTGTCTAGCTGTTCTCTCAACAAAGCAGCTCCCATCCCAGCTACAATTCCTGCGATCGCACCTAACATCAGATTTCGTGGCACATTAGGAGAAATCGGCACTTCGGGCACTTGAGGAGATGCAATCATCTGCCAGGGAACTTCCTTCTGAGCGATCTCTATCTGTAGCGATTCGCGTTTTTCTAGAAAGCGGTTCAAGCTATCAGTAGCAACCTTTAATTCCCGTTGTAAGTCAGTGTATTTTCGCGCCAAAGTTGGCAGTTGTTTTATTTGTTGGTTTAAACGGTTTTCTGCTTGTGCAATCTTTGCTTCTTGCACCTCTAAACTTGAAATTTGACTGCCAACTTCTACTAGCTTATTTTCCAAACCTCGTTTTGCTTCCTGCCGTAACACTGGCAGCAAATTTTCTCGCTTCTGCTTTAGCGCCTGAATAGAAGGACTATTTTCTTGAAATCTAGTTAAATCTGCGGCAATTTGACTTTCTACGTCCCGTAACTGAGCCACTAACCTTTCATAAACTGAAGTTTCATTTAGTGCTTCCTTTGTGCCAGGACGTTCCAGTGAAGTTGCATTTGAGCCAGAAACTTCAGCCCGCTTCACTTCAGCTCGATCTGGCGAAGTCGCATTTGAGGTGGTTTCAGCTAACTCCTGATCCGGCGCACTAGGCGAAGTCACATTTGAGCTAGTTTCAGCCGCTGTACTACCAGAGGAATGCAAAGGGTTTGCATACAAAGCACCGCTTTTAGCCAGCTTAATACCAGAGGGACTTTTCAAAGTTGCATATAAGGTACGGGCTTCAGCCAACTGTTGTTGAATATTCAGTCGTTGTAGTTTGATAGTGCTAACTTGCCCAATTAGTTGTTCGGCTCTAACCCCTGGATCGATGAAATCGTACTGCTGCCGAAACTTTTGCATATCTCTTTGCAGACTATTAACCCGCGATTGCAACTGGGGCAGCTGAGAGCTAACAAACCGAGTTCCCTGACGGAGGTTTGTTTGGCGCTCTTGTAAACTGTATTTCAAAAACTCTTTCGACAGTTGCTGCAAGACAAACTGAATTTTTTCTGGATCTGGATCTTCGTAGCTAACTTCTAAAACTTTGGTTTCTAGAAAACGTTTAATTCGCAGATTTTTCAGCAGTGAGTTGTAATTAATTTCTGGATAGCGAGTAGAGAGCTGTTTAATAATCGGAGTCATTAGTTTTGGACTCCGCAAAACCTCAATTTGTGAGTCGTAATCCAAGCCGTCTTCTTGGAGATTGGTAGCTGAGCCTGTGATTTGAGTCAGCCCTTCTAACTTATTTTTACTATCATCAGTTGTGACTGGTTCAACCAAAAGCCGAAACTGCCCTTCGTACCTGGCTTGACGAGTTAAAGTCCAACCCCAAACGACAGCAGAAAGTGCGATCGCTACACTACCAAACACAACTGCTCTGCGACGTATTACTGTTGCAAACTGTCGCAAATCCCATTCGTTAGTTTTATTCTCTTGAAAGGGTGGCGTATAGATGGGCAACAACGGCTGTGTATATGTGCCATTGCCATTTTTTTCATACATTAAATGCTGAATTCGTTGTTGCTCTTCCATGATTAGTTATTTAGTTTAGTTGTAGTAAAGAACGCGGACTGATTGGGTGTTGCTAAAAGCGGCACTAAACTAAGTTATGGTTTAGTATCTGCATTACGAGTTTTAGGAAGACTGTTAGTAAAGCTTGTTAAAGGAACAGCCATTAGGTTTTCGTCTTTTGTTTGCCTTTGGGCTGCAAGGACTCCTTGCTGAAACAGCTTTGAGTACTGTTTGGCAATAATTTCTGGTGTGAAGTTAGACTTGAGGTAATTTCGTCCTGCCATACCCATTTGACGAGCCAGTTGAGTATCGGTAGCAAGGCGACGAATAAACTTAGCCAAACCAGTTCCATCCCCATTGTTAAAGGCAGCACCACACTTAGACTCGGCAATCATCGCCCGCAAATAAGAATGAGATTCACAGATTGCAGCAATAGGTCGCCCAGCCGCTAAAGCACCATAAAGCTTACTAGGCGTAACCACTCCTTCCATGCCAGGGCTAATGCTAACTAAAGATAAGTCACAAGCTGTCAAGGAGTAGGGAATATCCTGCTTTTCTTGGTAGGGCAAGAATCGGCAATTATGCAAGCCTAAATTATTAACTTGCTCAATACAAGCTTGACGCTTTGCACCCCCGCCAATAAAGACAAACTGAATTGGTTCATTTTTCAGTTGCCTAGCTGCTTCTAGAATTGTATCCATTTCATGGCAGCGACCCATGTTACCGGAGTAAAGCACGGTAAAGGTGTTGACTAGGTGGTGCTTAAGGGCAAACCAGTTATTTTTTTTAGCAATTGGCACAATAAAATCAGGATTTGCCCAATTATGAATAACTGAGATTTTGTCTTTAATTTCGGGACATTTAGCTAAGACTTTATCTTTCATTGTCGAACTTGGGACAATGACACTTTGCGCTTGTCGCCAGATTTGTTTATTAATCCAATTCCAAAATAAAATTAACAAGTTTTTAGCAGAAACTACTTTAAGCTCAACTGCTACATCTGGGTAGAGATCGTAGATTAAACAAATATAGGGTAAACCAAAAAATAGTTTAGCTAGATAACCCAAAATTGGTAAGAAGGCTGGGGCAGTAGTTACTAGTAAAATATCTCCGCGACTAGAATTTTTGAGTAAATGTAATCCCGATCGCAGACAAAATAGTAATCCGTTGATAACTTTGCCACGAATTCTAATCGGACAGAGCCGCGCGGAACGCGATCGCCGAATCAGTAGTTTTTCTGAACGCTCTTTCTGCGGAGCAGAGCCTTTTTTGAAAGCGTATCCAGGCTGCCCAGTAAAAACTTGAACATCAATGCCTAGCCGTCCTAAGTGAATTGCTAGTTCTTCAATCAGTTGTCCTGTAGCTGCAAAGTCAGGTGGGTAAAACTGTGTCAAAATAGATAAATTAATCTGCCCGTATTCTGGCTGACTTTGTTTTTTTTGCTGTACTATTTTTAATTCTCCCAACTTGGGCTTTGGCAAATCTTTTTCTAACATCCGAAGCCTCACAAAACGCCGTTAGCGCATTTTTTTACACTAAATTATTAAGCGAAGGACATCTGATAAATTATCAAATTAAATCCTGCGACTCACCCATGAATTACCCGATCGCGTATGGTCAAATGTAGCTCTATAAAATTTAAATTCCACAGGAGTTACGCAGTTACTTATTAGAAGCGTCTTTTTTTTCGTTGAGGTTTGGCAATGCTAGACCCCTACTGCACGGTTCCAGTGCATAAGTCCTATTCTGACCAAATCTAAACCTTGCCTTTCATGGTATCCAGCGTATTTTTACTGAAACCTTTGTCAAAGGATAATATTTACTTTTGCTGTGATTCAGTAGATGTACGGTAGTCTATTTAGCTCTCATATCTTTCAAGAACAGCAATTTTTATGCTCATATGAATACTTACGTGAAAATACTTGAATATACGCAATTAGTTTATTAAGAAATGTAATTTCAACCGTGATCTTACTGATGATTAGTCTGAGCCTTGATTTTATAAAGTTGTAACTTTATAAAATCAAGGTAATACTTAAGTGAAAATACTTAAGCGGGGAAACTTAATAATTTAGAAGTGTTTATATTATTCGTGATATTACTGAGGATTAACTTAAAGATGGCGGAATAAAATTGGGCAGTTTTATAAATGTCAGGCTATGTCCATCTCACTTTTGTAAATTGAAGGACATGGATATAGCCTCACATCTGACTGTTGGTGTTGGATTAGTATTTTCTGTAGGAATTTTGGGAAATTGGGCGATCGCTTAAATACGTCATCTAAATTGAGGAACTTCAATTAGTTGCTTTAGCCATCTCTATGGCACGTTAGCAGTCCTGAGTATCAAACCTTTAAGGAGTTAAATTTATGCAGGTTTTGAAAAATTTGTCAACTGCTTCTGCTGAAGCGACAGTAATTAGGCGGGAAACAGGACGTTACTTCCACGCACTAAAGGGAGCTATGCAGAAAGTTAGTTTGCTGGCTGTGGGGACACTTTTAACTTCAGCGTTCAGTACCCCAGCGCTAGGATTAACTTTAGATGGAGCAACAGACTTTAGATATACTACAGGAGCTGCGGGGGCAGGAGGCGCAACTTCCAGTACCTCTACGCTTAACACGAACACTGGACGTGCAGGTTTTGACTCATTCTTCACCAGTGACTTCGGTCGTTTAGGCACAAGTGATGTGTCTATTCTAGATGGACAATATAATGCGGGTGCTGTTTACAGGAGTATTAGTAATCCTCTTCAGTTTACTTCAAGTACCACAACAGTGAGTTTTAACTACGCTTTTGATGGTGAAATCGGTACTGATCTTGGCCGTAACACTTTTAAAGCATATTTAGCACTCTCTAGCAGTCCGCAAACTGCTATAGGTTCAGGTTTCAGCACTACTACCCGCGTCAATCCGGGAGGCGCAAGCGGTCAGTTTAACGTCTCAAGTTTGAACACGAACTCTACTTATGTAGTTGCCTTTGAACTCGATGAAGTTTCTTCGATATTAGGAACGGATAACTTTGGTGCAGGGTTCGACAACGTAAATGTCAGTAATGCCGTTCCCTTTGAATTCTCCCCAAGCATGGGCATCTTAGCGCTAGGTGCTTGGGGTGCATTCTCTCAACTCAAAGGCAAACTGAAGAACAGAAAACCTCTAAATATAGGTTCTCTAACTACTAATGATGGACAAGCATAATCAGTTTGACCCGCAACAGCACTCCTCCCAATCGGCGGCTAACCAGTCAATCACTTCGACTGAAGATAAACTGTCGCCATCCTTACCCCAAGAGTGGCACAGACCCCCTGAGAACGGCTTAAAGAGTTCAGTATATCTCTCAGAATTTGTTGAACAGCGTTCTCAATTGTTGCTGCCCTTGCTCGGTTATGGTCTACTGGGGTTTGCATTGTTTGACTATATTCACATCCTCTTCCCCCCGCGCTTTACTAACCCTGAGTGGGAATTTCAGACGATTGGGGCAATGGTAGAACACGTAGCAGCACCATTACTGGGGCTATTGTTTGTCTTTTACCGCCACCAAGGTTATATCTTCAAACTCGAAAAGATTATCTTGGGGTTCTTATCGTGGATTTCTTTGTTAGTTGGGCTGTTATATGTATTGATGGTTCCCTTGGGAGTCGCTGATACTTGGCGGATTTATCAGGCTAACAATAATCAAATTGCTGCCCAAGTTTCCCAACAGAGTCAGCAATTCCAACAGATGAAAGGAAAGTTGAATCAGGCGAAAACTGATCAACAAATCAAGCAGCTGCTAGCCTCCGGCACTCCCCAAGGTCGCACACCAGAAATTAAGAATCCTCAAGCGTTTAAAGACGAATTACTAACTCAAGTCTCTCAATCTGAGCAAAGGATGCAACTTCAAGCTAATAGTGCGCGAACAAATCAGAGACAGGCGCTGTTCAAAAATTCTGTGAAATGGAATCTAGGTGCTGTGCTTGCTGGAACTTTGTTTATTTGGGTTTGGCATCTGACTGACTGGGCGCGAAGAAGACTCGATTAATACAACATTAGCAGGGACAAAAATTAGCTAGTCGCAATCCAAGCACTATCTAGTTTTTTCTAGCGAAAACCCAGCAGTAAATCTTTTTATCACGCCCAATGATAGTGAAAGCAGTGAGTTATGAGCTTGAAATTTGCTAAAGCTACCTTAATTGCCTTTGTTGCGGTTAGCTTAGCCGCCTCTAAAAGCAATGCAGTAATGTTTAGCAATTATACCTTTGATAACCAAACACTAGCCCCCAGTAGTGTTGTGCCAGGAGTAAGTTTTAGCGACTTCTCCTACAATCCTGACGTAACACCTGGAAAACCTAATTTCTATACACGTAATCCAGGTTTTGCTTACCAAGCAACCAATTGGTCATTGGGCGAGACTAATGCTCCACCGCCCAACTCCCTTGGTAATTACTTTGCATACACTGTTACCCCTCAACAAGGCTTTCAGCTAAGTCTAACTAGTATTATGTTGGATGAGCGGCGATCCGACACAGGTATTCGCAATTTTCAAGTCCGCTCCAGCTTAGACAATTACGCTAGCGCTCTCTCAACTTTTACTGTACCAAACGATAGTTTGTTTAGGTCTAACCAAACCACAACTCTTGGAACTTCATTCAGTAACCTCTCTAGTCCAGTTACCTTCCGTATCTATGGCTATAATGCTGTCGATTCTCGTGGAACATGGGGCGTAGACAACGTTCAGACGGTCGGTAATGTTTCGTCTACTCAAGCTGTTCCCTTTGAGTTCTCCCCTGGAATGGGCATCTTGGCATTAGGGGCTTGGGGTGTTGTGACCCAGTTAAATAGTATTACGCGAAAACGAAGATTTTTTAAAAGTAAGTTCTTTAAAAGCTAATTTAATAATGCAATGAAAGCATTTTCTCTTGCCCCAGTGAGCCTGCTGCAAAACTCCAAATTCTGCTTGTTTGGAATTGCAATTGGCTTAAGTGTGCTTCATTTGCTCTTGACTTGGAGAGTAGTAGGTGACATCGATAGGCTGATCGTAAGTGCTTTGTTTTGGGGGGCGGCGCTGTGCTTGTTGTGGCGAAAACAAGACGACCTCAACTTGGAAAGCGGCATTTTTTCTAGCTTTTTTGGTCTCCTTCTTATGACCTTGGTGCTAGTTAAGAGCATCTCTCTGTTTTGGTTTGAATCGTCTTTTCTAAAAATCTTACCTTTGATGGCAGCCATTAGTTTAGGATTACTGGCTTCCGGTATTAAGGGATTAAAGCAATACTGGCGAGAACTATCGCTCGTGGTGCTTCTATGCATACCCGAAAGCTTACTTGTCGAGACAATCAATCAAATTTTTAATATCACTACATTGACTGCTCAGTTTGCCGTCTTTATCCTTTGGTATTTAGGCTTTGATGTAACTCGTCAAGGCGCTCATGTAATTTTGCCTCACAATTCTGTCTGGGTAGCTCCACACTGCACTGGTATTAGCACTGCACTTCTGCTATTAAAACTTTCGGTTGTTCTTATCCTGATGTCTCCAACAGATTGGAGCAAAAAAGTATTAGTTTCCGTAAGTTCTGTGTTCATGACGTTTGTAGTCAGTGGAATTCGGGTTGCCTTGATTGCAACTGTAGTCTCTAATCAGGAAGCATTTAATTACTGGCACGGTGTGGAAGGGAACCAAATATTTTCCACTATTTCTATCCTTTTGTTTGGGTTGTTATGCCGTTTTTTACTCCAGGCAGATAAGTTGTTAGCTCCGGATGTAAAGTTGCAATAGTTATGACTAAATACTTTTTGGATAAGCACTCTAGATTTAAACAGGATTGGGCAAGGGGGAAAGGGAGGCAACTCTCCTTTTCCCTTTTCTCTTAATCGAGAGGTATTGATACCATTTTGTTTTATTGTTGCAACATAAAACATCGCTGAAACTACCTACTGGTAGAACTTTCAAAATCCAAAATCCAAAATCCAAAATCCAAAATGGTATGAGCCATGACAAACTGGCAACAACACCGACAGAGACTGATCGCACTCACCTTTATTGGTATTCTTCTCACCCTTGGCAGATTCAGCTTAGATGCAACTGCTGGCAAACGCTCAGTTAAACCTTTTGCTTTTCCTTCGGTAGTGCCTTTACCAAAATGGCAGTTATTAGAGAGCCGTCCCTTAGCTGAGCCAACAGCCACTCATTCCGATTCTACATGGGACTCTGTGTTAGGTGGTCAGAAATACTACTATCAGCAGAACAACCAGCAGGTAGAGATTGAGATGCGCTACGTAGTAGCTACTGCGGGGGAACTCAACACTTACTTCAAGTATCTTAGTTCAATCCAGTTGCCCAAAGAGCAGCTATTACAGAATGTACGTCAGCACAAAGGAGTTGGTTTCTATAGCCTTTTTGTTCACCAAGGGCGATCGCACTTGAGTGCTTGTATCAATCCACACGGCGGTACTACAGTTACAAGTGCCCAATTTCTTGCTAATCGGCATACATACGACCTTCAACCGCAGCGTCTGTTTCCTTGGTTGCTGGGTAAAGAAAGTCTGTTAGATCAGCGTTGTGTATGGGCGCATCTGTCTACACCCTTAAGTCAAATGCCTGCTGAGACTAGCTACTCAGTTTTGGAACAAGCATGGTTGTCTTGGTATCAGTGGTGGAACTCTCGCTTTCCGGAATACTGAATTTTTATGCTTGAATTATCCGCTGTTTAATCGGTTGGGCGGGATTGCCAGCGTAAATGGTCATCGGCTGGAGCGATCGCCCGGTAACACTACCTAAACATAGTACAGCGCCTCGACCTACAGTAACACCTGGTCCAATCACAGCACGCGCTGCGATCCAGCTACCTGATTCGATATGAATGGCAGCAGGGATAAGCTTGAAATCAGCATGGCTCCAGTCATGATTACCTGTACACAGATAAACCTCCTGAGATAGACAAACATGGCTTTCAATCATGATTGGGGCAACATTATCTAACCAAGTATTTTCGCCAATCCAAACATAATCGCCCACTTTCAGCCGCCAAGGAAATTTCACTCGGACAGTTGGCTTGATTCGCACTTGTTGACCGATTTCTGCTCCAAAGCGACGCAGAATCCAGACTTTGAAGGCAGAAAAGGGCAGCCAATAGCTGCGAAATAGTGGCTCTCCAAGAAAGTACCAAAGAATTTGTTTCCACAAGGGAGCGCCAGGAGTATAGGTGCCGAGGGTATATTGGTCAAGACGCATAGGTTAATTCCTTCAAGGGCACATCTGCTCCTCTATGTCTTCACTTTATGGAAATGGGGTGGAGCTATTTTATAAACTTTGCTAATATGATATTTTTATCATACTAAATAGTATTACTATGAAACAAAAAATAGCGATTACTCTTGAGGAAGATCTGGTTGCGTTTCTGGATGCCCAAGCCAATGGCAATCGCAGCGGTTATCTCAACTCTTTATTGGTGCGAGAGCGCAAAAAAATCATAGCAGCAAAATTAATCGCAGCCCTTCAGCAGGATGTTCAAGACCCCGGCTACCAGGCTGAAATTGCAGCTTGGGACAATGCCGCTGGGGATGGGGTAGATGCCGAGGCGTGAACTAACCTATCAACGAGGACAGATTCACAGGGTTAGGCTAGATCCGACCTTGGGAGCAGAAGTCCAAAAGACTCGATCTTGCTTAATCGTTCAAAACGATATCATGAACCAGTATGGTCTACTGACGATTGTGATTCCATTTAGACCAGGCAGTAAGCAGGCTCCTTATGCTGTTAATGTCAAAGCAAGCCAAACAAATGGGTTGGATAAAGACCGCTTTCTGGATGTAGGTCAGATCAGATCTGTAGATGGTCAACGGGTGTTAGGACAAGTAGGCGTGTTAGATGAGCAGTACTGGCAAGAGATTAAAGTAGCATTGGATATCGTTCTAGGATTTGCCCTTTAATTGGCGATCGCACTTAACTTAGTGCCATTAAGTTGTAGCTCAGATTTAAGGCTGGCTCCGGTACGTCCTGTTAAGATCCAAACTAGGCTACGACCACTGTCACGCAGGATATGGAGCGAGGATTCAGTTGGTTGATTAGTGGGAATGGCAACAGGGGTAAATGCAATGCCTTGGCTACCGAGGACGAAGGTAGCGATCGCCTCTGCTCGTGCCATGTGAAAGTCGGAGGTGATGATATAAAGATGCTGAAAGTGCCGTTCTTTGAAGTCTTTAACTAAAGAGGTAAAGTTGGTTACGGTATCGACGGCGCGGCGGTCAATATGTACTCGTGTGTTTGAGATACCTGCGGCTCTAAAAATCTCGCGTGCATCATCAGGGGGTATACCAGAAGAAACCCAGATTTCCAAGGATGGATGTAGTTGAGCAAATTGAGCAGTGAACTGTTCTCGATCTGCACCACCGCCTAATGTCAAAATTGCTTGAGGGACGGGTGTGAGGGTTGTGGCGATCGCCAGTCTTACAGGGATGATGCTGAGCAGCACCAAAATCAAGACAGTGCTTGTTAAACAGAAAAAACGGTATTTCTTGCGCTTGTGATGAAAATTTTTCATCTACGTGCTTTTTACTAATTTGGTAGCAGATTTTCAGCTAGCCAGTAGCCAAAAGTCTTGCTTTCGTTAGGTTTTGCCTTTTTGAATGGGTAACTTTTGACTTACTTATTCGTAGTGATAGCGGCAGGTTAGAAAGTCAATCTGATCGTTACTAACTCGATAGACTAAACGATGCTCTAGGTCAATCCTCCGAGACCAGAGACCTTCACCTAAATATTTCAAAGGTTCTGGCTTCCCAATACCTTGGAATGGGTCTTGCATCACGGCTGTCACTAAGTCAAAAATCTTGTCTACCTTAGCATTATCAGTCTTATACCACCACCCCAAATCTTCTTTGAAGCGTGAACTAAAGCCAGGGACTCTTACCTGTACGGGCGGCGTATCTGCTGGTTTAGGAGGCTTCTGTTTCTTGCCCAATACCTAACTCCCGTTTCAGTTGTTCCGGTGTTTGCGGCGGAATTTTACCTAGCTGGGACTCTTCAATCGCATCCAACAGTCGCCGCGCATTAGCAGGCGATCGCAGTAGATAAACTGTCTCTACCAAACTTTGCAAGTCTGACTCAGAGATTAGCGCCACATTTTCACCTTCGCGGCGATGAATGATAAACACTTGATGATTCTCGACTACTTGTTCTAGTAACTTAAAGAAGTTGCTTCTTGCTTCTGTAGGAGAAGTTGTTTCGTAGGATAGCATGAATTAATGTACAGAATTGCGTACATTCATTATATTATGTTATTTAGAGGAGCGTCTAGAAATGCATCGTCTTCTCTCTCAACATTTCAGCTATGCCAAGGGTTGCTTTTTTCTTAACTCATAAATCTTGGCATCAACTAAGAAGCGATACCAAAAGCCTTGTAAGAAATGAAATATAAGGCCTTCTTTGCCGTCTAGGAAACCCAAGCCGATAGTATAGCGCATGAGAAAGTAGAGGAAAGCTCGGAAGAAAAGGGGCGATCGCCCATAAAAGTTCTTCTTGATCCACCGTCGCTGGCTAGCTTGAGACAGTTGACCTTTCTTTAAAAGAGGATCGTCTTGCTCTACAACCATGTTAAGCAAATCTTTTACTTCTCGATCTGCGTAGTGATTGTGCTTGTCTATCCAAAAGCTCAAGTCTTTTTTATTCTCATCAATAATGTCCTGCTGAAAATTAGCAACTTTGCCTTGAGAAAGAACTATATGTTCATCCATCCAGCGCTGTTCGCAAGTGCCTAATCCAGTGCGCCAAATACGTAACAGCCAGGTGGGGTAATAGCCACCATGACGAATCCAACGATTCATGAAAAACACGCGGCGTTTGACTTGATAGCCTGTGATGTCATCTGATGTTTGAGGTAAGACTAGTTTTAACTCTTCAACTAACTCAGGTGTAAGTCGTTCATCAGCATCAAGCCGCATCAGCCAGGGAGTTGCGATGGGTAGATTTTGGATAGCCCAGTTGAGTTGTTTAGCCTGATTCTCAAAAGGATGTTCAAATACTTGACAACGTGCTTTCTGGGCAATTTCTACTGTTTGATCGGTGCTACCAGAATCTACAACAAAAATTTCTGCATTTAGATTTTGTAGACTGTTTAAACAATTCAGCAGATTAGCTTCTTCGTTCTTAGTTAAAATAATTACTGAGAGTAACATTAGGTTTCAGGTTGAACCAAAGAACAAGCACACAACATTGTCTTCCACAGGTAAGGCAATCTGCCAGCGAATTTAAAATTTATATCTGTATAGCCTTCTGCTTCTAATAAAGTAGTGAGAGTTTTTACAGAAAAGAACTTGACATGGCCACCATCCCAAAGAACAGTAAAGTGGCTATCCATTTTTCCTGAAATAGCCATTGCAATATTTTTTAAGTATCCGTGATAAGGAGTAGTAATAATTAAACGACCATTTGGTTTTAGATATTCTTTAGCAGATTTTACTAACTCTTTGGGATAAAGTAAATGTTCGATGACTTCAACCGATATAACGATATCAAAAGATTTTTTTAATTCATTTTGAGGTAAGTCATAGATACTAGCTTGGATGAAATGACAATCTGGAAAGTTTTGGCTAGCTATAGTAATTCCTTGTTTAGAATCATCAATCCCAATCACCTCATATCCTTGCTCTGCGATTACATGACTCAGGCTGCCGTTCCCACATCCTAAATCCAAAACACGCAATTTTCCTGCCCTAGATTTGTTATTATCAGAAAGCAGTGATAGCAGTGGAGACATTAAAAATGAATGAGCGTTCGTTAAGCTGCTATCCTGATAACCATATTCAAATTTTCTTGATGTTTGTATCATAATCTTACTAGAAATATTTACTGAAACACTGGAATTGAATTTTTGTTGAGAATAGCGGTGTAAACTTGAATCATCTTGGTAGCAATGCTTTCCCAGGTATATTGTTCAAAAACTAGTTTCCGAGCGCGACCGCCTATAGCTTTTGCTTGTTGCGGATTTTTCAAGCACTGAATTAAAGCATTAGCAACTTCATCAGCATTGATGTTAACAACATAGGCAGCCTGAGCCTCTATAGCTTCTGGAAAATTGCAGCTAGTGGTAATTACACAAGGTAATCCTGATGCCATACCTTCTAAAACTGACACGCTAAAGCCTTCTGAGTATGAAGGTGCAACGTATAAACTAGCAGCAGCAAGAGCAGCATATTTCAATGTTCCTGTGAGCATACCCGTGAAGGTGACAGCATCTAAACATCCAGCTTGAGCAAAGTAGCCTTGAGTAGTCGGGAGAAATCCAATATTGTCTGGTCCAGCAATGATGAGATGTGTCTGAGGAAACTGAGTGTGTATTTTGGCAAAAGCAGTAGCCAACAAATCTAATCCTTTTTTTGGATCGAGACGACCGAGAAAGATAATTAGGGTTTTATTGCGAGTGTCTGGAAACTTTTGATAAAAAATTTCTGGGTTTGGTAATGTTTCAAAATCCTGGCTGTGAATTCCATTGGGAATAACCATCAAGGGGGCTTTTAAATTAAGAGCTTTAACACGCCCAGCCTCGGTAGATGCAAGCATTTGAATAGCACTAGCTTTGTGAAAAGCAGATTTTTCAAATAAACCAAAGTAAAAACGCTTTTTCCAAGCTTTGTAAGCTAGCGCCCAAGGCTCTAGCATACCGTGAGGAGTCATGATGTAAGGAACTTGGTGAAACTGGCAAGCCCAGTGAGCGGGTAGAACAGGATAGGAGAAAATAGCATTTGTGTGTACTAAATCATAATTAGCTACATTTAGAAACAACCATTTAGTTAAAGCAAAGCTAATTTTATAATCGCTCCAGTTTACATAAGGAAAGTATTGAACACGATAATATTTTTCATTGATCCAGGTTTGAGTTGGTGCATTTATGTTTTTAGACCCATCAGCGTTTGTAGCTACAATATCAACGCTAATACCCTGACTACCCAGTGCTTGAGCCATCTCTACGACACTTTTAGAAGGGCCACCATAAACTATTCCAAGTGCAGGGATGACAATCAAAATTTTCATTATGAATAGAACTAAATAAACTAACGATGCCTTAGAGCATATTCAACTGCCTGTATGAGGCTTTGAGCAAAGTAGTCTGGAGAAAATTTTTGGATATGTTCAAGAGATGCTTGCCCCATTCCTTGTAAATCGACTGCTCCTGAACTCATTTTGACCATTAAATTAGTTAACTCTTGAGTATTTTCAGGGTCGAAGCCAAAGCCGTTAACGCCCTCAACTATCAAGTCTTCAAAACAGCCACATCGGTTTGAGACTAATACAGGTAAACCTGCTGCCATTGCTTCGTTGACCACAAGACCCCATTGCTCTTGAATGCTGGCATGGATAAAGCAGCTGGCATGGGCGAAGTAGGGTAAGAGTTCATCTTGTTGTAAAAAGCCTGGTAGATGAACAAAATCTTTTATTTCAAGCTCAATGATATGCTGCTCAATTTGTGGGCGCAGCGAACCGTCACCACAAAGCACTAAATCCCAAGCATCAGATCCTACGGCCTGACGATAGGCAGAATAGGCAGAAAGGAGAAAAAAAAGATTTTTTTTGGGAATAAAGCGATTGCTTGATAAGAAATAATTTTTATCAAGTTTTTTAGGAAGACATTTAATTTTGCCTGGATGAAACGACTCATTACCTACCACGTCATAACCTAAGAAGATAGCTTCACGAGCCATACCTAGTTTTACTAAATAGCGCTTGTGGGGTTGTCCGCCAACTATTGCAGCTTTATACCTTGTAAGCACCCATTTTTTAAAAGTTTCTTTGCCCCATCTACGTTCTGCATCATCTTCCTCAGATTCGGACATAAGAACAGCAGGTTTTCGGTGCAAAAGACACCATGCCAATGCTGAGAGCATAGCGGGATTGGCATAACCAGCAATTACTAAAGCATCAGGATTGATTTCATTTAAGGCAGTAAAAAGCTGTTGAAGTAAGTTACTAATTTTAGCTTGCTCAAGCTGTTGATTAGTGATTAAAGGAACTATTGAAAAAGGAAAAGATGTAACTTTATTTTGCCAAGGATATTCTGCTGCTGAACGTGCTAACTCAATTCCTACTACTTGCCAATTCCGTTCCTTAAGGTAATTATATAATGCTTCTGTTCTAGCAATATGATAAGGTCCATAATTAGCAAATAGCACCCCTATCTTACATATGGTCATAAAATTGAGATTCCCATTTAATTGCAGAAATAGACTTCTGCCGCGAACAAATAATCAAAGTACCCAGAAAAATACAGTAGAAGATAAAATCTGAAGGAAATCTTACTGTTCCATGAGTAACAGATATCATTGCTGGAGTTACTAAACTTACATAAAATATTTGGCTGACAATACTGTACCTACATATTGCCGAAATCCATAAATGCTTAAAGAAATATCCTAAAGCTAAAAAAAACAGACAACCAAAATAATTAAATTGAACGAATGCATCACCTATTCCAGTAAAAGTTGAACCAGCAGGAATTTTGTAATTATATAGCATTTGAAAGTTGTAGTTAGAAATAGATATTTTAAGTTGAAGAGCATCCTTCAAGTTCTTGCTTACAATTTGAGCCGGAATAAAACGAAAAATAAAATTGTTCCAATAATCTGTTCCGTATCCATATCTGCCTGTTATAGAAGCAGCATCTATCAAAAGTGCTGCATTTCTGAATTCTAAAGATTGACCTTTTTCTACAAGGTTTTGCAAATTCTCTATTGGTTGTAGCTCTAAAACCTGTTCCCACTTATTAGTTTTAGCAATAGAACGATAATTGCCTGTTAAAGGAATGACAAGTAAAGCAACTATTATTATTGCTATAGCTAACCATCTAGGAGGAACATACCGACGGAAGAAATAAAGACAAAGCCCTATCGCCAAGATAAAAACAGCAGTGGGTTCACGACGACCAAAAAAAACAATTGCTTGTATTGGAAGAGCCGCTGAAATTGCTGTTAAGAGTATATTAGCTAAAGTCGGGCGTTGAAGAGTGGATAACAGGATAATTGTGAAGCCTGGATAAACCAAACTCCCAAAGAATGCATAAATAGTGATAATACCAGTCCATTGACTATTATCTCTTACAGCTTCAGGTAATTGGAATATTAAGAATGTGCAAGCATATCCAATTAGTACAAAAACAATTCCTCCATAAAAAAGTTTTTTACGATCGACAGAAATATCAAATTTTTTAAGTAAACTACTCTTCGTGGGTAGTTGATAGCCTATCCAGCACATAGCAGCACATAGACACGCCATCAATAAAACTCTTTCTAGCGCCTCTTGAGTAACTGGACCAGGATTATTTATCAGTGCGATCGCTTGAGGCAGGATAAATGAGACGAAAATACCACCCATAAAGAAGGGATACTGGTAAACTCGCTCAGGTCGGGCTAATCCCCAACCGAGTAAACCAATACAGATAGCAATGAAGAGCCATAAATAGATGTCAACCATAATCTAAACCATAGAATGAGTTAAGCAGAGAACTGAATTGTTGAACTTCTAAAGTTTGGCAAGTATACCTTGGCTCACAAAAGACTGTGTTGGGGCAAAATCAACAAAGTATTTAGCCTTCCCACTACGTTCCGCGACTGCTTGTAACAAAACTGTCTCTGCTATCTTAAGATCACCGTTTGGGTCACTTGCGAACTTATCAGAATTATCTAGGTATATCCAGCCACCGTGTTTTATCTTATTTATCGCAGTACGCATACAATCTGCACGGTTCGTACCATCAATTAGTGCAAAGTCAAAACAATGGTCATCATATTCTGTAAGATCGCAATAAGCCTCTCTTGAACGTAGCTCATAGCGAATATTTCCAATACTCTGCTGACTTAAAATAGTAGTAACTTTTTTATACCACTGTTCATCATCTTCAACGCTATACAGAAATTTGCAGCGCTTAGCAATCCATAAAGTTGACATACCTGAACCAAATTCAACAGCCTTCCAATCTTTTTGGATTAATCGTTCAATTTCTTGAATAGCTCGATAGGAAATCCATGGTAAATAAGGTCTGTATCCGAATGCTACTCTGAAAAAATTTGTTGCAAACGCTCTAGGTGCATAAAGTAAACCTTTAAAGTCTATAAGATTTCCTTTCTCATCATGGAATCTAGTTTTCCTCAAATTACTACCACCACTAATTACTTTTTTGATAAGTATCATAATTATCCTAATTTTTGATAAGTGTCAGTCATCAAGCTATTGAACAGCTTTTTTGTTTCCTACAGTGAGAACAAATGGGGACTATTTGCTTGGCAAAAATTTAAAGATATTAATCTTGAATGTCCTTATAAAGTAGGAATTACTTTCAACAATCGCTCAGTATACTTGTCCCAGGTGAAGTCCTTAGCACGTTCTCTAGCGGCAGTAGCCATGCGATCGCGCAAATGTCGATTCTCAACTAGTTCTTCAATTCGATCAGTCAGTGCCTCTGCATTCCTTTCTGGGATGATGAATCCCTCAATTCCATCCCTTACAACTGACCCAGCAGCTTCAGTTGTAACTACTGGCAACCCCACTGCCAAAGCTTCATAAGTTACTCCTGCCGAACCCTCCGCCAAACTGGGTAGAACCAAGATATCAGCTTGAGCATATTCTTGTTGAATATCTGCTCTAGGAACTCTACCTAAAAATTTGAGATGTCGGGTGAGGCTATGATGACGTATAACATCAGAAACGCCGCCAGCTACACGAAAGTCGTAGTTTCTATGGCTCAATTTTTGAGCAGCCATTCCCAGAATATGAATCCCCTTTCTGAGTTCTGCTGTACCTACAAATAAAACGCGACCTTTTGTTGGCCGATTATTAATTTCAAGCCATGAATCTTCAACGGTATAAGGCACTGTGTAGTACTTGCCTTTATCAACACCAAACTCTTCTAACCCCCTTTCCACAAAATTTGAGGGCACAATAAATGTATCTGTTAATTCGCATATCTTATTAAACCAAGCGTGGTCTGCTTGAATAATCTGAGGCGGAAGAACAGGCTCTAGTGTTGGAAAAATACTTCTCTCTGACTGAACAATTTTATGAGTCGAAGGAGAAATATAAATCTCAGAGATAATTTTAAGGCCTTGTTTTTTTGCAAACTCTACAAAGCCAATTCCTTCTCCATGCATAGAGAAAATATGAGTTGCATCACCTAAACCTTTATAGATCATTTCCTCACTAAACTCTTTATGGAAGGTAGTTAGAGCTTGATACTGCTTAACTAAATGATCTCCAGCTATTTTCTGTCTAGCTAAATAACGAAGTGCTGCCCAATCAGATGTATGTGTTTTTCCTGCAATATTGGGTGGTAATCTACGATTCAAGAGCCGCTT
>QQTW01000867.1_pt1 | contig 20147 bp, 23 predicted proteins | sample 1904831 | NCBI WGS metagenome assembly QQTW01 (sample SAMN09435610, study PRJNA476489) | Subsurface metagenome, whole genome shotgun sequencing project. | reverse complement strand
GCGATCGTGTAGAAACTAAGCCAGTGTTGTCAAGCCGTTAAAGTAGTCTTGCAACTGCTGATCGTGATCGTGGGAGAGCTGTCCTGGAGGCAAGGAAGTGGGAGGAAAAGATTGGATTTCCATCACTTCTAGCGTATCCTTAACCTTCATCTTTCCTTGGACTTCTGCTTCTACCACAATACAAATCGAATGAATTCTTGGATCTCGGTCTGGAGCAGAGTAAACTCCAACTAACCGGCGAATCTTCACTAGATCCAGTCCGGTTTCCTCTGCTAGTTCTCGCCGTACCGCTGTTGGCACGTCTTCCCCCCAATCGACTATCCCTCCTGGCAGTGCCCAGCGCCCGTTGTCACGTCTTCTGATCAACACGATTTGACCATCTGCCAAAATGGGAATGATACTTGTGCCAGCAACGGGATGGCGGAAAATGATACCTAGTACGGTTTGAACAAATTGCCATAAGCGGCGCATAAGCTGGGCAGTTGGAGCAAAAGACGTCAAAAACCAGGAGTATAATCAATTATCAGAAATGCCACCCTTTAGCTTTTCGGTAATAACTTGGGTAGATTCCTCAATCCTAACATTCGATCTGATGATCAATACCTAATGCATAAACATCATATATTCTTTATAACTTATTGACATCGGCAAGGCAATCGCGGTAATCTATAAAACTGCCTAGTCGTGTTTGAATTGATCCGTTAGGCTGCAAGCATACTGATTATATCGGTAGCTCATATTACCTCTGGAAGTCTGGAGGGGTCATTCTGGTCGTTTATTGATGAGGTGAACATGGCTAAGCGCCGTAACCCAAAAAAAGAAAAGGCGCTACGGAATCAAGCATACGCCCGTAAGTTTCGTAAGCGAACTACTACGGGTCGTTTTCAGCGAAGGTATCAGCAAAGAGCGCCGAAGAGTGAAGAGGATGAAACATCATCAGCAGCTGCTGATCAATAGCCCTAAACGGCACGGTCAAAAAGAGATAGGGGAGTAACCCTATGTCTGATCCCCCCTCTTAATTTTTTGCCCCTAATCCCGAAGGAGTGGGGGCTCTCTAGGCGTTAACGCTAATTTGAGAGCGAGCGGATTGAAGGCTAGTTTTTACCTGCTCAAAGCCAGTGCCACCATAGCTATTACGGGCTGCAACGACTTGGCGGGGCGTAATCGCTTGATAAATATCTTCCTCAAATGCCGGGTGCAGAGCTTTCCATTCGTCCAAGCTTAAATCTTTGAGAAGTTTACCATCTGCCAGGCAAGTTTTCACAACTTTACCCACAAGGTTGTAGGCTTCCCGGAAGGGCACCCCTCGTGTTGCTAAATAGTCGGCGACATCAGTCGCATTAGAAAAGTCCTCAGCCACTGCTTCTGCTAAACGGGCGGTACGAAATTCTAGTCCCTCCCGGAGCAAGATGGTCATTGCTTCCAAGCAGACTTTAACAGTTTTTACGGAGTCAAATATTGCTTCTTTGTCTTCTTGTAGGTCTTTGTTATATGCCAAGGGTAGTCCCTTCATCAACACCAGCAGCGCCTGGAGATGACCGTATACTCGCCCAGTTTTGCCCCGTACCAGTTCTGGCACGTCGGGGTTTTTCTTTTGGGGCATGATGCTAGAACCGGTAGCACAGCTGTCTTTGAGCTTGACAAAGCTGAATTCCTCTGATGACCAAAGAATGACTTCCTCCGAAAGGCGGCTGAGGTGAACCATGATTAGGCTGGCGGCACACAGAAACTCAATGGCAAAGTCGCGATCGCTCACCCCATCTAAGCTGTTGGCATAAACGCCCTCAAAATTCAATAGCTTGGCTGTGTAGTGGCGGTCAATCGGAAAAGTAGTTCCTGCTAAAGCACCGCTACCCAAGGGGGAAATATTTACCCGCTTTTTTACATCTCCTAGTCGTTCCCAATCGCGCTCTAGCATTTGGAAGTAGGCTAGGAGGTGATGAGCCAAACTCAGGGGTTGAGCGCGTTGTAGGTGGGTATAGCCGGGGATCAGAGTTTCGATATGTTGCTCTGCGAGATCGAGTAAGACTCCCTGAAAGTCGCGTAAAGCTGTGCGGATGTGTTCTATTTGGTCACGTAAGTAAAGCCTAGTATCGGTACCTACCTGGTCGTTACGTGACCGCGCGGTGTGCAGTTTTTTACCCACATCGCCCAGGATTTCGGTCAGTCGTCGCTCAACGGCAAAATGCACGTCCTCCGCCTCTATGCCTGGATTAAATTGTCCGAGTCTGTATTCCTGACGGATTTGTTCTAAGCCTGCAACGAGTTGTTCTCCCTCCTCAGGTGGGATGATGCCGGTGTGAGCAAGCATTTTGGCGTGGGCTATAGAACCGGTGAGGTCGTATTCAATAAGTTCAATGTCAAAGCCAATACTGGCATTGAAGCGGGCAATCGCCGGATGCAGAACCGATTCAAAGCGTTGGCTCCAGGTTTTTTGTTCAGTCACCGCTGGTTGTTTAGGAAATTTGCTTAAACAAACATTAGCGCAGTAGGCTGCTAATAGCTAACTTGCATGACAATCAGCGTCATGTCATCGTTGTTTTGATTAGTCGGACCAATGAATTGCTGTACTTGATCAAACAGGTACTCCAAAATCGCTTGTGGTCCTTGACAATGCTGACAAGCCCAATCAAAAGCGCGGATTAGGTTTTCTTCGTCAAAGCGATCGCCGCTTTGGTTACCTGCATCGGTCAACCCATCTGTGTAATAGAGCATCGTATCCCCAAGCTCTAGCTGTACTTGAGCATCTTCGTACTTGCTATGTGCATCCAGCCCAATTAGCATCCCTACTGTATCCAGACGTTTGACAGTCAAAGTTTCTGCTTGCCACAATAAAGGGGGATTGTGAGCCGCATTACTGTAACGCAGGATACGAGTCTCAGGGTCATACTCTGAGTAAAACAGTGTCACAAAGCGATGGGAATTTTCTAGATCAGCATACATTACCCTATTTAAGTTTTGGAGAATTCTAGCTGGAGAGTGTTCGTTGAGCACCTCTCCCCGCAGCATTCCCCGCGTCATGGTCATAATCAATGCAGCTGGGACGCCTTTTCCCATCACATCCCCAATCACCAACCCCCAACGACTACCAGATCTGCTAGGTTCAGGATTTAGCTTACTTTGGTTGTGGGTTGTGGGAATAAAGTCATAGTAATCTCCTCCTACCCGATTGGCAGGTTGACAGCGCGCAGCAAGGGAAACACCCGGAATGGTGGGGCATTGTCGTGGCAGCAGTCGTAGCTGAATTTCGGCACCAATTTCTAGTTCTCGCTCCAGACGTTCTTTTTCACGCAGTTCTACTGTCAGTTGATCATTTTCGATCGCCACTGCCGTTTGGTCTGCCACTAGCCGGACTAGCTTCTGTCTGGTTTCCGTCCAGGTATATTTCGGCTCACGGCTGAAGACGTAGAGTCGCCCCCGTTCTGTATGCTTAACGAGTACGGTAGTGCCAAATAATTGAATTTCTGTCCCTAGGTAACGGCTGACTTGATCGTCTAAAACTCGAGTTACCGGGACAAGTTTGGTGGTAGTTAAAGAGGCTGTAACGACATGTGTTGCTGTCTCTAATGCCTTGCGGATATTTTTCCGCTGGTGACTATCCTGACAATGTAGCCGTTCTAGCCTCACTTGACCGTTGGGTTTAAATAAAACCAGTGCGCTGCCATCAGCATCAGTTACCCGTGTTGCTATCAGCGGAATCAGCTCTAGAAACTGGTTCAAATTATTGAAGCTTCTGAGCGCAAATCCCAGAGAACTTAGCAGATCTTGGATCTTGTGCTGTTCTCGATACAGACGTGCCACCAGTTCTTTGAGTGCCAAAACTGGAGTTACATCTGCAGCGGCGCTGCCACTAAAGTCAGTAGGTTGAGAGGGCGGTTGAGGCACAGTCATTCATTTTCTATAGCTGAGCCGTAGACATTAGGCGGCACTCTAACTTCTAACGGCAGCAATGTCAATAGCTCTAAGTTGAGTATCTTAACTTAAAATCTAAAAATGTGTTTTATTAGTGTGTGTCTCTACAACTCAAAATTCCCAACCTAGCTGCTCAGCAGGGCTTCGACAAATTCATAGCTGGAAAAGGGACGGAGGTCTTCAATTCCTTCACCGGCACCTATAAAGCGGATGGGCAGACCCATTTGCTGCACTACGGCTAGGGCAACGCCACCTTTGGCAGTACCATCAAGCTTAGTTAAAACGACGCCGCTGAGGGAGGCGGCTTGGGCAAAAACTTCAGCTTGCCGCAGCCCATTTTGACCCAGGGTGGCATCTAGAACCAATAGAGATTCAATTTTGGCATTAGGAGCTTTTTTATCTATAATGCGGCGGACTTTGCTGAGTTCATCCATCAAGTTTTTCTTGTTTTGGAGCCGCCCCGCTGTATCTACCAAAAGTAATTCTGTTTGCCGCGATTGAGCAGCTGCGATCGCATCAAATACCACAGCAGCTGGGTCTGTATTTTGCCCAGGATTGGCAATGACCTCAATCCCACTTCGAGCACCCCATACTTTTACCTGCTCTACCGCTGCGGCTCGGAAGGTATCAGCTGCCGCAATCAAGCATTTGTAACCGGATTTTTGTCCAATGTGAGCAATTTTGCCGATGGTAGTAGTTTTACCAGCTCCATTCACACCAGTGATCAACCAAATATTCAAGGTATCTTTCTCTGGAGCGAAAATGGAGTTGTGGGATTGCAGGGGTTTATCGAGCATATCCCGCAGGATTTGTTTAAGGTAGGCGATCGCGGCGTCTGGCGGTAAAACTTCTTGTTTCAGCTGGTTTTGCAGCGCGTTGATAATATAATCTGTGGCTTCTACGCCGACATCGGCTTGCAGCAGCAATGCCTCTATCTCGGTTACTGCCGCTTGATTCAGCGGTCCTTGACCAACAATCGCCTTCAGTTGGTTAACTATGTTACGGCGGGTTTTGTCTAAGCCTTGCCGCAGTTTCTTCAACCAGGTGATTTCTTCGATAGAAACGTCTTCAGGACGGCGACCTTGGGCAGCGAGAATTTCTGCTGACCATAGGAAACCTTCATCAAAGGCAACTTCAGGTCTTTCCGTTTGTGTATCGGGCAAAGCTCCTGTCAATTCGGCGGCAACTGCTGGCTGCACGACCTCTGCTGGTACTTCAATTGCAGTCGCCTTCAACCTTTGCAGTCTAGCTTGCCGGTCTGCTTCTGCTCGTGCCAAGAAGGATAACGGGGCTGTTGTTGCAGAGGCCTCTGCTGTTGTGCCAACTAATTCGTTTGACGCCTCGGTTGTATCAACTGGCTGTTCATCAGCCGTAGCATTAACAGTAGGTGGTACTTCCTCGTCCAATTCTCCTGACGGTACTTGAGGCTGTTGCTGCCGCTGGATGTTTTGATAAGCGACTTTTGCAAAGCTCAGGTAGTCTGCCGTAACGTCTTGAGATTGCTCTATGTTTGACGCTACTTCTACTTCTTCAGTTGGTTCTGCTTCCGGCTCAACAGAAGCAGGCGTGACCGGATCTTGAGGGGTGTTAGAGGGATTACTAGATTTACGACGGAACCAATTAAAAGCCATTGAACCTACTGAATTGCCAGTTGAAATTAAATCTGACATCCTCCCCAACCAACCTTAACGGTTATGGATGGGAATTCCAAGTTCTTCACTTCGGGAAAGCTTCTGCTTTGATTTGCTCACTTACCCGCCGCAAAACACCGTTGATAAATCGGTGTCCTTCATCTCCACTGTAGCGTTTGGCTAGCTCCACTGCCTCGTTAATCGCCACGCTATCTGGAACTCCTAAAAACATTATTTCTGCTACGGCGATCCGTAGTAGGTCGCGGTCAATCCGGGCAAGACGAGACACTTGCCAATCTACTAAAGCTTTCGTCAGGTGTTCGTCGAGCTCAGTCCGCTTGACGTTCACTGTCCGGACAATTTGCAGGGCGTATGTACGGACATCGAAGTCTGGTTGATTGGCTATTTGAACCAATTCCGGCAGATCGAGTGCTGTGCCCACGCGGTTAATCGCTATCTGGGTAAGTTGAATTGCCTCCTCCACCATACCTTTAGCCGTTTGTACATCTGCAGCGCGAGTCTCGCTAGTTAAGAGGCGATCGTTAGCACGTTGTAGCTCACCGGCGGCAGTTGAGAGCGTATCTTGAACTTCTGTCGTCAGGATACGTACTGCTGCTAGCACCAAATTGGAAAGTTGCTGCGTTTCCAGTTTCTCTGGTGAGTTAGGCAGTTGACTGAGGCTTAAAAGAGCCAGTTCACGAGCAATTCTACGAGGTTGCATGTTATTGATGAGGTGATTACTGCGTTTCCAGTTGCCGCTCTTTAGAGAGAACCAGGGGGGGCATCGGTTTATTGGGGGCGACAATGCCACCAGAAATAATGACTTTGAAGGCATCTTCAACCGTCATTGAGATATTCACAACCTCTTCTTCTGGAACAATTGCATACCAGCCAGTGGTAGGGTTTGGGGTAGTCGGAATAAAAACACTCAGCATAGGGCGAGCCAGATGCGACTGGATCTCATTGCTCATGCTACCTGTCACGAATCCGAGTGCCCACACTCCCCGTCGTGGATACTCTACCAAAATCACGCGGCGAAACTTCCCATTTGTATCTTTTAACAGCGTTTCCAGCAACTGTTTAAGGGTTTTGTAAACCGACCCAGCTAACGGAATTGCCTGCAACAGCTGTTCTCCCACGTCGAGCAACCATTGCCCAGCAATGTTACGTGCCATCAAGCCAATCAGCAAAATACACAGCAGTGGTACAGTCAGTCCCACTGCAAAATTTAGCAGGTTGACCAGAATAGGATGCATTCCCTGAAAGGGATTCAGTTGTTTTGGAATCCGGGTGAGAAAGTTAATGACCCAATTGGCGATGGTAATCGTTAGCCAAATCGTGGTAGCGAGGGGAATCACTACCAACAAACCGGCAATCAGATCATTTTTTAAGCGATGTTTAAAGCGTTCGAACACAAATCGCCCACTCTCCTTATAACTGGATCTTAGTTGGGTCTCATCCAACACCCTACACCTACTTTGAGGCGTCTGGCATATTTACTACGAACGGGACTCACCGCCATGCGACCAAAACTACCTCTTTCAGTTTAGCGTTACCCATTCAGGAGAGTTTGCGATCGCGCTGCTGCAATAAGCTCAATATATAATTTCCGCTGATCCGGATTGGTCGAACTAGATAATAAAGGAACCACAGCGATGGAAACAGCGGCAGAAACGCCCGGTCTGCGGAAGTAGGGGTGAGCGCAACTTTTACAAGGTGGAGAAAGTATGGGACTTTATCCTGTAGGCGTTCTCGAACCCTGAGATAGAACAAGATTTTTTCAGTGTCAAGGTACTTGGGTGGTCCGTCAGTCACAAAGAATCTATCTTCTGTACCAAAAAGCCGTCCACACACCTGCTTTGCAAGTGCTTTTACCACTAAGTTTGTCTGTATCCTTCGCAAAATCTCTTCTGGAAGATCTATTCCCAAAAGATCGTGTGCTAGGAGAAGACCGAGAAAGAGCATTCGCTCACTACCCAGATTGCTTGCCTGCTTTATGAGCCGATTCCAATCCATCCCAGGGTAAACGCGGATCACTTCGGCAATGTCACAGATCTTGGCTAATTTTTCTGTCCATTGCCAGCAGTCTTTAGTCACCTGCACGCAGAGGATAAGGAGCAAATCTTCCGAATTGAGGTTGAGGACCGTGGTGCTAGCAAGGGATACCGGCTCAAGGCGTTTCCACAAGCGATCAAAATCAAGTGGAAAAGGGTGTTCCCTCGGTGTGATTCCTGAGTAGTGAAGGTCCAGGTTGACCTTGCTATCTTCAGTTACAAAGTGATACTCCCAGTTCCGTTGATACTTCAGCTGATATCCCTGGGAAATAAGTAGTTTCTGGGTTCTCAAAACATCCCGTTTGTGAATCAGGATGTCTAAGTCGCAAAACTGCCGGAGCATCAACTTGCCATAGACCGAAGATGCCAGGACAGGACCTTTATACGGAATAACACGAATCCCGTGCGCCTCGAATAAATGCAAGACTTTAAGTAGTTCCCCGGTCAAGAAAAAGCTGCGTCGCGCGTTGGTGTGAAAATAATTACAGAGCTGAGCCAGTCGAGCTTTGGGAACAGCTTCCGGGCAGGTAGCGTCGAGGCTGTGATACAAAAGCGGTATCACCCCATGCAAACGGGCTGTCCGGAGCAGATAGTCCCAGTCTATGTCCTCTTGGAGCAGGGTCTTAATCCGCTCGGCTCTTTTGGGGTCAATGTAAGTTCTGGCACAGGAGAGCAGCAGTTCGACTTCCGGGCGCATGTCTACCGTTCTGGTCTGAGCTATGATGTCAGCTACCATTTTTTGAGCCCAGAGGGTGGGGGGTAGGGTTGATCTGCATTTGTGCTGTCCAAGATTGGGCATAGAAGCCACCTTGAGCCAGCAGTTCATCATGGCTACCTGATTCTATAATTTGCCCATTACGCATAACGTGAATCATATCGGCCCGCATAGCTAAAGTGAAGCGGTGAGTGATAACAATAGCAGTACGACCATTAGCTAACGTGCGGAATCGCTCCAACCAGTCAGCTTCAGCCCAGGAATCCATAGCGCTAGTCGGCTCGTCCAAGACAATAACTTGAGCTCGCCGCAGAAAAGCACGGGCTAGGGCAACACGCTGCCATTCACCCCCACTGAGTTCAGCACTGTCAGCAAACCATTTGCCTAGCAGCGTATCGTAACCTCGTGGTAGGCGAGCAATGAGTTCATGAGCTCCAGCACCTCTGGCGGCAGTTTCAATTTCAGCTATGCTCGGCGCTGCCGATAAATCACCCAAAGCGATATTCTGGGCAGCGGTCGCATGGTAAGGGATTGGTGATTGGAACAAAACCGTAATCAGGCGTCGGAATTCCTCAATGGATAAGTCACGGATATCAGTTCCATCCAGTTCGATCCGACCAGACTCAGGATCATAAAAACGGCAAAGGAGTTTTATGAGAGTAGTCTTGCCAGCACCGTTATCACCAACAATTGCTATAACTTGGCCAGCAGGAATGTTGAGATTAAAGTCTTGGAGAACGGCTCGCTTACTGCCGGGATAGCGGAAGGTGACTTGCCGAAAGCGAATCCCTTCTTTTAAGCTTAGTGGTGTGGGAAGTGGCTGCAAGGGATCTAAAACTTGTGGTTCTAGTCGCAAAAACTCAAACAGGTTATTCAGAAACAAACTGTTCGTGTGGATTTGCCCCAAGTTTCCTAGTAGCGATCGCATTAAATTCTGACTCTGATTAAAAGCCTGGTAGAACAGGGCAAGGTCTCCCAAGGTGATTAACCCCAGCAAGAGCTGCCCCGCCATCCACAGCATGGTGGTACCAGAAATTAGGAGAGCGACAGTACCAGCAGCGAGACGACCCAAACTCTGGTATTTGATCAACTGGAGACGCTCGGTTCGTAGTCGGCGGCGTAATACCTGGTACGCCGAGCGGAAATGAGGACCCAGGTTAAACAGCCGCAGTTCCGCCGCGATCGCGCTATGTGTGAGTAACATCTCGTAGTACTGGAGCCAGCGCCGATCTGTCGTTGTCTGCTGCCACCACTGGTGCTGGCGGCGATTCAGGCGAAGCACCACATAGAAGACTGGTAACGTACTCACTAACAGGACAAAAGGTATCCAGGCACCATAGGGGATGAGTACCGCAGCCATAGCTAGAAGAGTGATGCTGTTTTGTAGCAGGCTGCCAGTGTTTTCCAGCAAGGCAAGAGAACGACTACTGGCATCGCTACGAGCTCGCTCCAGGCGATCATAATACCCTGACGACTCATAAAAGGCTAAATCCACAGCAACAGACTTTTCGTGGATCAAGCCACTAATATGGTCTTGGACAAGTTCTGATTGAGCAGTGCGAACCCATTCAATAGCGCTTCGTAGCAACTCGCTCAGCAACAAAACCCCTGCCATCAAGGCGACTGGAACTATAATGGGCCAGATATCCCAGGTACCAGTACCCGCAACTGCCACTAGGCTATTGACTAAAAGCCGGGTTAGATAAACAGTGGCTACTGGCAGTAAACCCTGCACAACTAGCAGAACAATCCAGACCACAGTCCAGCTTCGGGCTGCAGCCCAAACTAAATGGAAAGTCTGTGGTAAATAAGATAACTGAGCTACAACGTCACGTAGCCTGGCAGTCAAATCACGGCTTCTCGGCCTGGTCTTTTTAGGCATGATTGACACAAGCGATTAGCTTACATTATGGCGGGCTGAGACAACGCGGGTAACGTGTTCTTCTAGCAACTGTGATAACTCAGGCAGCAATGCAAGAGAGCGAGGCCGCTTGAGGCGATAGACAGTTAACTCCCTGGCAAGGTTAACGCACTGAAGGAAGTGTGGTGCTCCTCCAGAATGAAACAATGTTGTGGGCCGTGAGTGACGCACCAGTTCTATCACAGCCTCCTGAGACCGCAGAGGTTCGATATCAAGTGCTGCGTCTTCGGCTAGTACATAAATGTGTCTGAGTGGAAGCGGGGCTTGTGAAAATCTTTGCATAACGCGATAACCGCGTTTCTCTTCCTGCGGGTGAAGCAAATGCAGTGACTCAATATCATATCCCAGCGAAACAGCTACTTCTGGATTAAGCTTAATCTGGGGAAACCCAGGGAGTACCGTAGCTGGCCTTGTGTCTAAATTTACAGCTGCTACGTCATCTGCAACAACACTATGCCCACGCGCATATAGGGCGGCAGCTGTAGAAGATTTCCCCTCCCCAGACTTTCCTAAAATCGCCACAGCACTACCATTGATATCTACTAAACTTGCATGTAATACCAACAAACCCCGCTGATAGAGTAAGACCGCTATTACAGTTCCTATAATGTATGACCGGAGCAAGCGCTCATCAACATCTGGTGCTGGTCTAACAACGACTTCGTATCCGTCGCGTACCAGAAAAACTCCTACATTCTTAACAAAAATAACTGCTTCTTTGGTATTTATCTTAACGTATAGCGGTTTATTAATGACTTCTAGCGGCACATAATCGTTGTACGTATAATCAACATTCTCTAGACGGATAGCAACATCACATCCAGCATTTGTAGTTATAAACTCTGGTAGAGGCAGGGCTGATTTTATGCCTAAACCATAAGCAAAATAGAAAAACACGTTTAGCTTTTTACCTCGTCAACTTTTGTTTCAATGCTTAATTTTTTAGCTAAACTTTTAATCTATTTTTGATATCTAGATGGAGAGTTCTAGTTTAGAATGAACTCTCCATCTGGTCATTTACGAAGTGTTACTTGATAATTTCTTAGAGAGAATTACCAGCAGGGCCCTCGTCATCATCGTCTTGGAAGATAAACGCATCCCCAAATGCAACCGTCTTTTGTGTAAGCTCTTTCACAGGACCGTAAACAATCAACTGTGGAGTATTCCAGGTTTTCTTCATCACTAACTCTCCTCTTAATAAACAAATTCAGCTTTGCTGAATGCACATCCAAATAAGTGCTTAAATAGACAAAAGTATAAAACATAACCTACTTTATAATCTTTAAACATAGTAATAATTACAGATATATTAATTCTAGATGATTCTTAAAATCCTTTCTTCCCTAACGGGCTGAAGCCCTTCGCTTCGCTGAGGCACTCTTGGCACTCTTGGCGCTCTAACGCGCTAAAGCGCTAAAGCGCTTCGCTACCGCTCCGGCGGTTCAGCCAAAGAGCTAAGGTAACTGTAGCAAAGACAGTGAGAACATCTTGTTTACTTTGTGACGGTTGAGATAAATAGCGATGGTAGGCTGCACGCAGGGCTTGTACATCCACATAAGAATTAATTATGTTTGTTTCATTAACTACCTGCTCTAAGGTCTCTCGCTCATATTCCAGTAACCTCCGCTTAAAGTTCGGGCCCAGGTTTGCTTTGTGAACTCGCCATTGGACTTCTGGCGGCAGAATACCGCTCATGGCGCGGCGCATAACTACCCGAGTCCACCCTTGGTGAAGCTTTTGTTCAGGGGGTAGGGAAAGACAGAATTCCATCAGTCTCCGGTCATAGAAGGGATAACGAGCCTCCAGTGAAAATCTAGCCGCACCCTTATCAGCCATCTCCAGTGCATAGGGATGTAAACCAGAGGTCAGCCCGAGCAAGTGCTCTTGCTTTGCGGTACGCGTTGAGACTGAGCTGTTAGTCAGCAGCGCTTGAGCGCGCTCTGTCAAGCCAACACGTTGGGCAAAGGTGAGGCTGATGACTGGGTTGACAGACCATTTGGGCTGAGTAGATCCGCGCAACATCTGCCAAAATCGCATGGCGGGTTCTAAAATCAGAGGTCTAAAGACATATTTCCAAATAAGCCGCTGACGCGGTAAGTTATATCGTCTGGAAACGGCTGTGAGTTCTGTGATTAGAGCCTTCCACCTGCCTGTAAACGCGAGTTCGCTCAAGTACCTCCAACCATGAGAAACTGTACTATCGCCATCAAGGCCATCTAAAAATACACGGACACCTTGTTGCTGCGCGGCGCTATAGAGAGCCTGATGCATGTATAGGTTTGGGGCAGCGATCGCTTCATCATCCTGCCAGAGAAGTTCGATTAGAGGGCTAACATCGGTATGAACGTAGTGAGACTCAAACCCGCCCTGAGCCAGAACAGCGCTAATGTAGCGACGTTCATCAATCCGCCGCAGGTCTTCCTTTGGCAAGTTGGGAAAAATGGCTGAGAAGGTATGCAGAGGTCGGTTCCCCAGTTCTGCTAGCAGTTGACGTGCCGTACACGCGATTGAGGAGGAGTCCAGCCCACCACTTAACGTGGAGCCCACAGGGAAAGCACTGCGTAGACGGCATAACACCGCCTCTGTGAAGATTTCACGAAAAGCCTCAGCGTAATCTTGATCTGAGTTCAGTCGTAACTCCCGTGAAGCATCCAGGCACCAATATCGAGTTGGCGCTGCTTCGTCGCCCACTATTATGCTGTGGGCTGCAGGCAGCCGTAAGATATCGTGGTAAAAGGTACTTGCTTGATCCTCGAAGAGCAGCGCCAAGTGATATGCGACCTTTACTTCATTAAGTTGACGCGGCACCTCTGGCAGGCAAAGGAGGGCTTTGATTTCGGAGGCAAAGGCAAACACTCGATTTGAGCGATAGTAGTAAAAAGGTTTTACTCCCATCACATCTCTGGCGCAAAATAGCTTTTTCCGGCGTCCATCCCAGATGGCAAAGGCAAAGTCACCTAGTAGTTTTTCCGGGCAGCGATCACCCCATTTTTGATAAGCAGTCAGGATCAGCTGGCTATCCGTGATTTTTTCAGATGGGCGGTTTGTGAGACTCAGCGCCACTATCAGTTCATCCCGATTATCAATGCGGGCATCAGCAGTGATGACGAGTTCACCAGTCTGGTTCACCAAAGGTAGCTGTTCATGAAGGGATTCGGGTGTTGTCCAGAGCATCCGATGCCCCAGACCGCTAGACCCTTCATTCCATATGCCTACTCCGTCTGAGCCCCGATGGGCAAGGACCTTCACCATTCGTTCCAGATCAACGCGGTCCACTGGCTTACCATCCAGGTAATATATCCCCGCGATCGCACTCATGTTTCTGCCTCTAGAGTGGGTAACGGAGTATAGCGACCAAGGTCTTTTAAACCACCTACCACAACTCTTCCCTGGCTTTCAACCCAGGCGTGAGCTTCTAAGTGTCCTTCCTTACTTTTAGCAACACCAATATGAAGTTGAGCCCGGTAGCCGCGCTGTGCAAGTAACACCTGCGTAGCTAAAGCCCGAGCGAGGCATTTAACTTCACCTGGCATATATCGACTTGCTACCGCTACCGCCCACACGACTTTGTCTACAGATTGATCTGTATTTTGTCGCTTATGAGTTGTCTGTCTCGTTTCTGCTATGAGATGCCGCCAAATCTGAAACGGAAGCAGCCATAGCCCTAGCCGGACTATCCCGATTATGAACACAGCATTGAAGAGCAGCTGGCGATCTCTAGTTGCTAGGTGCAGAAACTTACGTAACCGCTTCATTTCTGACCTCGATTAACCCCTCGTCTGCTAGTTTTTGGAGGAGTGCTAAAAGATCTCGTTCGCAGCGCTCAAGTTCAACCTCGTACTCCAAGATAAGTGTATCTAGAATATCCTTTACAGGTTTTGACTCTTGCAGCAGTTTCCAGATCCGAGTACCTACAGTATCCAGACCATGATAAATGCCAGTTTTAAGATTGAGTATGACTGCCTCCCCGTCCAGATCAGAAGATACTTGATCTTTAGTCACTACTACGGTCAAATTCCTTAATTTTTCGGTCTCCAAGTTTAGCAAATCCATATTTGAGATGAAAATACTTTGCTACATGCTGGATTTTTCTGAATCCTGCTTACTATAAATTACCTAACTATGCTTGTAAATAGAGTAATGAATGTAAGTATGAACAAGCAAAATTTTAGGGTAATTTTGCTTAAACTTCATAATCTGCGGTTTATTTATAAAACTACTGTGAAGCTGAATAGGGGCGATCACCTACTCTCTCGCCCCTCTGAATCTTCTTGATGCTAGTCTTCGTAATACGATGACCTGATTTTACGCATGCTTCTTAATCCCGTCCAGCCGATGACAATGTAAGCAATGGACAACAGCAAACTGCTGATACTAACTCGCAGCCCAGACCTCCATGCCTCTCGATCAGCCTGTTGCTCAGCAGCTCTCTGGCGAGCCTGAATCTGGGTCAATCCTTGTGTGCGAAGTGCTTCAGCACTGAATTGCTGCTTTAGTAACTGGTCAACTGCCTGCGGATTGGCCTTAGCCTGTCTGAGTATATTTTTAAATTGCTCCGGAACTTGTTCGCTCGCAAGTGCTTGATCCAGCCGCTGCTGATTTTGCAGCAAGTCACCAATCTGACTTTTGAATAAACCTTGCTGGCTTTCAATTTCAGCCTGGGCTTGCTCGCTACCTAGCTGAGCTTGCAGTTGGGTTTGAGCCTGATTCACATCTTTGTTAATTCGCCCAATTGCCTCAGCCCTAGCTTGAATAACATTGTTGATGTGTAGGGGAAACATTAACAGGAAGAGGAGCCCCAAGAGACTGGAAAACAAAAGTGCCCAAAATCTCAAGCCTAGCCAAGACAAGCGGTCGGTTGGGGAGTCGCTAGGAATGTTGTCAATCCAATACCCAGCAAAAAGCAAGGCCAAACCCACCATCGGAATAATTCCCCGGTCAACCACTTGGGTTGCAAAGCTAATTTGCCAGTCTCTAGCCAGTGGGTTAAAGGGAAACGACAGGATTACAAAGTCTAGCAAAGAAACTAAAATTAAAACCACCCCTACCAACTTCAGTATCCGGGCAGCGAGCGGGGAATTTTCAGGGGTACTGATTGCTTTCATCGGTTTTATCTTTAATCATTGAATATCAAATTGAACCAGAAGCTACATCACCCTAGCATTTTCAGTCGATGGCATCGTGAACTAGTTTCTCATTGTCTACGATACCAGCGAGCAATTCGCTCAACTGGAACACCCAGTAAGTAGGCGATGATTACTAGTTGGTTAATTAGCGTCGTTTTAAAAACTCCAAGTCGAAGCCACCGACGTCCTGAAGTGAGAACTGGCACTGGGATAATGACGATACGTCCCAGTTGTCTTAAACGACACATGAGTTCAAAATCCTCCATTATCGTCAGCTCCGGAAAGCCATCGATAGCGTGAAATATCGCAGATTTTAGAAAAATGGCTTGGTCGCCATAAGGCATTTGCAACCAGCGCGATCGCCAATTTACTCCCGTTTCAATCAACCGTAAACTCCACAGTGGTGCATTAATCCGCAACTTAAACGCACCTGCAACAGGACCCCTACTAGTGGCTAACGCTGTGCGAACCATAGCGTCAAAACGGGCAGGTAAAAAGGTATCGGCGTGAAGAAACAGCAAAATATCCCCTGTTGCTGCCTTTGCACCCATGTTCATCTGACGAGCGCGACCATTGGGTGCTGTCAAGACTTTTACACTCAATGACTGAGCTATTTGCACTGTATCATCATGACTACCGCCATCCACCACAATTACTTCAACATTGATGGCTAGATGGATATTAGCTAGCGTTGCGGGAAGGGTTGTCGCCTCGTTTAGAACCGGAATAATGATAGAAATCTTTTCTGTACCGATATTCTAACTCCTCACTCCTCCAGATTGTTGCCAGACAGGGAGATCCTCCGGACGGTCAACATCTGCTAAATGAGGTAAATAAGCAACCGACAAGTCAAGCTGCTTGGCAATATCAACAGTCTGTTGCAATACTTCAGCCGTGCCCCAATTAATTCCACTGAATAATTCTGGGATGAAACAACGTAAACCAATCAGGTAATAGCCACCGTCGATTGCAGGGCCAAGGACAAGGTTATGAGCCTGCAACTGGTCAAACGCACAGCCCATTAAATCGGCATTCAACCCAGGGCAATCAGTACCGATAATGACCACACGCTCCATACTGGATTGGAAAGCAAAAGACAGCGATCGCGCCATCCGAGAACCAAGATCTCCCTCATCTTGGAGTTGGTAGACAATATCAGTCCCCAGCCAGCCCTGCATCTGAGTCAGGTTGCCACCGGCAAAGCGGACTTCTACCGAAAGTGGGCGGAAGCTTTGGAGTTTCTTAACCTGCGAGATTGTATATTCTGTCATCTGGCGCTGAAGCGTTGCCGCCCCCTGTGTTCCCAAAGCCGGTATCAGTCTTGTTTTTGTCTTTCCTGGCTCTGGATAGCGGGTGAAAATAATTAAGCGTTCCTTTGCCGTTTCCTTTGAAATCACCGCACACTCACTAACCTAATACAAGTAAAATGTAATATTCTCGGTATGGTATTGCTGGAAATTGGGAATTCATTATTGAGCGATGAACAGAATAGTTGAAGTTTTACCGGATCAGGCGGCGCTGATTCAGCGCGCCCTCGAACTCACGCTCTCCAAAATCCAAACAGCCATAACAGAGCGGGGGCTGTGTACTATTGCCCTGTCTGGTGGCAGCACACCCAAGCCATTATACGAAGCAATTGCCACTAACCAGCTGCCTTGGGATAAAATCCATGTATTTTGGGGCGATGAACGCTATGTCGCACCAGACCACCCAGATAGCAATCAACTGATGGCTCGTCGTGCTTGGCTAGAGCGAGTTGATATTCCAGCTCACAATATCCACCCTATGTTGACTGATGAACCAGATCCAGTAGCAGCAGCCAGTAAGCATGAGGAACATTTACGGGAGTTTTTTAAAACTCAGACTGGGGAATTTCCAACTTTCGATCTAATTTTGTTGGGAATGGGAGACGATGGACACACAGCCTCATTATTTCCCCACACTGAGGCGCTAAGAGTGCGCGATCGCCTAATTACCGTTGGCGAAAAGGACGGGCAGCCCCGGATCACCTTCACAGCCCCACTGATTAACCAAGCCCGCTGTGTCATGTTTGTTGTCGCCGGTGCTAACAAACGACTAGCTTTAGATCAGATTTTTGCGCCCGTAGCTGATGAACTCACTTATCCGAGCCGGTTAATCAAACCCCAAGGGGAACTTTGGTGGCTTTTTGATCAAGCAGCGGGTCAAGACTTGATGGAAGCTAAAAATAACTAGTTGTTAAACACTGACCCCGAAATTGCGGTCGTGTCACGTCTAAGATGAACTCAATGGAAGGATAAATTTCATGATTGTCTGCCCCAACTGCAATCACTCCAACCCGGATGGTGCACAAGCGTGTGAAGCTTGCTATACGTCCTTACCAGCTACTACCAGCTGCCCCAACTGTGGTACATCCGTGCAGACAGATGCTACCTTCTGCGGTCAGTGTGGCTTTAACCTAAGTTCCGGTAACGTAACCGCAGCGGGACCAACAGTGGCAACCAATATTTCCTCTGCAATACCAGATTTAGTTTCCCCTGAGCCGCTCGTTCAACCAGAGCCATTACCTAGCCCGCCCCAACCTGACCCTACACCCGTATCAGTAACGGTAGTGTCATCAAGTCCCCCCACCCCTGCCGCAACCAGAACACAATTGCAGCAGCAAAAGGTAAAGCTTTTGCATGTCCAAACCGACACAGTTATCGAGTTGCCGCAAAATCTATCTGTGATTCACATTGGTAAACCAAATGAGCGGATTCCGCCGGATGTGGATGTTTCAGGATTTCCAAATTCGGAGATTGTCTCGCGAATTCACGCCGATATTCGAGTGGAGGGAGATGCTTACTATCTTGAAGATGTGGGGAGTTCTAATGGCACTTATGTTAATAATATGCCGCTTCCACCCGGTAACCGGCATCGCCTGCGAGCTGGCGATCGCATAACCCTTGGTAAGGGAGATTTAGTAGCATTGTTATTTCAAATCTCTTAGTTATCAGTCAAACTTGACACTATAACGTGATTACACTAACCCTTCTGCATCCAACTCAGCATTCTCCGATTCAAAGTTGGACATTTGAAGACAAACCAGCTATCCAGATTGGGCGTGCGGCGGATAACCAAATCGTTTTGTATAGCGCCGTCGTTTCTCGACATCACGTTGAGATACGCCAACTTAATGGAGGTTGGGAAGTTGTAAATTTAGGGACAAATGGAACTTATGTGGATGACCAAAGCATTTCCCAAACACCAGTCGTGGATGGGTTGGTCATTCGCCTAGCTCGATCTGGACCACAGTTACAAATTCGTCTTGGGGAAGTTGACTTGCGGGAGGGGACGAATAAAACATCGCATGAGCCACTTTCTAAAGCTGGTGGCTGAGTATCCACAATCCAGTATTCTGGAAGGCACTGTGCTGCATATTCTGAGCGCTTGTGTCGATAATCTCGGTTCTCTTGCTTGGGGCTAACAACTTCAACGATCAGCGCCGGGGGCGGCATATCATGAGTGGCAATTTGATGGCGGATGCCCAACCGAGTATGAGGAATGCCAAGTTGCAGGACAGCTAAGAGGAAAGTGGCGATCTGAGTATTTAAGGTGCTTTCTGGGGGCATTTCGATTAACATCCCATCTACCAGTTCATAACGAGTGCCTGTGAGAAACAAGATAATTACGGACGCCCCATCAGCCATTGGACGCCCAACTTTCTGGTTGTAGATTTAGAAGTTTTGAGAATTTCTAAATCAGATGTTGGCTGCAGTTTATACCAAATAAGCATTTTAGGCTATTTCGTCGCCCCGTCAGGTATCCCCATCCTCTAGTTTGTAAGCAAAATGCTTGCACTCTTGTGTGCATAAGTTGACTCGGCTACACATATTAAAAATACAGAAGGAAAGCTCAACTCGGCTTAACTTCCATTTAGCCAACCACGTAGGGCTTAACCGATAGAATTCCACTTCTGTCAATGCGTAAGTTCTAACCAAAGAGAAGAATAACGAAAAGACTATCTACTTGCAACAATACCAAGGAGTTCATGATGTCTCAAAACACTTCCGAGATCAAAGTCTGTATTGACGTATCGCCTGATGAGCAATCACGGGGTGCGGTGATCGCCAATCAGAAGTGGCAGACTGGTCAAACTTTGCGCGTTCGCTTTTTGGAATAGAGACAAACAGCCAGTCAACGGTAAGAATTTCAAAATCACTGAATTTAGTACAAGCAAAACTTTAAAACTTTGCAAGGAGGACTCACTCATGTGGAAACAAATCTCTGCTCTTAGTTTATTAATTGTCACAGGTATTACCGGGCTTAGCCAAGCTCCGGCATTAGCAGCTACTGCAATCGCAACGGACAACCAAGGGACCGTCTATCGTGTAACTCATCGATCTCTCAGTGTAGCTCGTGCTAGGGTTCTAACAAACTGTGTGAGTGAAATTGGTGGGGGGTGTAATGTGGTTATGACCAATAGATTTGCCGGTTTTGGTGCCGTAGCACACAGCCCAAGCTATGCAGGTTTCGCAACGGGTGCCGACAGCCAGGCAAAGGCAAATCGCTTGGCGCTACAGCAATGTAGAGTGAGAACACCTCGCTACCAAATCTGCCGATTAAAAAGCCAGTTCTTCGATAGCGGTTATTGAGTAGTTACTGTTGTAGTCCAAAGTTTTCCCAGTAGCATTTGGGGATGCGGAGGGACATCCATTCAATGAACAAGCGACTAGGAGGAAAGTGACATGCTAGACGTTACCCTTCACAATGAGCGCGTCCACATTGGCGAAAGATTCTCTGTGTCATTCCAACGCACATTGCGAATTC
>QQTW01000866.1_pt1 | contig 20147 bp, 21 predicted proteins | sample 1904831 | NCBI WGS metagenome assembly QQTW01 (sample SAMN09435610, study PRJNA476489) | Subsurface metagenome, whole genome shotgun sequencing project. | reverse complement strand
TTGGAGAGCCTTCCTTTCGGTGTTTGACTGAGCGGTCGTCCATTTGGCCTCGCCGGCGCCTTGGTCTCCACTATCCGGGCAATTCCCGTGGGTTTCAGAAACATGCCGTGAGCGGGTGCGCAATCGAAGTATCGTTTCCCACGCACGGAGCCATCGTTTTTGCCGGACGGATCCTCGAATTCGACACCGACCCATTCTCCTTGCGAAAACTCTGGCTCGCCGACATAGCGGACCGTCGCTATTCGACCATCGTTCAGCTCAACCTTCTGGCCGAGCTTCAAGGATGAGGACATTGCGGAGGTAGCGTAGCTTCGTGGAGCAACGCATACAACGGAGCAGCGTCGGATGGGTAGGATTTGCTTTAAGAGGGAGAGGCATCTAGATAAGCTGAAGAAGCTGCTTTGTCCCTAGAAGGCTTCGGTCGCATCGCCCCGGACGGATGTAAGTGCCGTTGCGCTGTGTCAGATAATCTCAGTGTTGTATAATTTGCGCTCAGTTGAACAGTAAACGCGCTGTCGCGTCGAGCCCGGAAGCATCACCAGGTACAGAGTACTTGGTAATGGTGCAGTTGTGACAGCCAAGGATGCCCCTGCCCGCACTATCCCGAATTTGTCCTAGCCTGCTAATCTTCATAAAGTCTAACTCTTCCGGTTCATCGCATCTACGGCTACTGAGCAAGCGCATGGCCTTGTAGCGCTTGCAGAATTGCTGCTAAACATGGAATCACCCGTTGACAATAATAGTGATGACCTTGCATTCTGCTCTGAGTTGATCGTCAATGCTAGGAGAAGCATGTTACCTGCTCAGATGCCGTTTCGATACAGACGCTTGATCATAATGGCCGATAAAGAGCCACAGCGCCCATATGAATTCCACAGCATCGATTCGCAAAGATTCTGAAGTAGTACACTGAGTAGATCATCCCAATGGTCTCCTTCCGGCCTGGTCCATCGTCACAAACCATGTCCTAACGATCACTCACCCATGCAAGTCGAGATGGACAAAAGATCGTACCCACTCTAAATCAAGCTCCAGCTCACCTGAAATCGAACGCCGCTCGCTCATGCATTGCACCTTCCTCCTCCTTAATCTTGAATCCCCATGATCACGATGCAGTCAATTCTGCGATCCGGCGCTCCATATCTGGCACCGCGCGAAGCTGTAGATCCAACTCCTCTTTCTCACTATGACAGATCTGTTAGCTTTCCCATCGCACCTGCAGCGACGAATACTGCAAAGCAAGACTCACTCTTCGAGCTCCAACCTCCTCTCGGCATCGAGCGTAGTAAAGATATAGTTTCCTTGTCCGTCAAACTGTAGGATCTTCTTGTGGTACTTCCACAAGCTCCTCCTATGACTGACAGTCATGAGCGTGATCCCTAGTCGCTTCGCCTCTTCGTACATGACGCGCTCTATCTCCAAGGTGACGCTGCTGGTACACTCGTCCAAAATTGCGTACTTCGGAGCGTGGTAAAAGAGTCGTGCCATTGCGACGCGTTGCTGCAGCCCGCCGGAGAGGACATCGGTCCATTCCTGCTCCGCGTCCCAACCTCCTTGCCGGTCCACAATGGATTCGATCTCCACCACGGAGAGAATACGGTAAAGGTCGTTGTCTGTGATGCCTCTATCCCGCATCTCCCGCACACCGTCCGGATATATGATTTGCTGGCGGAGGGAGCCCCTGGAGAGATACGGCCGTTGCGGAATGTAGAATATGTCCTCGAAAGGTGGCTTGTGGACCTTGCCGCCATAAACCGGCCACAGACCTCCAAGAATACGGAACAAAGATGACTTCCCGCACCCGTTGGGCCCGACAATGAGAAGATGATCCCCGGGCTTTACCGAGAAACTCAGCGCTCGCACCAAGACATCGCCGTTAGGCGATACGATTGGTACGTCGATGAACTCGATATCTTCCGATTCAGACACCTCGCCTCGACCGCGGAGTACTGCAGCATTCTCCTCAATGTCGGCCGAGGAAACCAGCTTCTTCTCAAAATGACCAGCTTGGATGTCGTCCATGACGTCAAGGAGGGTGGAGACTCGAGAGGTATAGCCCGCCAATTCGCTGATCTCTTTGTAGGAGAACATGATGCGCCCAAAGGCATCGGACGACATCAAGAGCATCCTTCTGTTGGTCACAAAGCCTTTGATGCGTCAGTAGTTGCGTTACAAGGAATTGCTTCTGGATAGTACTCACTTTCAGTCCGGTCCCCCATGCTGTGACCTTCAACGCCTGGTATCTTGAAAAACACCGGTACACTGCACAGCAACAGTCCCAGAGCGCCCCAAAAGTATTTGATGACGAAATCCTCCATGATACCATGATATAATCTTCTTCTCAGTATGCGGTTCACATGTTTTATGAGCGTAAAGTAGCCCTTGTCAAGGGTATCCTTCTCCGCTTCTTGGCCCGAGTACAAGGCGACCTCCTCGCTGTAGTCTATAAGTCGGGAATGATAGAACCGGAACTCGCCCTCCAGCCTCGCTTCATCAGCAACGTATTTTCCAAAAGGTGGCGTCAGAGCTCGCATGATGCCGGCGGACAGCTGGACCAGCAAACTCATGGAGAGTAGGCCTTCGCCACCTACACTACGCGATAGTGAGTAGCTGTAAATGAACATGTCAAGGATCGGCTTGGCCAAGTTTGAGTAAAGCTCGGCCAGACTGTTGGAGAATTTGGCCACGTCGACAGTGATGAGTTGGTCAGCGTTCTTGATCCTGTCGTCCAGAGCCGAGAGAGTGTAGAAGGTCATCTTCGAGAGGTATTTGTTGTGCACGTAGTTGGTGAGACGAGTGCGATACTGCAGGGAAAGCTTGCACTGGTGATATTCGAGCTGTTCATCTACGTTAGCAATCAGCGTGCAAGTCGCGGTAAGGAACCATACCATGGAGTTCGTGAACGTGGCAGGTAAGGCGACCATCATCCACCAGACAAGTCCGGTCAAGAACTCTTTGCCTTTCCCTCGGACTAGATTGCTCACAAGCTTGCCGTCCAGCTCGGCAACGTAGAGACTGATGAGTGTCCGTACCACCAGGAACACGCTGTGACTGATGATGAGCCTCAGCTCTTTGCTCCTCCATCCCGGTATCAGGATCCTCAGGAGTCGTAAGAGGTTCTTGAAGAATTCCCTATTCAGCTCCACCCTCTTCCGGCCGGTGCTCTCTCCTTCGGTCTTCCCTGTTCCAGCCTTGCGCGCGCTGGCATGACGAGCGGACGCTGCCTTTTGCTCTGCGATGGCATTGCGAATACGGTTCAGGAGCGCGAGGAAGAGAGTAAGGTATACGGCGCGCGAAATTCGCTTTCGATGCTGAAGGTATAAAGTCGTAAGCTCGTTCAATAGCTTGCTAAAGGAGCGAATAGACGGGCGTGAGGAAAGGAGCGGCTTTGACAGGGCCGCCATTTTCACAGTAGACTCCCAATAGACTGAACGCAATGCTCCCGAGTTCGGACGAGGGAAAGAGCAATGAACATCTTGAGCGCGTCACGACGATGGGCGGGCGCTGGCGCACATGTGATGGGTCGCAAAAGAGCCTCGGGAGTCGGGAACTTTGACCAGAGCAGATCAATCGTCCGGTGAGATAAGATAACATCTCCGGGAATGCCGATGCCTCCAAGACTTCGCCTTGGCACTTCTATTCTTGATAAAGATCAGGCAAGAACAACAGAGCAGTCATAAAGTAAGAGAAACGATATTATTTTGCTTGCTTGAAATCCCGTCTAGTTGGTGACTCTTTTCTGCCATTCTAGGTCCGTACCTGCATAGTAGGTTGGCATGTAGTCAATACATGCGAAATGACGCATGAGTCCGATATCTACTCAGTAGCTGTAGATTTTTGGTTGAAATATGACTTTATTTGACCAGTCTCGATCCGATCACCAAGTTGTCGATCGTCCCAGAGAATGGTGAGCCCTTCTAGCTGCATCTCGAGACCGCGCGTCCAACATGATCATCCCAACACCACTGGAGGTCAACGCTTCCGCTTCGGTAAGAAGCACAACGAGAAAGCCACGCCAAAGATCAAAGCCGCGCTGAGGAGGAACGGCAGTCCTGTAAGAGTGCCACCGACTCGGAGGCCGAGCCCTAGCAGTGTCGCCATCAGAGGAGCGCCAGCGATCATCCCAATAGTCTCAAATACTGTGACCATTGTGTACAAACGAGCGACCGAGTGTTTTTCAACAAAATCGGTGATGATGCTACGAAAGAGCATCTGCAGGCCGCAACCGAGCGACAGGCAGAGAAGGCCACTGACGAAAGAAGCGAACTTGGAAGAAAGAGCAAGGATCAAGAAACTAGCAGTCATGAGAATGGCCGATGCCCGGGCGAGATTGAGGTTTGTGAAGGCTGCGGAGAAAAGAAAACGGGATTGGAGCACACGCGACATCGCGGGAAGAATACCCACGAGAGTGACCACGTCGACTGCTCGGACAACAGAGAGGAGGATGGCGGTGTCGGAGAGTGAGATGGCTAATCGGGTTGAGATGTACTGTGGGAGAAAAGACAAAGCAGTCGTGGCTAGTGACGACTGGAGGAACATTGCCAACATATAATTTATGTGTGCATTATCCCTTACAAAGTTGATAGCTTCATAAACGCGTCTGACCGTACTTCTCCACAACCCACGGGAATCGGAAACGGGCAGGCTCGCGGCAGACGATGCCACAGGGGAGGTAGACTTTCGAGAGCCCACGGTCTCGTGGAGAAGTACGGATGCAGCGGGTGGTAAGAGCTTGATGCCCAAGCCCAGAAGCATGGGGATCCATGGATTTTTCTTCATGAGCAGGCCGCTCAACGGAGGAGCAAGGTATTGAGCTGCAAGCTGTAGCCCGCTGAGGCGGAGGAAGTGTGTTGCCCTACGAGTAATGAGTGTTTGAGGCTTGTGTGAGCTTGTGAACAGGAGAGGCCTACCGCTCGTCCTCAGGAACCACATCGGCTATCATGGTCAAGCCAATTGCAGTGACCACATTCGAAGCACCAAAAAGGCCAGCTATTGCCGACAGCCATGTCAATCGAACCGGGAACGTATTCCAGAAGAAGCCTAAGAGATTGACAGTCAGAATCAAACACTTGTCCGGGGCCACCCGCATCAATATCAAAATCTCTCCATCTACGTCAAGCGTCTGCAAACCATTTTATGTTGCCAGAGATAATCAATGATGGGCATTGCGCGGACGAGCTGGCCATAACAAGCAATACGGTATTTCGGACACTCACAGACGAGCTGGACCCAAGCAGCTTTCATCCAGAATGCAGTCAAGCCCATACAGAAGAGCGGTTTGCGGCCGTAAGTGTCGGCAAGATATCCGAACGGTACCGCCAGCAAGAGGGCTAATTGATAAGTCAGATCCGAGCAAAGAGCGTGCAGAATGACAGTGCCTTACAAGGCATCCCATCGAAGAACATTTGCCAGCCCGTAAGCATGGCCAAGTTACTCTGGACTTCTTCAATCTTGCAGAGATGTTCCGCAACTCCATCTCCGCCATCGCTACCAATCATACTTGGATCATGTTCGCGGTAGTAACTTCGGCAGAAGATGGACTCGAGAACCCTAGTCTGAGCCGGCCCGATCAGCTCATCTGCGAAGCCTAGGGAAATTGCACATATGGCGATGAGAGTGATAGTCCGAAGCTGCAGTGCATTTGTGCCGACTCGAGCGGGCGAGTTTGGCGGTTCCTTCAAGATGTCGTCGAGACGTGGCTCCGGAAAGGATGACAATAATGGGGAATGTTCGGAGGTTTCATCGAAGTTGACGTCCATGATGCGAGGTCTCAACCAGAAATCCGGTTCGATGTCCCACCAATTGCACGCGATCAAGTGGTAGGAAACGAAGGAAGAAATGATCAAGACGAGGCGAAGATTGCGACACTGCGACAAGTCGAAGCGCAAAGCACACTGAGAACAGACCCGAAAATGATAATCGCCATGGTCAAGAGTCAAGCAAGATTTGAGGCACAGGGGTACGGAAAACAGGTGTTACGTATTGGTGCAGGAACGCGTGTCCAACCTATTCTTAGAGCCGGCCTCACGAGTCCTGGTCATGAATGAGTATATGTAGGGTCGCTTCCCCTGATCAGTGAGGCTGGCAGCTTGAGTGCGGAAGGTATAATAAGCAGACGCAATATTGATGCGGATGCTGCTATTTTGACTTCTCAGCTGGACCTGCGTTGCTTGAAACGCTTCAGCTTCCAAGCCGGGGAGTGGAACGACAATAAGGCAAAGCTCGCTTGCAGGCGGAGAGGTTCGAATTTTATGCTATATGAGCGTTAAAATCAGGCTTTCTTTCACATACGGCCACAGATCAAAGAAAACTGGCGATCCCGTCCGCTCTCGCATACATAAGCTTTGAATCGGCGGATTAGTAGTCAGGTGGGTGACCACTGGCGAATACCCGCTGCTGTATGTTTTGCTTTTGTTTTGGCCGTGCTGCTATCTGACTATAGAGACAAATTTCTGCATGTTCCCCTTTCTTATGCTGGCAGTCACAGAACAAAAGGCAAAGGAATCACGCTGGGATGTCTTGAGCCCCCGAGGAAGGGATGGCGCTTTGTATGTGCGGAGTACTAGTTGAAAATCTGTGTCACTTTAAGGCAGGCTTAGCGGCTATTTCCTAAGGCTTGATTAATCTAAACCGTTACTCATCGCTTGTATTTTCTCCGTTTGATACACTCTCTCAAGAATGAAGTGGTTGGCTAGAAGTCATGAGAGATACCGAACGAATGGCTGTCAATGACATGTTGCACTGATTGGTATCTAATGAGACACTGCGCTGGTTGTTCGCGTTGACCGCCTCCCACGACGCGATACTTGCGGGATGAGAACCGCTACTCCGTCGAGAAGTCCCGTTGGCAAGATCATTTCCGTTCCCTGTCGCAGTTCGCATTCAGCGGGTTTGCCTTCGACGAGCGACCCTTGCCCGTCTGCCGGGCGGCTCATCCCAGGAAAATCACTGCCCAATGAATTCTGACACGGGATGGCGGATGCATGTTTCTGTCCGGCTTCGGCTATTCCTTCGCGCGCTCACGCTGTCCGTCTGCCAGAAGCAAGCAGGAAACCAGGAACGATCGCGGAGAGGCGGGGGTGGTGGTGTCAGCCGGCATGGGGCACGATCTTTCTAGAAGCATTCGGTGCATTAGCGCGGTGTGACCCGGGAAATCCTAAAAAGATAGCACCGCTTGGCATCGCCCGCCCCCGCTCTTCCCACTCTTCCCCTTCCTCTCGGCCCACCCGAGCCTCATACGGACGCCCGTGTTGCAAGCACTTCCAAGGTTCGTGCACAAAGCCGGATTCAGCGCGGTGGAGGGATTCGCTGATATGTACGGAGTATGCATGGAGATGTGTATTGGGGGTGGAGTGTGCGAGGAAGATATGATGATGTGGAAAGCTCAGACGGGAGATGCATAAAAGGACGAAGGAAAACAATGCGGCGAGCGCGTGACGCCACGCATTGTTGCATGATACGGAATGCATGCTGCAGAATATCTCGATGAACAGCAAAAGCTTACATGAGAGCAGAGTGTGGAGCGACAGTATGCGGTGGATTCTCACCTTGTATGGAGTACATCTGGCGCACTCGCATGGGCTTCGAGGCTTTTCGTTATCGAAGCAAAGAAGCCGTCAATGCGCGGATGCATGCATGCATATCAAGGCACCGATATGCAGTAGATTGCGAACAGTCACAGCAGCCAGTCTTCCGACGTCCATCATAACGGCCAGTATGTGAGCCCTGAGGAAGACGCTCTTTCGAATCCCGAGCATCAGCGTCATCAAAGCAACATGTGTGGGGTAACTCGGCCGGCTGCATGCTCATGGGCGGCCGGTGCGCTCCAGGGTTGTGCCCTTGATGCCCTCCAGCATTCTATTGTGCCGTCGACGCCTCTTCGGAGCATGCCCTATGAGGAAGGTGCATGCGAGACGTTGGAAGACTGCCAAGAATCGAACGGGTCCCACTTATCTGGCAATACGAGATCTTGATCACGGCCCCGGATACGCCGTACCTCAACATTCGACGGTGATGGAGAATCCATAAGTCGGCTAATAAAATCGCATTCAAACCAACCGGACTCGTAAGGATGCAGTGCATTCTTCCTCGCATCTTCCATGCATCTTTCCATGCATCCTCTGAAGGATGCTGGCATAATTGCCGCATGCACGGCAAGTTTTCAACACAGAGTTTGTGTAGCATACTGCATATATCACCCCGTCATCTTTGCAGCAAAGGAGACGCCTTGATGCCCGGCTGTTCGAGCGTGATAGACATCATTGCACCGGCTCTGATTGGACGAGAGCGAGAAAAGCTCTGATGATTCCCGTGTAATTTCCTGCCGTTCGCTTCCTCCCACGCGGATCGTTGGTGCTGGACAAGTCGTGCAACAGTCGAACCGCCTGTCTGTCTGTCTGTGCATCAGGGGAGAGGAGCATCGAGAAGAAGTCGGCTGTCCCTAGCCATAGAACGCGGGACGGCGTCGAGAAGATCAGCGGTCGGGCTCCAGGGCTTTTTCTGTGGTCCGCATTGCGATCGCGTGAGCCAGTGACTGCGGGATGATGGACAGTCAGTCGATGGCGCTGACGGCGGTGGCCCATGCAACAGCCCGGTGCTGCAGTCACCATGTGCATTTATAGGTCCATCAACACATGTATGTACTTCGCTTTTGATGGCAACGCGCGCTCCAGAAGCGAGACGTGGACTGTGCGAAAGCATGAGCATGGTCGACTCTGCGTCTTTGCGAGCCAGCGCGCGATTGTCGTCTCTTTTCTGCACTGGCTCTGGATGAGCGTCACCCATGGGTGCCCGAGTCCGGGGTTGAGTTTGAGGCCCTGGGCCGAGGACCGCCAAACCAAGAACGTCCTGGCGGCTCGAGGGCTGCCTATGTGTTTCGTACTGAAAGCATTATTGAGCATGAGCAAAGTGTAATGAAATGAGTAGATTCTGAATTCCAGGGATATCCTTCTATGTATGCGCGTGAGTTTATATGCCGTCATGAATTGCCAAACGTAAATCCCATCGTATGGACATGCCCAACGCAATACTAAAATCTAAATGATCAAATAATCGCCGTCTCCGCGATCCATCGCCTTCCGCCATCGGAACGCCTTCCCTCCCAAGCTGCCGCCGTTGACGTTGACGGACTCCTGGGCACCCTCGGGATCGTCCCTCCAGATACGCTCGAGAACCTCGAGGCCAGTCAGGTTGTTGTAGAAGCCGCTCTCGCGCTGGATCTCGATGCAGCGGTGCCGGACGATCGCGCGGTGGCGATCGTCGACGCACTCCGAGCCGGTGACGAACAGAGGCCACAGCAGGAACTTGTTGACGCAGCTCTTGACGCCGATCTGGCTGACGTGGTAGAGCGCCTTGGACACGAACTGTTGGAAGTTGGCTGCGGATGACGGCAGCGAGGAGTGGGCCAGACGCTCCGTGTACAGCAGCGCCGAGTACCGGAAGCTCTCGCTGATGTGCAGCAGATCCCGCTGGCTCGACGACGCCGCCATTGCGGACGCCGAGCTGGGGCTCAGCTCCCACTCCTGTAGCTTCTGCCTGATGTCGCGCCATTCGGCCCAGAACTCGTAGCGTGCCTCGCCGTTGTCCCCCATGCTTTCGTGGGACGAGCCGTCGACCGGGGAACTGTAGGCTGTAGTAGTCCTTGGATCCCTTCATGGATGACAGGCTCAGCTGCGAAGCGAGCTGAGATGCGTTCTCGCTAGTGTCGCAGACAGAGCGGTTCTGGCTGAGCAGGTTCAAGCGACCCAACCGCGCGATGAGCTTGAAAAGCCGTCCGTCGCAGCCTACCAGGTGCTCCAGGGCACCCAGATTCGCCGTGATGTTGACAATGTCGAGAGAGTCGGCACGGAACTGCGATTCACGGTCATTGACGGTGGATGTCATGACGTCGAACCACGTGAAGAACAGCTCGATCAGGCCGATGAACCCTGACTGGACGGCGCTGTCACGCATGCTCAGGAGTTTCTGCACGCCCGCGAGCTGCGTCGTGAACTTGGTGAAGCCGCTGTCACTGACATGGAACAGGCAAAGAATGAGCAACGTTGCGAGCACGGAGTCGTCCTTTGCGCGCTCGGGATCTGCCAGCTGGGCGTTGAGCAGCTCGATCGACCGCGCCTTGTACTGCAGCTCCTCGGCAGAGGGCTCTCCCCGAAGCTGAATGAACTCTTGCGCCGTCATCTGGGAGTACCGGTAGCCGGAGTTGTCGTAAGCCAGCTGACCAAGCTCCTTCTGGCCTCGCATTCTCATGTTGTTCGTGGAAAGCGCAGCAATCGCATTCTGCAGTCCCTCACTCGTAGCCGCCAGATGCATCACGTGCATGCGGTATGGATTGGAGGGGCTGTCAAAAGCCACGAGGAAGGGGCAGATGGACTTGTCATAGTAGTCGAGGAGATACTGCATGCGGGTGGTCATCTTGTAAGAGGGGGTCGAGTACTGGGTGTGCGGCACCGAGCTGCCCAAGGTAGGATGGATTGCCTGGCTGAGCACACCCTCTTCCTGTTTTACGCTCTCGCCGTTGGCATTGGCCATCCTTTGGCGGTAGTTGTAGTTGACGCTCTGGTTGTACAGAGGGCTGGAGCCGATGTCGTCCTGGTAGAAAATGTCAGGATAGTTTGGATCCACTGAGCCTGAGTGAACTCCGGAGTGCACCGAGTGGTTGCCGCTGTGGTCAGAAGCCATGCTGGTGCCTAGCTCCTCGCCGACATACGGGTACGAGCGGGGTGCCTCTGTGTAAGAGACACTGTCGGTGCTGCTCATCGGCGTGTGGGGAGCGAGATACTGGTCGTTGTATGGAGGAAAGAGAGGACCGCCCATCATGGGCAGCTCGTCCGGGGTTTGCGGGTATTCGCTCGGAGAGCCATAGTCGCTATCACTGTAGGTGCTCAACGTTCCGGTCGAGACCGACAACGTGTCGTCGTAAGATGATGAGAGCCCGGTTTGCAGGCGCTGCAATGGACGCTGATGGAGATATCCGAGCCTGTTGGACTTCCCGGAAAGAGAGTGGTATCCCTCCAGGTGCTCATGGAATCCGGGAACATGCCAGCCAAGCTGCGGTGAGGATACGGAAGGAATTGCAATCGGGTCGGATCCGCTCATGTTGACAAAGTCGTAAGCAGGTGAATGCATCCCCGGGCTCGAGATGGAAGCAGGAGACGGCGCCCCCGAGAGGCACGGAGAGTTGCCCGGAACCGCCAGACGGCTCGGATTCGAAGTCACAGACTTCTTCGTCGACGTTGCTGGCGATTTCGAGTCTCTTCCTGCAGTTTTCGGAGGCGGAGAGCTTCTGGCAATGGGCAGAGACATGCCCCGTAGCTTGCCTCTGCTGGCAACTCCGACGCCCCATGTCAGGGTGGTTCGGTATCCGGAGCAGTCCTTTCCCATATCCAAGCATTGCGTGCAGTACGGCCTCCTTCGGTCGCACTTGGTCTTGCGTTTTCGGCATGTGAAGCAGTCCTCCGCCGCGCCAGTGGCAGGCGCCCTCCTGCGCCTCTTCCGGGGAACGGCAGCCTTGGAAACATCCTCCGCCGGTTTCTCTGCGGTTGCGGGTGCGGGTGCGGAAGACATGTTTACTCAGTGACTCGAGACGTGATGCTTAGAGGAAACTCAAAGACGCAGTACAAAGAACACAGTGATGAGACAAGCTTGATGGAACTATGTCGTTGCTCTTCCAGACGATGATATGAGATTTGGGAGGATGTATCGAGAGAGTACGGAGTTACCCTTGTGCGTGTGCCGCAAGTGGACAGGAAAGAGTGTTATACGAGAGCACGTAGTGGGTGATGGGAAACGTCAGTGGTCGTGATGAACAGTGGGTGAAGAGATAAATGGAACTCTAAACGAGCTGACGGAATGAGCCTTCCGACGGTGTGTATATACACAAGGACCCTCTCTTGCTAGCGCTCCCTGAGGTCGGTAGATGGGATAGAAGACTGGGTCAGGCGAGAACAGACGTGCTTCGAAAACATTGCGACCCCTCCCGATGGCCCTGACGGAGGGGGTTTGTGCGTTCGAAGGGGAGGAGCTAGAGGTTCGAGTTACATCGCCAATTGTGTGGGAGGAGTGGCAGACGGTGCAGCAGCGGCTGCAGACGATGAGCTGCAGGCCCGCACTAGGCCGCCACATCCGCTGCGCACCAATGACAAAGGCGGCTCAGCGTGTGGGAAATCTCCGGCCCCGGCTGGCCGTTAGACCGGTCGAGAGAGACAGACACGTCCTAGCGACCTGTAGCAAAGCCCGGGCAGCTCAAACAGGGGGCGAGCTGACCGCCGCGCTCGGTGCCTCTTGCGCAGCAGAGCCGATATGAGGGGGGTTTGCAAGGGGCAACGCAAAGGAGAGAATAGAGGCGCGGGAGAGTTACAGAATAGAGAGAGAGAGGGACAAGAGACAACGCGGCGGGTGTGATGGTGGGCAGAAAGAAGGGGGGTTCGTGTGTCGCAGGTACCTCCTCTCGCTCCGTATTCGACGTCTCTGCAGCATCTCGGGCACCTGGGCAGGGAACAGCCGAAGCAGTCAGCCAAGGCTTGCCGTTAGTGGCACGGGGAAACCCAGCGAGTGGGTGTACAAGCCCTGCGCGTACCGGGACAGGTATCGAGTGTCACCCGCGATAGCCGGCGGAGACCGTTCGGGTTTTGGGGAGGGTGGCCGTCCACAGCGAATCAGCGGGCCAAGGTGACCCCGGCAGCCCGGCGGGGGACGTATCGGCGGCCGCGGTCGTCGCCAAGAGCGCGCGCCCCATGCATCGAAGCCTGCGTGGAACACGGCCCTCCTTCTAGCGGCGCTCTTTTCCTTCCACACCCCTTCCCTGTGGATGTTCTATCACTCTTCCGCATCTTGGCAACATCGTTCTGGTTTCCCCCTCCCTCTTTGCAAGGGCTTCTCAGCCTGTTGTTGATAGGAATCGGACAATTAGCGTGCGGCTCCCTGGCTTGGGAGTTCAGGGAACGGAGTGTTGGACCGTGAGCCCGCTCCTCCGAAGAGCTTGTGACCACTCGTTCAAGCATACGGTGCATTCGGCGTGCCATTTGCCATCATGATCCATTCTTTCTTGTAAGATGGCTTCCAAGTATTGGTCATCCGGCGTGGATGCCATCATAAACGGCCTCTGAGCAGCTTCCGCGGCCCCAGTAGTCTTTCGACGGCAACGTAACCACCTCGGAAGTGGCGAGATTGGAGGCACGGCGCAATGACCAGGACCGAGGACCCATTCCCCAGAATGGCGCATCAGCAAAGGCCCGACTACGGCATCGACTGCTTTGCCGTGACGACGAGTCGGTGAGGGCAAAGCACTCCTCGTCCGACAGGCGCGCTTCTCAATCGTGGTTAGGAGCAGGCAACCACGTTGTCTGTGTCAAGTCTCAGAAACCGGTCCGCTTCAGCGTTTCGACTTTGATTAGATCGAGATCGTTTTCACTCACCTCTCGTCACTGCGCCCGGTGAGGCTGTTAGAGAACGCGACCCACGACTTTCACTCCGGTGCGAGGGACACTCTTCGGAGGAGACGCACGAACCCCAGCCTCGTAGCCTTGGTCGAGGATCGTCGCGGTATGACGGACAGCATTCTTGCGATCCGAACCAGGCCCTGGTGCCGTCGATCCTGCATAAGCACTTTGACCACCGCCGCACTCCAGGGCCGACGAAGAACTTTCTTTAGCCGCGCACAGCGATAAGATGTGCCTGTGGCGTCGCCTTTTTCGCCGTTTGGCGGGCCAATATTAAGTCGAGCCCGCCCATTGGCCAGAATCACTAAAACACGTTCCTGCTCTCGCTCTCCAGTCGACGATATTTCATTTCGTAAGTCGAGGCCCGCATCCGGTGCCACGATCAGCCCAAAGGAGCGTGCCACATGCAAGCTACCCGCCTTGGACCTGTTCGCCGGTCCGCAGTGCCAAAGCATCGAGGCGGGAAGAAAATGTCTTCCGGAATGCAACGTCCAAGAACCTGGATTGCGGCTGACCCTTTCTCCTGGCGCGACGTTACCGAGTCATTCAGAGCGAGAAATTAGACAGGTCGTGCCGTGCAAGGTCGGAAACTGGCACGGTGCTGTTCGAAAGACACGAGTAATCTTCCCGGTCGCAGTACGCGTTCGGAGGCACTCCTTTCGCAAGCATAGCTCCTCAATTGCCGCGACCCCAGACGCGATCGCTGCTAGGCCACCAGAGGCAAGGCGGTGACGAAGGGTCCACTTACGTGTAATCAGTGCTACTCCTTTTCCGTTCGGACAGGATGTGGAGGCTCCCACGATCGGCAGGAGCCTGGCTTTTTTCTGGAGCTGACAGTCTCGCAGCTGCCTCATCAGGCGTCAGAGGTGCTCCCGCCGAACCAAAGCGGTCGCAGATACGAATGGTGGAACTCGCAGGGCGTCGGTAGCGAGCCGCAAGAAGCAACGTAAGGCGTCGGCTGATCGGCTGAAGCGCAAAAAGAAATGCCCGCCAAGCCGCCAAGCTTCGACCGGGTGTGGCTTTGCCCTGGCTCGAGCGGCGCTCACATCTGAACGGCTCTCGAAGCACTTGTGCGCGATTATGCGATTTATCACTCCGTGAGTGGCCCCGACTCTGCTTCAGGTTCGGACCATGCTCAGGCCCTTTCCCGACGAGCATTCGTGATGACGGTCGAGGTGTCGTCGGACCGACGCTCGGTGCGCCTCGTTCGCGTCGGTCATCCGCCGCTTTCCGACGACGCGACGAGACGACGACGACGACGCCGCAAACACGCACGTGACTGTGGGTGACTCTGTTGATCCTCCAGATCTCGTCCTCCTCGAGTGTTGGTCTATGCGGAGATCTAATAATAGGGTTGGGATACGAGAGGAGTCCGAGTGTTTCGGATCCATCCGAGCGATAACCGCGACAGAATGGCGACAGCACAGGTACGGCACGTGCTTTCCTCTCATCCGCGGACTTGGGCAGCCTAGATGCCGTCTTCATTCTGAGTGGATTCCTCTCGGCATTGCAACGAGTGCTGTCGTGGTGATTTCCGGTAAGAGTTTTCAGAGCGACTCAATCCCGTCAAGCCTGAAGTGAATCTGTGCGAGTTTACCATCAGACGTACTCTTCCCGTCCATTGCAAGCACTTCGACTCTGGCATCCCTTGCATTCTTCAATGGTCAATGTCAAGGGTTCAGCCCTGGAGAGGCAGACAGGCAGACAAGGATGAATCCCAGCCGCTACCTCCGCGGCCGCGCTCGGGTAGCCGGTCAGCATCAGTGCTCGAGAAGGATGAAGAAGCTTTGTTGATTTCTAGTGAGATCCGTAGGGCGACCTATGAAACCGTCAGCTTTGCGCTGCACTGACCCCGAGGTTTTGCACGCGACTTAGGTAATGACTGCCGGAAAAGTAGTGGTCGGCGAAGAGTGTCCCGACGCCATTCATCTGGTCGATGGGAGCGGTGAAGGCCACTCGCTCCACATTACTGCACTACGGCCGAGACTTTGTTGGTAGATGAAGCCTGTTACTGGGCCAGTCAGGCTTACGTATGCAGTCCTGCAGTCTCCAGGTCCTATCCATGACGAAAGCTCTTGAGCCTTGTCGCCTAGGGTTGGCCAAAGTGGCACATACCAATGTGAACAGTAGGTGATTCGTTTGGAATTCCTTGTCTGCTTTCAACGAGGTTGCGATTGAAGCAATCCTGCTCGAGTTGGATGCCTCAACCTACCGAAGTTGCGTTCGTATCTCCATTGACCTCCATCATGCTTCCTGGCATGGGGACGATTCTCAGAATTGATTATATTAGGTATTGCTTTCGCATCATGCTTTCAAGGTCTTATCAATCCAGGTATTCCTCGAGTTTCCGCCACATTCTTGGGCCTGATTTCAGCAAGCCTTGTGCCTCCAAACGTTCGCTTGTTTGCCAAAAGTCACTGGGTGTGCACGTGTTAGTCAGTATGCTGCTTCACAGTCATCCTTCGCCTGTCGTGACTTGGTTGTAGCTTCATTGGAAAAGCAACTCTCAGATCTCTGATGCTGTCGCTACAGTCGCTCTTTCGTATAGAGGGCTTTTGATCCGAACCCGTCGAAGCTCGAGGCCGCGGTATGCTCACATGTCTTGTGGTTATGCCTCTAGGTCGTTGTTGTGCAGTTTCCCAATATAATGGTCCTTCGATGTCACTGGCGCCTCGGAAAAGATCCTACAGTTCCCCGCCCCAGGCGACCTGAGTGGCATGCATATGTAAGCCAATGAATGGCATATCAACGCGCCGGCGTGTATGCAAGCCGGCATGCATACAAGCCGAAGACATGGCAGACGATGGCATCCTCAAGCGCCGATTTCTGTCATCGAGGATCTTCGCTAACGGCACGCCATTATGGCTGAGCTGGACAATGGCCGCTGCGTTTGCCGTACAGCCGACTCTCGGCGCGCAGACGAGATGGTCCAGCAGCGGCAGCAGAGACTGTGTATAAAAGGACGGTCGTGGTCGCTCAAGTGCTCCACATCCGCGCTGCAGTCTCCTCCACAGCATCATCATCGTTATCAAACCCGACACTGCTCCGAATCTCGGATACGTCCACTTGCGCACTCACGATGCCAAAGAAAAAGGCCCAGAAGCAAGACGTGCCCGTCGAAAAGGACAAGACGGAGCCTACAGGTTACAACCTGTACGCGTGCATCCACAGAATTCCGGATTGCACAAACTGGGTCTATATGAACGGAGCTGCGTGCAACACATGCATTGTGAGTGCTTTCACGCGAGCAGGATCAAAAACAGACGCTGACAGAAGACCACAGAGTGAGGGTCGCGATCCAGGAAGAGCCGGCTTCGCCGACCACCTTTTGGGCTCGCGTTGAACGAGTGAAGCACGTTGAGCCGGGGAGGTCAGATATGGCACACTTTGAGCCTGGGCGGAAGTCTCGCGTTAGATCAAGAATAGAGAGTTCTTCAACGGGTCGCTAGAGTCCGTTGCATTGGTTGCAGGGCGGTGGTCTTCGGGGCGGCAGTCTTGGCTTTGCGTTATGGAGGCTTCTTGCTCGGCGATTGCGATCATCTCTAGCGTTCCGTCCGTTCTGGCAGTCTACCCCGACCACTCCTTTTCTTGATTTGGAAGAGAAGCAACAGTCATTACCCGAGTCCAAATCCCAATCCAGAAGACACTCGGTCAGATGGAGAAGACGTTCCAAGCTTTTCCTGAAATGAGACCGACGTGAAGTTCTTTAGCTTGATTGTCAGATGGCGCAAGGCACGTTAGCACATGTGCCATGCATGCGTGCGGCGCAGCGGGCTGTCTCCCGACCGTTCCGCTTCCCGCCATGATGCCTGCTAAGAGGCCGTAACTGGCCTAGCGGCCGTTGCTGTTGACCGTTGAAGGACAACCACTTCTTTGATATTGTTTGCTGAGCGTTCGTCGAGTGGTTACTGCGCAGACACACCTGGGGCCCTCCCTACCTCAGCATGCAAAGGGAGAGCCCAATCTTACCTGCCGACTGCGATGACCACCTGGAGTGCGCCGCGGAAGCTGTTCCCCGCAACTTTGCATGCGTTGACGTGCGTTGACATGGCACTGCCGTGACCTCTTGAGTCGTTATCCGGGACCGAATGGCTGCTTCAGTTGCTGAGTTTCCAACAAGGACTGACAGCACTGCAGCATGTCCTTCTCCTCGGCTGAAGACATGAGCAGGCTACCGAGTGCATGACATTGGCAACGGGGACTCAATAGTCCACCGCCGTGAACTGCGCGGCCAGCCTTGATCGCCGAGGTCAACGCCGAGTCCGATACTGGACTCTGGAACTCATTGAGCGGCGTTCAACGTCAACACGATAATGCAAGACGCAGGATAGCGTACTCCACCCTCACAGCATGGCATCTGCTCGCTTGGCGGCTTCAGCTAGACGCAGCTCCTGTCCGTCAACGACAATTCAGCTCGCTCGCCTGCACGTTCGGAGTTCTCCGCTGGACTCTTTAGCCATCATAACAATGGCTTATTCGTGCATCCTGCACCTGGTGATATCGTCTGCTTCTTGCAGAGGCGCTCGTCTGCGCCTCAATAGGCGATACCCGACGTCAATCTCCCGCCATTGTCGTTTTCTGCACGTCTGATGCCTGTAAAGGAGCCGGTTATTCCGGTCCTTTCATATCTGTGGATGCTCCCCGGGCCATCATCGAGGAAGGAAGCGTGTGAAGCCTCCGATACCAACGGTCTGGTTCACGCGAGTCCGCAGACCGAGGTCGCCCTATCAGGGCCATGAGATGGGAATGCCGCTGAATTTGTCATGCACATTTCGTCTTTCTGGTGGGTCCTGAGCCTCGCCGCTCAACAACAACGACGACTGACGGTTCTCAAGGTCGCCGAATCTGCAGGAGTCTGCCGTTACCGAAATCAGACACACGGTCAACCGAAAGCCACGGGCGTTCGCAGTTTGCGTCGATTGGTCTCCGTCCCAGTCAGGCTTCGTCCTTGGTCAGCATCGATGATGGTTTTCAGCAAGTATTCCATCCTTTCGGCCGAAAGCGCAGTCTCAGTTTACCCTCCAGCCTCGTATGTTGTTTGCAGGCACGGCCTAGCCGAGACGGACTCGGTTGCAGGGACTCGCCGTCACATGCTTCGAACGTGGCGTCGAGTATCGGCGTGCGGATGCACATCCTTCGGCAAGCAGACGCAATTCGTGTGCGGAGGCTGGCGGTTTGGCGTGCCAGAAGGATGTCTGATAGCTACCTAGGTAGGCGTTGTTTTGCTGTGTTTCGCGGGTTTTGCGAGTGCGAAGTGATGGATAGGAGGTAGACACAGCCAATACAATAGAGGTAACAGGAGGTCAGATGGATGGAATACTAGATGGAAGTATGACCAACTGAGGAATTGCTGCTCCAAACGTCTCGACCCTGTCACTGCGATGAAGAAGAAAAATCCCAAGAAGTCGCGAGCTTCACGTAGGCCGTCTTTCTATATGTTCAACGTGAAGGGTACGCGTCATTCAACCTCACTCGTCGACCCAATAGTCTCCACCCAGTATCATGCTCATCCGACACGATTACAGCCTACCTATGTTAACTTGACAACTCACCTTCTACTCCACAGCCACTTGAAGAATGCTTGCTCGCGGTGTCTTGACGAGTGCATTATCCGCGATCTCTCCGCAACCACCTCCTCGCCCAACTCCTCGCAAGCACCAACGACCATCAGAGTAGCACATGATGGCAGAGAAGAGCTTCACCCTCGATAGTCTCAATTGCTGATGTACTCATGATCATTCACACACAACTGCATCATCCCATCCACTCTAGTCTGGGAGAGAAAAGTCTCACCTCAATCCTCTCAAGCCGCTGATGAACCGACAAACGCTCACGAATAAACTGCGTCTTGCCATCCACTATTGATTCTGCTCAGCATCAGTCCGAAGCCCTCTTCGCAAACGACCACGACCACGCGCAATCATCACCTGGGCATCTTCGACGCAGACAGAAGCTGCTAGATCTTCAACCCGATGCACCAACACCTCGTTTCAAGGCGTTTTCTCATTGCTCTGATACCTAGTTTATAACCTTGAAGCTAAGAAGCTAACACGAGTCGTTCTCCCCAACCATTCTCCCTATCCTCTCCACCGGAGCAACAAATGTAGATCCCATGACCATCGATCCACGCATCCACGCAACACTCCTCCGCCAGTCCTCACCCTCACAAACTCCCCACCGCCGCAACAACAGCCTCACAGAACACATCCCGTAGCCAGCTACACACGGGACAAAGTGGGTACCAACACCATACAAAAGCTAAAAACCTGTGGAGACGTTGTCAAATCAAACGCGGCGCAGCCGCGAACATGCGATATCATTCTATCTGATGAAGAGTACAGATCTGCCGGTCGCGGTAAACAAGATCTAAAGCCAGACAAAATGCCGATTACAGAGATGAAAAAAAAAGAAACACGTGATAGTATGCAGACGATGAGAGGTGGCAGTCGCAACGGGTATCGTACAAGAAGAGAAAGCGGGAAATTCAAAGGATGCGCTGCGTGAGACTCCGTCGCTCGCCTGCGTGGCCCCCTTTCCTTCATCGGATGAGTTTGGAGGTTGGGCGGACTTACGGTCGCGGTGAAGGATACCGCAGTCCGTCCGCGCGCGGTCGAGGGTTGAATAGATTAGGACGAGTGATCGTAGAGATGATTGAAATGATGCATGAATGCGGAGCAGATAACCAAACGGTCTGAAAAAAGGGTCGACGAT
>QQTW01000865.1_pt1 | contig 20154 bp, 26 predicted proteins | sample 1904831 | NCBI WGS metagenome assembly QQTW01 (sample SAMN09435610, study PRJNA476489) | Subsurface metagenome, whole genome shotgun sequencing project. | reverse complement strand
GATCTTCATCGCACTGATGATGGTGATATGGTCTATCCTTCGTCATACTCGTGATAATTACTGAACCTTCATCGCACTGATGATGGTAATATGGTCTATCCTTCGTCACACTGATAATGGTGACTTAGCCTATCTTTCGTCAGACTTGCGGTGCAAGGTTGCCTAACTTTCATCACTCTGCTGATAATGATATCGTCTATCCTTCGTCACACCGATAATGATGATACAGCCTATTCTTCGCTAGACTCATGACGAAGACTATCCGATCTTCAGTATACTGATGATGATGATGATGATGATGAGGGACAAGGTGGCGGCGATGGTGGTAAGGGCAATCCTGTGGTAAAGGAAACAATCCCCATGCCATCACTCACCTTGTCCAATCGGCCTTGCCTCCTAAAACGTAATCTTCTATATTCAAACGCACAAATCAGTGTGATGAGGGCACATGATCCAAACCAGAAGAATCTGCTGGGTATGACCCATGATGCAAGTAGAGGAGATGCTCATGGATGGTGGATGCACGATCGACGCCCAAGAATCATTCAGCGATCAGTCTATAGCCAAGCAAACTCGATGAGAGTGTAGGACTAGCCAGAAGCCATAGCAGCAAGAAGAATCGTACCCAGAATGACGGCATACGAAAACACGGCAGTCATTCTAATGCAACTCTAGTATAGACAATGGAGAAAGGTCCATCTCCTCCATATGTCCTTCGAATAGCAATCTGATGGGGATGAAGTGGGGCAAACACTCGAGGGGGAAGTCGGAGGATCAGGGTTTCGTGGTGGACGATGACTCTGGAGCGGGCCCTAGAGCGAGGATGACTGCACGCGACCAGTGGTTATCTGGTAGATGCACTCGAGGAGCTGGTCAGAGATGAACACTCGCAGTTTGGCCGTCTCCACGTGCTCCACGACCTCGAGATCGTCGGCGCGGATCAGGGTTCTGTTAACGGAGACGAAGTCGGCAGGGGACGTTAGCTCGCCGTCTTCGATATCGGTAGCCCCAATATATGCCACGTTCAGGTCCGCCATGATGGCCCAAAGGGCCTTGACCCGGGCGTTGAGGGCCTGACGACTATTTTACGAATCGTTGATATATAGATGCCACACGTGGACCAATGCGATGACCACGACCCACGGCTTAGATTTCGACGGGGCGGCTGGAGGCCGGTTCAAAGATGACGACATTGCAAAAATGGCTATGCATGTTGATGCCGCAGCTGTTGAGTGCATAGTTGCACACTAACACGCGAACGCCGTGTCGGTCGTTGTGAAAGTTCTGCGTGAGCTTGCGACGGGCTGGCTGGTCGAGGCTCGAATGATAGGCTGCCGTGGAGAAGCCCATCTCCCTGATGGCCGCCACCAAGTAGACCTGCTGCGCTGGTAGACCCACCCAGATCAGCAGCTTCTCGTGGCCGACATACATGATCTGGTCAAAGAGCTCGGCAAGGAACCGCAGCTTCGGGCTACCGTTGGCAACGGCCCTCAACCGGGCCTCCTGGTCGCTCCAATCCTGGTCCAGGTCTTGGTCGCCGTGTCTCGGCTTAACCTTCTCCTCGAGAAACTGGCCCAGGTTCTTCTCTTCGGTAAAGAAGTTGCTGACGTAGTCCGTCTTGACGCCCTTGATTCGTCTGAATGGAATCCAAGTCGTGAGCAGACACAGCGCCTGCCAGACGTCCATCCTCCATCGGACCCGCCGGCCTCCAAAGTAGGCGAAGTCATTGACGAGATTTTGGTGAGATGAATTGTATCGCCGGCGCCCGTCGTCGATATAAACCAGCTCGATCATCCTGATCTAAGACGAGGCATATCGGTACCAATCCAACGGTCGTTGTGAAGTGGAATCTGGGGAGCGTTACCCGGCCAATCCCAAACCAGGGCCATCAGCTCGCCAGACATCCGTGATCCTTAACCCTTGGCAAGGACGAAGCGTTTGACGGCCATGCTCGTGGCGCGGAGGTAGGCGGCTGGGTGTGTGCGCGGCAGCGAGAAGGTATCCACATTACTCTTCACGTGGAGCCAGGCCAGGTTGGTGTCGCTCCAGATCACGCTCGGATCCGGCTCGATCATACCGATCAGTCCAGCGAAATCGATATCCTTATTGACCAAAGGTGTCGCCGTCACGGCGATCTGGTAGCGCAACGCGAGCCAGCGCATCGTGACCCAGGTCTGCTTGGCCAAGTTCTTCACCACGTGGGCTTCATCCGTCACCACACGCTCGAAGCAACCGCCCGGGTGGAAGTGTTGATCTGGGTCGGGATCTCGATAGACGCACTTGCAATGCTTCGCAACTTCATCCTTGCTTAGCCCCGGTGGCACGCGGCTGAAAAAATAAATGGAACAGCTCAGCAGTTACCGCCACTCAAGAGAGGTCTGCAGTTATGAATGATCATCATCATTGTGGTGGAGGTTAGATCATTCGTCATGAGCGTGACGAAGATACAATTGTCATAAGGTTGATGAAGATAATACCCTTCGTCGGAAGGGTGATGACGATAATACCCTTCGTTGTAAGGCCGGAGATGATGATACCTTCGTTATAAGGATGACGATAACTTCGTCGTAAGGGCAATGATAATGATACCGCCGTCATAAGCGTGATGACACGGTTACCGCTGAGACTGAGCTGTCCTATTCATTTCTTTACCAGCGTGCCCGGGTGGGTCTTCTTGTACAAACTCCTTCGGCGTTTCTTCAGCTTCTCGGGACCGTGGCGTTCAAGCTTGGTTTGATAGCTGGTGAGGATCACGATCAAGACGTTGTCTTCGTTGCTGGGATCCAGCACCTCATCGTTTGGTATCATGTCCCACCAGATCCGCTTGGCCTCCCTCTTGCGGCCACAGTAGGTCATGATCTTTAGGCGGCCCGGGGTAATCTTTTCTATCTCGTCGGCCCATTGGGTGATTAGCTCCGGGGGCATGACGATGAGCGTGGGGCGGGCCGAGTTGGGGGGCACTTTGTTCCCGACGGCCTTGCGTTCGGTGTTGCGCTACAACAACGGCAAAGGCATCGCATCAGCATCACGGCCGTCTAGAAGGTGCCCATGAGAAGGGGACGGGAATGGCAGGTGGTAGGGCCTGCGAGGGTGGAAGGGAAAACAAGGAAGAAGGAAGAAGGAAGAAGTGCGGGAGACGATGAGAAGGATGGAATGAATTAGTACTCACGACGAGCAAGAGGGCGATGATGTTCCATGTCTTGCCAGGGCCGACGGCATCGCACAAGAAGCCCTCGCCGAGCGGACCGTCCTCGAATTCCAAGAGGGCGTTGATGGCCACAGACTGCCAGAATTTCGAAATCTTGCGGAAGCCCATTCCGCGAATCTGCGGACGTTTCAGGTTGCGAATGCCTAAATCTCCTCGGCGTTGGATTGACGAAGAAAGCTCCATCATTCGTCACACTGATGGCGATGGTAGTCGTCGGGCTTACCACGATGGAGAATCCTCCGCCGGGCTGATGACGACTGTCAATGTCTCTTCTTTACCAGGCTGATGACGGTGAAAGATTCTTCATCGGACTCATGACGACTGTAAATGTCTCTTCTTCACCAAACTGATGGCGGTGAAAGCTTCTTCATCGGACTGATGACGAATATCGATGTCTCTTTGTCTTCACCAGACTGATGGCGGTGAAAGGTTCTTCACCGGGCTGACGGCAACGGTAATAGTTGATATTCGTCGCTCTGATGGCGAGGGATAGTGATTGAAACAGGAACTGAAGCGGGAAAGAAAAAGCACAATGTCAACACAACCCATCTATATATGCACATCCCCCACTTCTATATGCCGCTTCATCTTCATGCAAATTGAGTCGTAACGCGAGAGGAAGAGATGAGGCGAGAGATGAGCGAGTAGATCGTTACCAGCGTACATACATGTTACCAATGACACAATCCCCCCTCACTGTCATCCATCGTCCACGTTCCCGCCAGCCCCACGATCTCAACTTCCTGCTTCTTGTCCGTGCCGTGTCCACCCGTGGTGCGGGTATTCTTCCCCGTCAACTCCATCATCGGCGGCGTGGCATTTCCTAACAACCGTCTCGCCCAGGCTTCAATGGCCGGTTCACCTGTTTCGTCTCGTGCCTGTTTCAGGAACGGGATCAAGGCTGTTCCGCCCGTTCCTTTCAGGTTCTTTACGTTGTTCGTGTTGCCATGGACATTGCTGCCATCGCCGTCCTTCGGGACGTGAACAGCGGCGCAAGTGGAAGTGGCCGTCGCAATGTTGGTGACCCCCGGTGATGGTGACGGTGCCGCACGCGGGGTGCTCAACGAGATCGAATTCCTTCGTGATTCTCTCGATTTGACGATAATGTATCGTGAAACCATCTGGATATGTTTATCACGCAACGCTCGGAGCATGGCGAGACTGGCATCGTAGGCGAAACAGAGTCCTTTGTCCCAACGGTGTTGCGTGACGAATTCATGGATGTTGGCGACGCTAGAGACGTGCTCGAGAAAGCGGCGGTGGTGGCCGGGCATGTATGTTCTCATATCCTTTCCAGTCCATCAGCCTCGGCGAGCATCTAAAAATGTCCTAGGGTGAGTCGATTGACATACCTGGATAAAGTCATTCCGCACTGGCCGTAAGGTGCCTCCTTCACTGTCACCGGCCTTCTCCATGTTCTTTTTCTCCCCAGTCGGTCGATGTTCCACCCCGAGCACAATATCAAAAAACTGTACCAACGAGCTCTGGGCATTGCTCCCGCCTGAATATTGCCGATAGATCTCCTGACCGCTCCCATTATCGTAAATGACTCCATGGGGCAATCCCGCATCGGCCATATTCTTACTCCCTGCCAAGAAGGGACGAATGCGATGGTAGAAGACATGGGGATCACAGTTTTCATACATCCTTTGCAGCAGCGTGATCAACTCGTCAAGCCGTTCGGCGAACAACTCCAGACACTCTTGAACCGTCTTGCGGTCATTTCTTCGCGCTGCCGATATGGCCGCTAGCATCGTCGGGATGATCGGGGCGCCCCGGGCTTCGATCGCCACCGAGACCAGATAGAACCATGATTCGTCCAGCGAGCCGGTAAAGGTGGTGAGCGTCGAGAGGTTTTCTAAATCAATCGGTTCGTCGGTGAAGAGGGGCTTGAAGTTCCAGAGGCAGACTCCCGCATAAGTCGCGACAGGAGGGACCTCGAGATGGCCCGAGATGGCGAGAAATGGGATGGTGATGCATGGTGGGAGGCGCTGCAAGGAAGTCAATCTCTGAGAAATAAGGAGTTCGTTGTCATTGTACGTACATCGATAGGATTGTCACCTCCCCAGATATATGCATGGGCGATGAAGCCCAACACCGAGTACGCTCTCCGCCATTCGAACTCGTCGTGGAGATAGTCGGTCGAGAGAACCGGAAGCGCTTCGACGATTCCGCGCAATCGTCGAGTCAACAGTAATGCTTGTAGATTGCCCACAATGGCCTCCCAAGGGTCGTAATAGGCATCGGGCAGTCGCTGCAGTGGCCCTTCGATGGGTAGAAATCCGCGCGAGGCCGAAATGCCGTAGTCCTCGATCGAAGGCACTGGTGGGAGCATAACTGGATGGGTATTGGCGGGGCCGATATCGGCAGGTGGGGCAAAATGGCAAGGTGTTGAAGGAGAATGCAGTTGAAGATCAACAAGCCGAAGCAGGCTTCAGAATATCAATCGTGAAGATGGAGGCCCATATATTCGGTGGGATAAGGACCATTCGTAATCGTCATCCCGTTCCTTCCTTCCATGCCTCCAGATATTCATTCAACGTCCGCGCCTTGGCGGAAGCGCCGGCACCGCCATCGCGTGCCATCGGAGCTTAGTCGAGTTGGACTAAAGGACCGCTAGTACCAAACTCTAGAAGAGCTTTCAAGTACATCATGGTCTGTGCTCGCCACGCGCGGGTAAGGCCGGAGTGGACCTCGATACAGGACAAAGTACGCCATCAATCAGACGTTATCAACGTGAGTCGGGTGGTGGTGTGTTATCCCCGGAGGATCAGATTCTATTAATCATCATCCATCCGATATCAGCCGAGGCTATCCGGCGCAAACATCTGACAATTGCATTAAGCCGGTCGGATACCCCTTGGTGGATTCGGGATTCAAACAGACCATGTTCTCCATGATGGATGGCCATGACACAGATCTTAAAACGAACTACCAGCTGTCAGGAGGGATCCACGTACGGTGGGCAAAATCAATGAAGTAGTTCAGCAGTAGTGCTAACCAAGAAATCCTGGTAACGATCAATATTTACCCATTCCAAGGACCACATCGCCATCATGAGCCTGGTGAAAGCAAAGGCTGTATTACCACCAGTGCAACGAAGATTGATGTGACCTTCGCCGTAAGAGCGACGAAGATACCGGGGTGATGCACCAGTTGCTACCGGTAGCGATCCTAGAGGCAGCGTTCATAATGATGCTGTTCAGATGAAAGCTTCTATATGCCCATCATTCCCATGATATCCTGCTCGCATGACAGAGTCGAATTAGCCTACAAGGTAACTCAACTAGATAGCGAGAAAGGCTTGAAACGATGGATTTGACTCACGTCAACATGATCCCTGCCCCAACCGCCATCGCCGCAAACTGCGTCATCGTCTTGCGCAATTCTCTCATCTTAGCTCCTTTTCCCTTGGAATTGGTCTCGAGCAGTTCCGGAATCACAGCCACGGTGCCGACATAGAGAAAAGTTCCAGCCGTAAAGGGCAACAGCGTATCGCCCCATTGTAAGCTGGTGCCCATCAAGCCGGCCTTACGTCCAGGATGAGAGGAGGTATTACTGCCCGCAGTAGACCCACCAAGCTCTTGCACCGCGATGCCAATCAATGTACCTACATAATGAGATTAAGGCCTGTCTGCTGTTTCATGCCAATTCCGAGCTTTCCCACCTAGAAAGGCACCAACTGCCGTCAAGAATTGCGCCCCCATCGCTGCTCGACTGGAGAAGCCGGACTGGATCAGCAATGCAAAATCGCCAACCTCGTGTGGGATTTCGTGGAAGAACACGGCGACCGTCGTAGTCGCACCAATGGTCGGAGAGGCGTAGAAGGACGAGGAGATGGCGAGGCCGTCAGTGATGTTATGGGTGAAGTCGGCTCTGAATGTATTACTCCATGTCAGCTTATACCACCAAATATACCTACACAATTCAGGCCAAATAGACGGAATGCTTGCATTAGGTTGAGATAACCACCCAGCTTGACGCTGGCGTTGACTTCTCTGCTTTCATTCAAATCATGTCCCCCTTCCTTTTCAATTTTGTCCTTCGAAGTTCCCATCCTAGCACGAACTCCATCTTGGACTTTTGCTGCATCGATTCCACTGGTTTGGGCCGCCTCATTCTCGTCCTCATGCATTTTTTCGTGCGAGTGGGAATGACCTTCGCCTCCGGTCGCAATCCGCAACCCCTTGTCCATCGCCACAAATGTGACGAATCCAACAAGGATAGCCATACCGAGCAGAAGATTTCGGTTCGGCTCAACCAACACCAATCGAACATGTTCTGGAGCATCTTCGCCCAGGAAGATCTCCGGCAGGAGATGGAAGATAGTGTCACCCAACAACCCACCAACGGCAAAGGCGACCATGACGCTCAACGACGATGGATCGATATTGGGCGGACATAGTGCCAGGAGAAAGTCTGATCATGAGATCAGACGAGATGTGCAATTGAATGCGTAATCTTAGGAGAGAGAGATCCAAGCGTAATGAGAGGGGGAAAGACGTACTGGGCGGTCCCGAGATATACAGAGTTGCCAATAATGAGTTGACAGCGGGCGATCCAGGGAAGAGAACGGCAAAAAGACGAGATGTCCAGCTGGAGCTGGGAGAGGCAGACGCAGCTTTGTGTCGGTTGAGTGCCTCGACCACAGGGCATGACTGAGGAAGGGGAAATGTTTCAGTCAAGACCAGCACGATTGTATATATGAGGCCAAAAGAAAAGCACAGCTACTACGGATGTAGTACATCCTGGTTGGAAAATGAAAGAAGACTAATGAAGTGGTCGAAATGGAGCACTTCTCCTGGAACGTAGAAGCTTGTATAACAGAATCCTGGGAGTACCTGTATCTCGTCCTCGATCTCTGATAGGCTCATGTGCTCCACAGATCTGGGCAGATCATCCTTTTCGTGAAGAACTGACTTGGCCCGAATGAGCAAACACAAAGATAATGTGAGCAAAAGGATAACGGAGACATTGCGTTTAGAGACGCGTCTAGATGTCATTGCGAATTCGATGTCCTTTGCTCCGCGAGGTTGTTGCTGGATGGAGCTTGCTGGATGGAGCTTCCACCCACGGCGGAAGGTTCAACTTGCCGAGCGATATCTACTTCCCCACACCACGAGATTGACAGAAGAGCAACGACATCCTCATCATGGGAAAAGTACGCCAAAAGAAAAAGAACAAATCGTCCATCAACAAAGTGCGTCCACATCGTAAATCTGTTCTCAAAGTGCCTGTGGACGCCGCTCTCTCTGCTCGATGGTGAGTTCATCCATTCAATATCTGCTCCTACCACATTGCGAGAGGCAGAATGAAGAAGAAGCGCCGATTAACACTCGAGGCAGGAACAACAAGGAAACCCTCTCCCAAAACTATCGTCGATTGGGTCTCACGGCGCGATTGAAAGCTCCTTCAGGCGGAGTGGAGAAGCAGAATGTTGAAGACGATCCAATTCGTGGGAAGAAACTAGTGGACGCTCTCGCAATCACTCCCTCGGCCGTCGCTCGACCATCGACGCTCGCACCCAGCGAGGTCCGAGTCGAGCGAGATGCCAAGGGGGCGATCGTTCGGATCATTCGCGACTCCGATTCGACGGCTCCCAGTACCAAATCCAAGAATCCGCTCAACGATCCATTGAACGAGTTATCGTCTGAGGAAGAACTAGGGGATATCAGTTCTGCGCCGCGACAAGAATCGAACGGGCTTCAAACAGAAGGAGGTGATCTAATTCAAGAACTCGAGGCGGTGGCTCGTCGTGGAGAAGGACCTCGACAACGGAAGAGGTTGAGTCAAAGAGAGGCCGATTGGGTCGCGGATTTGGTGGATACATATGGGGATGACTACGACAAGATGTTCTGGGATCGAAAACGGAATCCGTTGCAGTTGACGGTAAATGATATTCGAAGACGGGTGGAGCGGTGGAGAAGAGAGACACAAAATGAAAAGGCAAGGGAGGAGAGCACAAGGACGACTCAGGGGCAAGCCCTGTCAGCGTGAGCATCACCCTGACGCCTGGATCAACTTAGTGGGGGTCAACCTAAATCGTCCCGCTTGGAGACGATGTCACCTCAAATAAAATAAAGAGATATAGCAGTTGTTTGGTATCAGGGCTGTGAGTTGAATGAGGAAGGCACGGGGACGGCCACAAAGGGTGCAAATTTCCGGTGGTAGATCTTCTGGTGTTGGGCAGGCGTGCTTGTTGCCCCATCTGTTTTTCCTGGGTTGTATGGACACGAGCCTCAAGGTGCCGGCGGGGCCGGTTGTGTAGATATCGCCGGTAATGGTGTTTCATCAGCGCAGCTGGGCCGTGCCGCTCCATCATGGTGCGGTACGCTGTGAGGACGACCGTTCGGCTGTTCGCCTCAATGTTCGTGTCGAACATGACTTGATTCTTGCGCAGGATCGGGAGCTTTCGGCCGTAGTAGACCCTGATGATGAGCTGGGGAGCCAGTCACGCGGGTGATAGAACAGATGAAGCTGCTCAGTAGCTGCCACCGCTGAGTAGTACTCATCGTCGTCATTAAAATGGAGGTCAAACGAATCTTCATCCTAATAATGATGGAAGCTCAGTTCATCATCCTTGTCCTTGCAATGAAGGTTCGAGCAATGTTCATGGTAAGGCGGACGAAAAATAATAGATCGAGTCTGAAACTCACTCAAAGATCCGACATAACCAAATTCAACGCAGCATCGTCCCGAAACGCAGTCCCCGTTGATGCAACCCCGCTTCCCGTTCCTATATCATGACTGTCTCCGACACTCTTCCGGTCTCCTGCGATTCTGTTCAACCAAGGATTCTGACATCCAAGAGGCATCGGTACCCCCGAGATTGTCCTCCTTCGACTCTCCAGCCACCGGGTGAACTCGTAGCGATGACCATGGACGGTAGTCACGAGGGGGCTCCGATCTATACCGCTTCGTTTGGCTGGGCTGCGTTGACCGGGCTCGATCACCTCGGTGAGCTCGATCAGCCGACAGGAACAAATCCCTGCTAATATATATAGGCGGAGGTACGGATCCTAATGCTTGTCAAGCATGGTGTTTTTGGGCCCAGCGGTAGAGCCCGACAACTTAACGTCCCGTTACTGATACGACGGTTCATCCAGGACGCGCCTCCCTTCCCAGATCAGAATGAATTCTCGGACGAGGAACCGAGGTTTTAGGCTTTGGCCCGGGCTACCGATTGATCCGCATGGCAGGGCCATTTGCTTCTCATATCCTTGTAGATGCGTTTAGGGTTGAGGATCACCGATGTTTGACGATTCCCGTGCTGGCGTTGCCGCAGATCTCGGAGACAAGGCCTGTACTCTAGCTGAAAGATGATTCGAACAATACGATCCGTCGAGAGGAGGTCGATGCAGGTGTCTTCTTCATACAGATGATGAAGCTACCTCTCATCGTGATGGGAGGAGTGATTTGTAGATTGGAAGGCTACCGCAACCTCAACCGTCAAGATCGGGAGTCCTCGTCCATCCATTCGTCCATCGCTGCTGGGGAGAATTTGACCGTTGTAAATGACGAAGTCTCGCAGCTTGTAGTCTTGACTTCCCTCGGCTCCGAAGAGATCTTAATTGAGATCGGCCTTGATGCATGGTAGCGCCTTGTTGCACGCGTTGATGGCTAGCTTGCTGATGTATGACGAGAGTCGAGAATTCGAGGTTTTGAGGATCGAGTTTTGAGATTTGACTCGGACGTAATTCATACACAACGTTCAAAGACCTGAGTAACGGTCTCGAGTTTACGCAAAACTCATGTAAAGCACGATGGGCAACTTTTTCTCGTAGTACGTCACAACGTGTAGCTGTGGCGCCAGCATCCGGATCTCCCCTGCCCACTGGTCGAGAATGTCGGGCGGCGCCACGATGAGCGTGGGCCGGCGAAGCCGAGAACTGGGCGAATCATGGCTCTCGTACTCATTGGCGCGCTGTACGGATCAAGGGACGTTAGTATCGATGATTCGATGGACGAAAGACGGAGAGAGGCGAAGGGGGCGAGTGATTGGTAGAATGTGGAATGAAAGAACAACTTACCGCGATCAGAAATCCAATCAGAATCCACTTCTTGTCGAGCCTAACTGAGTCGCAGAGAAAGCGACCACGGATGAGGCAATTCTCAAGTCCAGTAAAGCCTTGATCCCCACTGGTTGCCAAAACATGAATTCGAGCGCCTGCGGCATACATTCAAATCGGGGGTGCTCTCGACTGACAAGTCTGAGCGCCTCGAATGCATTCTCCTCGTTCTAGCGATGATACTCCTCATTGTTGAGCCAGGCGTCCATCTCTAGCAGGGTGATTGGCCTCTTTCTCCTCCTCGTTCTCGCGCTGGTACTCATTGTTCAGCCGGGCGTCGAGCTCTAGGAGGGAGATTGCCCTCTCCGGGTTTGGCGGCTTCTTACTTCACCTCCTTTTCATTGACGAAGTATTGCGCCTGATATATGACATATACAGTGTCTGGCTGTACGGAAAAGAAAGTATGCTTCCCACCGATCATTATGATATGATATCTCGATATAAGCTCACATTTCCACTTCTCTTGAGTTCCCGCTGCTGCAGATCAACTCATGACTTTCTTACCCGCACGTTCCAAACCCTGTAGAGGTGGGTTTGACGGTTCTCGTTTAGCTTTTAACGACGTCATGCGTTATATTTCTTGACCCTCGTCGTCTTGTGTGTTCCAGGGCGTTTATAATAGTTTGCGCCATTAATCATAGACGTGATAAAGCACCTCCTTTTTCAACCTTTTCTCACTTCATCAAAGATCGCGTTGTAGACCTCGATTCGTCTCCTTTCCGGGTACGTCCACTTAATTCCGCTATCAATATCGAGCAATTTGGCGAAGTTGATTGCGACGCTCGCTGAACATCCGAGACGCTGAATTTCCATGTAGTCACTTCTTTCCACGTCGCTATCCACGTGATGCCGCCGACAAATCCTTGGACAAAGTATGTTGCAGTACATCTTGAGGCAGGAATATGTTCGCCCTGAATGAGATGACCAGCACGACTTCGAGGATCTTTTCGCGGAGCTCGACCGAAACCGGGAGTGTCATCTATTCAAATTCGTTAGAGTCAAGTTCGACTGTACATCAAACTAATCTCGTCTAATACCAGTGCTTCCATCTGAATCAGGCCTACTCCTCCTGTTCCCCATACCCATTCATTCCCTCGTTGTTTTCTTCACCCGCCATTTCATCCAGCCAGGCCTGTTGGAACGAGCTCGCCACGACGTTCAGCTCTTCACTCGCCTGACGTCCTTCCGCCAGATGCGCATCTGAGGGAACCACCACCGCCGCGATCAGCACCGGTGGGCCTTGTTCCGCGTGTTTCTTTACATTTCCTGTTGCATTTCCTGATTCGTTGAGTTTTGCGCCCCCTTCTGTTCTCTCTGCTATGTCTTGCTCTCCATCTCGTACATCTTCCTCATCAACTGCTTGCGGTTCAAGGCGCCGCTGCATCACATGAGCACCCCTTGTCGTTTCGACCGACATCCGCTGTAAGGAGCCTAGCCCGAAGCGTGCCGCGACTTCTTGCGCGTTGAGACATGTCGTCGTGAGATCTGTGAGAGCTTTCAATTGGGAAGGGCTATGGCTCGTGCTGGATAAGGGAGCAGAGGAGAGGATAGGGATGCCATTGGGGTCAGCGACGTGGAGTGCTAAAGAGGGATGGGCGGTCTTGGGATCGTAGGTGTCCATCATAAGCTAATCGGGCATTGATGGATTGCGGTTGATGCGCTGGCAGTGAACAGTTTGCTTGGATACTCTTCTCGTGACGTGTTTCTTCCGCCGCTGTTAGCCGTAGCTTTGTTTGAACTGTTGCTCCTGACGTGTTTGGGATGGCTACTTGCACTATCTCAGGTTAGCGGGTTTGTTATTCTCCTGGAAAGCCGCGCTCCATGATCCGTCATGGAATAAGAGCAGCATAAATAGAAAACTATCTTTCGGCTGTTAAGATGCTACATAAGAAGACATGTATTTCGAAATGAAGTCGAAGTATCTCATATATTCTCCAGCTGGGTATGAATGCGGTACAGACACTTACCGTCGAGGTTGACGCACCAAGTATGAGGGCAAACTGCTTGCTGAAGGTTTTGTTGCTCTGCTCTCACACCACGACATCAGCTGCGCCACAGACAACGTCCGAGCTCCAGCCTCGTGGCGCAGTTCAAGCTGCATCTGGCGGACTTCTCAGAACAGACGCCATTGCACTGTCGGAAGATAGCATAGGGATAACGGATTGCATCGAGCTTGATTGATACCCCAAACACAGCACTCTTACGATATTACAATGGGTGAAGGAGACGACAAGACGCGTGAAGAGAAGCTTGCCGCGGCCAAGAAAAGAGTATGCAATCCGCATCTGTTATATGATTACAATGTCTGATGCTCAATGGCCGTAGGTCGAGCAATTGAAGAAGCAAAAGGGCAAGAAGGACGCCGGTACCAAGAATGATGCAAGCTCGAAGAACGCCCAAGATGCCACCGCCAGCGGCAGTAAAACTAAAGAAGCACCTCCCAAGACGGCTGAAGAAAACAAGGCTGCCACCGAGGACAGCTCGAAAGACGTTGAGCTCCCTAAGGAGGCCAATGATGCTGCTGAGCCTGCCGATGACGAGGCGAGAGATGAAGTCAGACCTTCTGCCCATGCTCGTCAACCATCGCTCTCTATACAATCCAAAATGCGCTCGTCCTCGTTCCGCCAAGGAGCGCCGGCGCAGCTGCCCCTGTCACCAGCTTCCGCTAACGTCAAATCGCCCAATTTGCCCCCCCTCAGCCCGCAAGGAGAGACGATGACAGATATTTACCGGAAACAAGCGTCTCGGGTGGAACAGCTCGAAAAAGATGGTCGACGATTAGAAAAGGAATTGCGTGACAGCGAAGAGCGCCGGAAGAGAGCGGAGGAAGAGTTGGACGAGTTACGCGAAGCTCAAGAAGAGTTGGCCGTGCTGAGGGAGCAGGCGCAGAAGGTCGGAACCAAAGAAGACGAGCTGGAGAAGCTGGTACGTGTTCAGTAGATCGATTCGATTTTGGTAACTCGCTGAGTTGACGAAATCTAGCGAGGAGAGATTGCTTCGCTCCAGCGTCAGAATGCACATTTGCAGTCCCAGACATCTAAGTCCAGACGGATCTCGTCCTCTGGTCCACCAATGTCCTCATCTCCGTCGACTGCATCCGAGTTGGAAGAGACGTTACGCTCCAAATCGGCGACCATCGAATCCATGGAAGTAGAGATCTCTAATCTTCAAGCCCGACTAAATGACCGCTCGTCATCATCTACAGCACACGACGAGCAGGTTGTGGCGTTGGAACAAAAACTCGACAAGAGCGAACGAGCAGCCAAGACATTTCAGCAAGAGCTGGCCGATCTGAAGAAGAGCCTGGAACGAACAAGCGAGCGGGCCGTTAAGGAAGGCAGTCAACGTAGCTCGGCCGAGACCAAAATCCGTGACCTCGAACGGGAGCTTTCCGAAAGTCGCAATACCTCCGATGAACTCCGTCGACGCTGTGAGGGTCTCGAGAAGAAAGTCTTGACGCTGACGACGCTGCACAAAGAAGCGGAAGCGCGGCATCAAACGGGCCAGAAAGAACGGGATCGGTTTGAAAAGGAAGCCGCCGAACTGCGCCGTCGCCTTGCGTCAACAGATGGTGAGCTGAAGACGGTTCGAGAGCAGCAGAGCAAGGTCAAAAGAAAAGGAGCAGAAGGTGATGACTCCGACGGCATCGAGGAATTGGAAGACGAAGGGCGGCAGAAATTACAAGCTCGTGTGAGGGAGCTCGAGGGCGAGCTGTTTGAGTTGCGTCGAGGCATGTGGCGGCGACGAAGGACCGAGCTCGGAAGCATCCCACCTGATTCCGAAGCCGTCAGTCCCATGGCGGGCGGGAGCCGCTTCGATGACGTCGATCTCGGTGGTAGCAATGCTCGTGCACAGAGTCCACGACGAGGCCTAGGCATCGGACAGGGTGCTACCTTCTCAAATATCTTGAGTGGGGGCTTCTCCGCATTGACTGGAAATGGTGGAGCCGGCGCTGGCGGCGGACCCGCAGCAGCCGGACTTGAATTTCAAGACGACGACGATTTTGAAGGATTTGACGAAGATGCCTTTCGACGTGCTCAAGAGGAAGAAGCGAGAAAACGCGTGGAACGTGTGAAAGAAGCCAAGAAGAAACTCAAGCAGTGGGAGGGATGGCGGTTAGATCTGGTCGAGAGTCGAGCAGGTGGTGGAGGACACGGGGAAATCTTTGAGGTTTAGTTTCGATGTCTTCCCAACATGAAGTTTTTCTTGTCTTCAACTCATATCCATCTGCTTGGTGGCAGACGCGTGAGTTGAGCCGCACGGGACGACAGATACTGAGAGCCTGGACCTCTACGATTACATCCACAGACACCGCGACGTCGATGTACATCCTAGGTTCAATTTTATGCCTGACAATACTTATATCATGGCCTGACCCAGCGACTGCCTCCCTTGGGGTCTGGACTTTACCACTCACCTCCCATCTTCTCTCCCTCGCTTCCCCACTTCTCGCTTCTCGCTCTCCTTCTTCTGGTCCCTGAACCTACTCGACGGTCGTGACCTTGAACTAACGTCATAGTGTTTCGGCACTGCCTGGGGTCGGTTGGTCTTGCGGTCGATCCGTCCCGAGGCTGATCCGGCGTCTCGACCGAGATCTCGAAGCAATCAAACATTTCCTCTCACTTCTCCCCTCTCACTTCAATTTCTAGCTCGCCAGGACATCCAGTGCCATTTCCCCAAATGCCTTGAGGTGGGTGGTTCACCCGTAGCCCGGCTCACATTTGAAGTCAGATCATTACATCTCATCATCATCAGTCAGTCGCGCTATCACATACACTCTAACCTGTGTGTTCATTCCTACCCTCACCTGCACTCTTTTCCCTACTCTCACTCACTCTCACTTCTGTTTCCACATCTGCTCTCACTTCCCCAACCCGCCGTCGTAGGGAAGAGGTGCACATTGCTTATGGTCCGGCGCACCTCTGGAGGAGGTTTCTTCCACACAACCTCGATCTTGCCTGGCCCTGTTGCAGGGAGTGTCGGCGGTGGAGTTAGAAGGCGGGGTGGCGGGGTGGCGGGGTGGGGTCCGCACGGGCAGCGTCGTGAAGAGAGTACCCTCAGTCAAGCGTCTGCCAACGAGGTTCCTAGACCATCTCGAAGCCGAGTGATCGTACTCGACGTGTTTGATAGGCATCCACATCCGCGCATAATAAGCTTGATCACTCAGGGTCAGTTTGAAAAAGACTCCCTGCAAGTCCGTCTGGTTGGCCTTGGTTGCCTTGTAAAGAAACAGGGCGTAGTGATCGACGACATCCCAGCGCGATTTGTCGAACGGCCTATAGCGTTCATCTCGATCGAAGAAATTCCGCCCGTCTGCCGGCTGCTTTTCATGAGCCGATCGACGACTTTTAGGCGGTGGGGCGCATGGATTATCTTCTTTTGGCCTTACTGCACGAGCTGACGTTGATGACTCTAGTAGCTGTTGTAGAACTCTAGCCAGAATGGGAGGAAAAGCGGTGAGGCCATTCACTGCTTGAGTCTGACCACTTTCTTGAAGCCGAAAACACTGACGATATTCTCCCAATTCTGCCATGCTCGATCATTGAATTCGAGGCCATCTGAGGTGGTGGCCATGCTGACGATGGAGTGCTAATCTCTTACCAGTCAGCATTCAATCTTGAATGTAACAGTTCGATGTGTACCTACCTGACTACGAATGAGAGATTGACCTTGACGTCCTGACTCCCAATGTCTCGTAGGTAAACCGATGAGAAGTGATGCGGGTGAGAACGATTGATCGCCACCACGAGTTGACGTAGTAGAATCTGCGAGAGATCGAAAGGGCCTCTCAAAATGAGCAGGCTTGAACGAAGAAGATCTAAGTTGAGTAGATAACTGTTAGCGACGATGAATACTGAAATGATTATTGGAAGGACTCACCTTGCGAACCCCGACGTTCCGTAGTTGAATCGATGAGAAGTGATGCCGCGGAAGTCGATTGATCGCTGCTACGTGTTGACGTAGTAGAGTCTGCGAGAGATCGAAAGGGCCTCTCAAGAGGAGCAGGCTTCAACGAAGAGAATATTGAGTTGACTTTATTTGCAGAGACGAACGGTAGTTATCGTACTGGTTGTCATGTTGAGTCACGATGGCGATATCGGCAGCAGAAATCCCATTCTGAATGAGCTCTTGAACGACGTTCATCCCGACTGCTTGCGTGGCCAAGTTGTGGGTCGATCGGCCTGTTTTGCCGGTGGAGGTCGATGCGACGTCGAGGAACCGCTTGACCGTCGTGTTGTTGACCGAAGGATAGTTGGCCTGAAGGAATTGCTGGAATCGTACAGCCTTGTCCCGATGCTTGAAGCGCGTCGACTCCGCGTCACTCAGACGGTTGCCGTAACACATCTCGGACCGCAGATCGGCAATAGTCGTAGCCATACGATGCTGTTCACGGAAGAGGATGGAGTCGCGACCGGCTTGCTTGAGCCGTTCGAAGAGGGATTTTGTGAGATGCGGACGGAGAGAGTTGTCATCCTCGTGGCTGACGACCGTCGGGCGCAGTTGCTTATCGTCCCCAACGAGCACAATGGCCCGCGCACGATAGCGGGCCATCACGATTCCCACATCCAGATCCATTGCCTTCCCTGCCTCATCGATATAGATCACGTCCGGTTTAAAATTCATGTAGACGGCTGCCACCCCGGCGTTCGAGCAGGTGGTGACAATCACGTCGGCCTTCGCAAGCGTCTTGCTCCGAAGCGTGGTGATTTGCGCTTTGAGATCCTTCTGACCCTCGCTAGTAAGCTGACCTAGCTCGCTCTGCCTGTGTGAGGTGTGCAGGATGCTCCACTCGGCCATACGTGCCTGGCGATCGGCAGGATCGACAGTATCGACAAATCCGCCCATCTCCAGCATGCGATTTCCCAGACTGAGGTTCATCAGCCGAACTCACCTATTTCGTAAGCCAAAGCGTCGCTGAGTCTCATGCCGATAGTAATCTCGGAGGAAGAGAGCCGTCTGGAAGACGGCAAGAGCTTGCTCTTCTTCAGGCGTGAGAGCTGGCGTGATCGGGTGGTCTTGGGCAACACTAGGGGGCGCCCTCCGGATGTTGAAGATCATATACTCAGTCTCGACAACGTGCAGACGGATGACCACTTTGTCCTATCGTTGGCGCAAGTCGAGTGTCTCGCGGATGCGCATCGCTACGTCGTCCGCTGGATCATTGGCTGGGGTAACAACCAGCACACGTCCGTCGGTGTGTTCGAGGATCGGCACCATACTCCGGATCACGAAATGAGTTTTGCCTGTCCCTAGGGGACCCGTGAACAATCCTAATCCGAGCGGGAGGCTGCGAAGGCTCTGAATTCCCCGTTGTTATTGTGATGGGGCTAAGCGCAGATCGGCTAGGGCGTGTTCGACGATGTTCGCGGAAACATTTGCATAGAAGTCGACGAGTCGCTCCGCCGGCTTGACTTGGCCCATGAGCACTTCCCTGCAGGATCTGAAATGTCGATCTTTTCCGTCGGTAAGCTCTTGTAGCGCGGTGATGTAGCGATGGTCTGTTTTCTCGGAGGTCTGTGGATCCTCTGCCTCAATGGCCTGAGCAAGGGCCTGGTCCGAGGTGTACTGAGAAGAGACTGCGGCCAACGGTGTCTCGTCATAAACCGGAGGGGCTTCATTGGTCGCGGGCTTCACAACTCGGCGCTTCAAGATGACCGTCGTAGTTCCGACAGGTGCCAACGGGAGTCCTGAGATGACCTCGGCGCTCCAGTCGTCCTCACGCACGTCCAAACATGCGAACGCTGACCTTGAGCTTGTCGCCGACGCGCAACTGCTGCCGACCGCTCCGAAGATTCAGAAAGGCAAAGTAGTGCTTGTTGCCTGCGGAGGGGATCTCCCGAACCTCCATTTGCCCCTGATTCCAGTTGGTGTCCCGCTCCTTCTCGAGCTGAATCTCCATCTCTCGCACGGTCGCGTACCCGACGTAGGTGACGTATTGGCCTTGGTCCGGGTAGGCTGTCATAGTCGGGACTATCTCGTCGGGCCAATCTTCGCACGGGGTGAGGTTGCCGAGCTGGATGAAATACCTATTCTGATGGGTGGTGTGCCACTGGCGGAGAGGGTCGAGGTTGGTGTCCTCCCGAAAGCGATCTCCGAGCATGTCGCCGTCGAACATGGCTGGTCCGCTTCCTTTGACATAGAACGTCAGGGCCACAGGCTCCCTGATCTCGAAGTTGAACAACCCTCTGAGGGCATCCATGGCTTCGTTGAATTCTGCGTTCCATGTAGGCGTGACGTGACGACCTTGGACACCGGTAGCGTTGTGCGTGATGAGATCGAATTGCACCAGATTCAGCCAGTTTTCCTCATACTCAGGGAAGTCGTCCGCGAACTGGGCTGGCACTTGTAGAAGGTTGGCCACGCGAAGATTGGCGACAGCGGCGGATTGCAGGACGATCGTGAACATGGGGTGCTTGCGCTGATTCTCGTCCGCTGGGTTGGGAGTAGGCGGAAGCTTGCCTTCAATGACCAGCTGGCTGCGTAGAGACTGGTTGGACTGGAACGTAAGACGAATCTTGAGGGTGTCTTCGACTTCATCGTCAAAGTCTTTGAAGGAGCCGTAAGACGGGCCGTCGCTGTCAGGAGATCCGATAACCATAGTGCTGACCCATGGGAGGTTGGGCCCATCGAGACCATCATCGCCGTGGTCCACCATAGCGTCACCACGCCCCCAGCTGGGGACTTGACTGGCCGAGGGTGCGCGTGGAAGTGTTGTCAGGCGACGAAACTGAGGGGCATCGTCACCGAACGTTAGTAGACATCCGGAGCGGAGGGAATCAAATGTGAGAAGGGGAACATTCATGGGTGTGGGGGAAGAAGGAGTTGGAGTGACGGCGGCGGGGGGAGGCAATGGGCAGGGATGGGGGGGAGAGGGCT
>QQTW01000864.1_pt1 | contig 20158 bp, 26 predicted proteins | sample 1904831 | NCBI WGS metagenome assembly QQTW01 (sample SAMN09435610, study PRJNA476489) | Subsurface metagenome, whole genome shotgun sequencing project. | reverse complement strand
AAGCCACTATCTGCAACAGTAGGACTTCTCCATTCTGATATGCCAAAACCCATGGCCTTAGAAAGTAAAGACATTGCGGTAGTTTTGCCGCTGCCGGCAGGGCCTTTCAATACAAGTAGTCGCTGTAGGAAAGAGTCAATACTGAACTCCTTCGTCAAGTTACAAATGAGGCTCACACACACGTCGATCGCGCCCCTGCAAGACGGCACTCAGCCAATTTTGGACATCTGTGACTTTCTTCTTGTGTACCGCCAGCTCGTCAAGAGAAAAAGGTGCAAATCGCTCTGCCCAAGGCCGACTTTGAATGTCATTATCATGGCCCGGAATAACCTTATCCTCTCTTGACGCTGGTTTTGATGGCTTCGCAAATTTCTGACTTGAGGGAACATCATTGCCCAAAGATTTGAATGCTCCAATCCGCAGGGTAGGCTCTGCTGCTTTCCTCCGGTCAAGAACCTTGTTCTCATCCGCTTCAGCGTCGGCGATTTCAGCGAACGCTTCATCGAAAGAGTCATCTTCTATGTCATCCCCGTTCTCGCCGTCCTCGACAACTGACGGAGAAATCTTGTCATTTCGAGCCCATCGCTGTTCTTCGGTGGCTCTGCCAAAGAACGTATGTAACGACTTGCTTCCCTTCTTTGCTTTCAGGTCTCCTCTGGTCCCTTTCTCAGGGGATGATTTCGGGCTGTCGATTCGAGAAATATTTCCTTTCGACTTCTTCAGTGCTCCATTTGGCTGGGTAGATTTCCGGGTCGGAAGTGTCTTCGCGGGCACCGAGGCCAGACGAGGCGGAGCTCTTCGAGTCTTCACGACAGGTTCATCATCGTCAGAGAGGATCAATCGGCGTTGTCTCTTGCCGGGTGGCAGAGTCATTCTGCAATCATTATGAGCTGCTGCTGAAGGCTACGATGCCTAGGAGCCATTGAATTCAAGATGGGAAGGACCTCACCAGGACCTCTGACTAAAGAGCTGTCCCTCATCAACATCGTGCATGATGAAAGTGATCATCCGGCTAAACCTCGGCTAACCAATCCAGTCTGCAGTGCCTTTGATCATACGTAGTATGTCTATTGCCCTTTTCAGTTTGCCTCCACACCTTGATAGGATTCTCTTTGAATCAATATATCAGACGCTAGTGTCTTTAAGACTATTCTCAGAATGGATATATAATCTCGAGGTCTTATTGTTCCGCATTCCTACAGAATATGGTCTATTCTAACCAAGGTAATCAATTACCAGTGGCGGCCTAAACCTCCGTTGGCTATCTTGTAGAGTGAATGGGACATGGGTCATGAGTTGTTTCTGTACTGGTGGGAGCATACTCTTGCAGGTGGTCCTTGTGGGGTTTGGATTTGTATGGCTTACCTCCATCGGGTCGACCAAGCCATGTCGAGCGAGATATTACTCAGTCGTAGATACTTGTCTAGTCAGTCAAGTTAAGAGACGATTAGCTACTTCCCCTTTTCCTGTTGGCAGAAAAATAATGTTCTCAACCTGAAGGAAAAAGTGCAAAACCTTAATCCTGAGCCGCCTAATGAAGGCAGGTCAGGATCAGGAGAACCCTCAATGAAGAGGATTTTTGGCGTATTCGAAGAGGAGGAGGTAGGAGGAGGAGGACTGGTATCTGGCTTCGGGGGGTATGTGCCAGCGTAACAGTTGTCGATAAGAGGGTTCGAACTGTCGGGCCTTTGGGAGGGACTGTCGATTTTGTGGCGAGGTAATGGGGTGTTAAACCACTACACCACTGTGCCAAAGGATATTGGTTACTGGCTGCGAAACAATAAAATATAACCCTTCATATTGAATATTTCAGGCAGCAGTTCAGTAATTCCTCCTCAACAATACCCGGATCAAAATCTCTTTATCCACCCTGACCTTCCACGTCTTTCCAATGGGCTCTGATCTCTGGTCGAGGAACCGTTCCAGCACAATTCATTTGGCACAACCGGATGTGTCAGAGCCACCTTGAGGTCCAAGACAGAGAGCACCCCCTTCGAGATGGGAAGCCCTTTGTCTATCTCAAATGCGACGTGAAAGTCTGCAAATCCGCAGACGTACCAAATTCCACAAACCCATCCGCTTGGGACTACCAGGAACGCCATCGATCGATCAATTCGTTTGCGGGTCTATTTCTGTTTCCTTCCGACATTCGCTTCAATCATCGCACGTTCGATACTCATTTTGCACCATTGAATTTCAACCCGTGAGACTCAGCTTTCGCGTTTCTGATGGCGTTCGGCACAGGCGGTCTCTCCATATCACTGGCACCAAAGAACGCATGTGCCATGAACGCCCTTCGTCCTACTCAAAGTATTTGGCCGCCTTGGGCCCAGCAGGTGGTCCTCCACGGCAAAGCCTAGAAGTATTCGGTCGGATACACCTCAGTTCTCTTCTCCCTGATATCCAGACTCAGTAAGACACACACATGCCGCATTCTCGCCGTCGTCGGCTGATCGTCCTCGAGCTCGTCAGCCTAAAATGCGCAACTAATACATCCGCCCCATACCAGCCATCTTCTCGGTTTTGGAAACGTTGGACACATACGGCATCGGTGGCAGGTAGATCTGATCCTACTCATCTTATCTTCTCAATTTCCCTATGGTACTCTGTCCTTGTCTCATCCAACCCTCGCCAGAACTCCCTATCAATCAGGCCCACAGTGGAATATCCTACACTCCTTAGACTTCCACCTTTTTCAAATTGGGAAAGAACAGGCCTGTCATCAGGCATTGTTGGTGCTGGCGATGGGGTCAATTTGAATCGAAGAACACGACACCTAAGAAGCGCCACGGAATGGATCTCTGTGCGCACGAACCAGCTGTGAATCTTGGGAAAACAAAAAAAACTTAGGTTAGTATCAATCTTGAGATCGATCGCAAACAAGCTATGAATCGGTCTCAAGACGTCTGAGGTAATTGGATGTTCTGCCACCTCTGAAAGTTTTCAGCATGATTGGAAAGGAAGAAGGACTCTTTCATGACCCAGAGGCCGTCCAACCGCTGTTTGCGAGACTGGAGAAGGGGCATAAAGAACTGTATTGTGAAGGCGAGCAGTCTCCCCAATCATCTCAACCGCGAAAAGCTTTCACTCCAGGCGGTTTTTAAGTCAAGGACTGAAGTATCAGGAGAAGAAGTCTCTTCGAGACGCGAACAAAGCCTTGGGGAGGGTTTAAATCAATGGAATTGTCACGGAAATGAACAGACGTTGCGACCAGCAGAAATGAGATAAAAAGGTTGGGGACACTGCGCTGGATTTGGTACAAGCTATAAGCTGGTATAAGGACACGACACCATGACTGGGAACGGAAGAGAAGGATGCATTCTTCGCCTAGCTCGTCGACGTGCAGGGTGAGTAGACATGAAATTCGGGTGGAGATCGACATCACTGACGAAAGGTTGTAGAGCAACTTGCCCGGCTGCTATTTGTTAGAAGGTCCAGGCGATTGGGGATTCTGTAATCTCAACAGAGTGATATGCGCATGATAGAATATGTGTGATAAGCCTCAGCGTAGTCAGTCTACAATGGGCATGTTGTATTACAAAATAAGTTTCTGTCTACTCCACTAGATTTTGATGTTGTTTAGCTACGCCAACGGCGACGCACCAGAACCTTACAGCCACGACCGCAGCCTCAATCCACAACAACCGCCCTTCTTACTTGACAAGAACTGAAACCTCTCACCAGCCGGGCATTACATTATGGCGGAAAACATCCCCCCCGGCTCAGCAGGAAAAGCTGCAGCAACGACTTCCGAATCCACTGTGCGCGGCCTCCCCTACTACGAGAAGCTCCGACGCGACCTCCGCGACACGCTCCAAAAGAAGCGTATACTAGACAAGAACATGGTCCGTCCAGGCCCCCACAAATACAGCATCACTTCCCCTCTACAACACCCACTAACCACATCCCCGTCCCCCCATCCAGGCAGCACTAGAAGAGCAGATCTACCGGCAAGAAAGCGCCTACCTCGAAGAAACCTCCACCGCAGGCAACATCATCAAAGGCTTCGACAACTACATCAAGAGCAGCACCATCGGCGGCAGCATCAGCGCCGGTGGCGGTGGCGGCGGCGGGGCCAGCAGCAGTGGCGCAGGGACCATCTCCGGCAGCGCAGCGGGCGGGGGAGGAGGACCGGCGACCGGCCGCCGCAAACCAGTCATCAACGACACGGACCGCGTCTTCTCGCGCAGCTCGACGAGCTACATGCGCGACTCGGATTCGCCGAGCAGTGCGACGACGACGCCGAACCATGCCGGCACGGCGACGCCGACGGGCAGTTTCGCCGCGCCTGGTGGAGGCCAGAGCCAGGGCAGTTCGGCGGCGCCCAGCGTGAAGGGAGCGACGGCGGCGGGCGGTGCGGGTGACAAGAAGAAGAAAAAGAAGAAAGCGGCGGCAGCGGAAGAGGAAAGCGAGGGAGATGCCAAACCACCGAACAAGAGGGCCAGGATCAGCTACGGGCCTAGGGAGTGAACGACGCGCCGGCCGCTACGCAGGTGACAGAAGCTATAGAGCGGACGTGAAAAACGCGCAAACGACTCAACCTGATCCTAACATCTTCGATCCGAGCGAGAGCCATCTCCCCACCGATACCGATGGCCAGTATGCTCTATCTAAGACTTCGCAGGTGGGGAACCCCAGAGAGAGAGAGAGAGTATCAGTGCAGAAGGGTACGTGCCTATTCTACTCACTCACTTACTCATTACTCATTCCCCCCTCCCCACCCGAGCAAGAAATCCCGAATTCAAGGCTAATTAAATTCTCCCAATACCAGATCGCCCGCAGAACGTTATCAGGATTACATATCTCTCCTATCTCAATCCTATCCGGCGGGCCCTCCCTTTCAACAAGCGAGGAGTCTCATCTCATCAGAGACGACCCCGGTTTGCGGGAAAGTTGTTAAGGAATTGCAACAGAAAAAAAGACTAGGGGTTTGGGAAGAGAGAGAGAGAGAGAGAGAGGAATGGATCTTGAAAAGAATAGAAAACTTTGGGATGCAAGGAACTCAATCATAAAATCACCCATTCATTAGATTTAGTAGAAGCCCTCGCTTCCCCAGTGCGGCCCTGTACGTTCCTGTACCTATACCCCCTTCACCACTCTTAAACCCCTCTCTCCAACACGAGCTAGGACATTGCCTTGCCCATGGTGAGGAGGCGGCCCCGTAGGCCCCATCGTATCGTATCGTATCGTATCGTTTCGTTGGAACCCCATCGCGCGCTGGACACAGTAGGACCGGGATGGCACGAACGATACACACCACTGTCCGTAATTGAAGGCGCTGCAAAGAATCCGGGCAGGTAGGGAGGGATGACGTGGATTCTGCCGGCCCTCGGGAGCAGGCATCCTCCTCGCCACTTAAGCACCGCGCCTGTAACGGAGCTCGCGAGGAGGGGAGAGTGGGATGTTTGCTCAGATCGCAGCTCTCGGTTCTGCTGAGTGCAAACAAAGTGGTTCTGACCAGAAGGGTGTTCCCGTATCCACTCTCTGGCGACCGCTGTCTCTGGCTCTCCTCTTCCCCTTCCCCCGGAGAGCTACTATGCAGGTTCTGTAGCGGTGTTGGCAGGCAGCAAGACCGAGATCGCATCTGCGCACAGGCTCCACTCCTGCTGTGTCGTCTCCACCAACCTCCATACAATGGTGGTCATGGTCCAGTCCGCACGGACTCTTTGGGGCCCCGGTGTGAGCAAAACCCAGACGGTTCCCAGCTCACTCAACTCGATCGGAGATAGCGCTGCCGGAGCTCGATACCATGATCCAGAGAAGAACTCAGCCAGTGCTGGCAGCTGATCGTCACAGAGATCGGCCGAAGGATTTCGCAGTGCAGGCCCGCTTCCAGGCCAGATGAGTGAGCTCCGCGTTCTGGAGTCGTCGGTAGACGTGACCGAGGCGCTGTCTATGAAGCGTGAATTTGCTTGCTTTCCCGTCGTCATTGCAGAGAGTCTCGCCCTTTCCGAGCAAAAACAAGCTCAACAAGCTTCCCGGGTTTTCAAGACCAGCCAAGGCCTCTGCAGGAGCCCATCGTAGCTGTCTTTGTAGAAGAAGTTCTCTATACTACAATCCGCACCATGTCCTGCAGGTCTCAATAGTAAGCGTCGCCCTCGAGTTCTCCTCTCATCCCTGGAAAGGTCCCAGCTGGAGCTCGTCTCGCCTTTCTGTCTTCCCCGGCGTCACTGTCCATCTCATCACCACTGCTTTGCTCGTCTCGTAAGCCTTCGTCAATATCTATTGGCGCCCTCATCCTCGCCACAACATCCTCTCCCAGCAATGTCGGGGTCCAAGTGCTGAGATTGCTGCCGAACGCTTCCCTTCCACTCGGCAACATACTAGCCATCAGTGCGACATGATCCGGCACAATCTGCACGTTCATCGTGTCATTCTGCTTGGTCCACTTCCTTTCCAGCCATTCTAGAATCCTCCCTTCCTCCATCTTACCCGCATCCGCACCCCAATCCTCCGTTTTCCCCTTCTCAATCTTTCTGTCCTCCCTCTTTCCAGCCCAGGACGACTTTAGCTTACCAAAGCTCATCTTCTCCGCTCCATCCTTCTGGACATCCATGCCCAGTTCTGCCATCCCGGCTCTCAGCCACGCTATACCTTCTCCTGTCTTCCCAGATGCTTCAGCATCAACACCCAAGAACCGGGAAGCCTTGGCTCTGCTCACCCTTCCCAGATCCTCACAATATCCAACCAAGTCCTTTACCAACCCCCTACCACTTCCTACCTCTGAAACACCAGCCTGACCTGCTGCTGCTGCCCTTACAGCATGCTCTGCCGCCCCCAAACACAGTCTTGCGAACAGATGAGCCCTAACTCGTGGAACATCTGGCGCTTTAATCATCCACTCCCTATCGTTCTTGTCGCGGCTCTGCTGTAGAAGTGCGGGATAAGCGTCGTCTTTCAGCACGAAAAGTAGCGTTGCTTCTGCCAGGCTCAGCTCGGCAAGACATGCTTGCGTCGAGGATTGAATATCGACTGCTTCTTTGGGGAACGATGGGGGCCCGTCGGCACTGGTGTGCGTGAGATGCGTGAGGTACGTGTGGATGGAGTGTGTGGTAAGGAGGTGCTTGGTCGCGTTTTGGATTGACGAGGTGCGCGCTTCCGGAGTTGAAGTAACGTTGGTGGGTGACGAGGGCATGTAGAGCCTGAGTAATGAAGAGCGGGCGAGGAGAGCGTGCACAACAGAGAGAGTGTGCAGGACATAATAGATTTCGTAGTCAAGACCTTTTCCCTTGACTCGGGGTGGTTCGCGACCTAGAAGGGGACTTGAAAGGAGAGTGGGACGCCATTCTACCTCCACCTCTTTCAAGAGCGTAATATCGATATCTTCTCCAGATACAGGTTTGCCACTGAGGCCGGCGTCAAGAGTCAAGAGATACGGCGTGTATTCGCTCAAGATAGTGAGAATATGAGAAAGATTGGCGCTTTGCTGAGCAGAGGGGAGACGTTTATGAGTCTTGAGGGCGGCGCGCAGGCTGTTCCGGGCCGAAGTCGCGGTGGCAGGAAGGGATGGATGCGTGGGCGATGTCAGGTGGTTTTGAAAGGTGAGGTGCGAAGTCGTAGGCAGCGCGAAGGGGTATGGCATTGTTGGAGCATGGGTATGGTTAGAGAAGCGATTTTCGTAGTCGCCTTTTTGAGGCAGTCAAAATTCAGGATACTCTGGATTCATTCAGCCCAAGTCACAGATGTTTGTAACTGGTAATCATACATGACGTGGGTAGTAACAATTGCAGTTCTATCTCGTCGTGCAGATCCACTGCAAAGTAGTCCTATCTATGTAGACGATGTTCGGCCGTAGTTCACTGAGTTGTCAGGAGCTGGCGCGCTTGGCATACCTCATCATCTCCTGAATTGCCAAGACCACGCAATAGGAGATCCCGAGATTCCAACATTGAACGCTCCGCGTACCCTGCATTTCGAGAGTGCCAAGAGAAAACAACAACAACAGATCCCGGGTTCCCAAGACGTGATGAAGATAACAACAGGTCCACCAAGATGCGCACCCCAATTCTGACCTGTGTTGTCGAAGTGATAAAGCTCCAAGATGCAAAAATTCCTCAAATCAGATCGAAGAAGCTTGTTGGCGAACGAGTCACGAGCAGGATTTGCTCCATGAAGGATGCCCCGACGTCTCATGCCCAGCATAGCATTTTGTTCTGTGCGTAACACTCATCAGGGCAGTAGCCCTAATCCGCACAGAGACGAAATCCGAGAACAAGAATTCCAAGCTCAACCAAACCTCGGTCAGTGGTAATCTTCCGTATCGTTTCCAACTCCCAAGACCAACAATGACATCTTCCGGAACGGCATTCAACAGCATAACGTAGTATTTGCTCAGCGGCAATTGGTCTCGATCTTGGTGGCGCAAGGGCAGACCAGGTCGGCGAATCGGGTGCACAGCTTGCTGCATTCGCACAAATCCCAGCAGATGCACATTCTGCATTCGTGATATTCCTCAACGGTCATGTGTCCTTCGAAGTAGCGGTATTTGCCAACAGCGGTACCTTGAAGTCTGGCCATGGTACATTCGTGGTGAGCTTCGCGGCGAAGAAACTCTTGGGCGGGAGTTCGCTTGATGGTTGCTGCTTCATCGGTCTTGTTGTTGGCATAGCTGATGCAGCGACCAATGTCGGAATCAACTGGGGCTGAAGCGGGGGTGTATTCGGTGTTTTCAAAGTGAGGACAGACGTGCATATCTTTGTGGAGAATGAGATTGTTGAGGTGGGAAGCCTGACCGATGTAGGTAGACACTTTCGAAGCATTCAGTTTCTTGGCTTCAACAACACGTTAGAATTGTAAAAACAAATTGGATCTTGGTGACTAACCACGTTCAGTCTGCTCATAGGTTCTCATGCCCTGGAATTGGCCGGAAAATCCTTTGGCTTCACCGCAGATACGAGGTAGAATGTGAGAATCAGGAACAGGATCAGCGGTGGCGACGTCCACATCCTCGGATTGAGTGATTTGGCTGTAGATTGACGGGCGCAGAGCGGTGAAGACTTCATCATCGTCGCTGCCGGAGGCAACGCGAGCTTTCTTAGTGTAGAGATATTGGACATCATCATCTATTGCAGGTTAGGACAGCATCGAACAAAGCATCAGTCTAGCTTACCGTTGTTTCCCTCTTCCAAGATTGACTTGGTGGCAAAGGAGCTGCGGGCGCGACGCTTCTTGCCTGCAACATGTCAGCATGAGGTGGGGATGTGAGGTCAATCGAAGACTTACAGAGTGATGAGGTCTCAGAGGCATCTTCATCACCAGTAAGGTCAATAAGAACTGGAACTTCCTGGACAATGTTGGCGTCGGTGGTTACAGGAACTTGCTTGGCAAGGTCAGAGACATTATTGTCGGACTTGATCACTGGTTGCAAAGCTTTAATGGCTGCAGCCTCTTCGCGGGCAATTTCGTCATCAATATGTTTCCACAGCTCAGGAAAGTCTTCGGCGTCTTCGCGAATATCACCGAAGCCACTATCATTGTCAAGCAAGGGAATGTGGTAAGGGCTTGGAGACTCCTCGACAGAACCGTTGAAGAAAGCGTCGGTAGCTTGGGCCTTGTCAGGATCAAGTTGTTCGTTGACGGAGTTTGTAGCCGCAGTGGTAGCGCTAAGAGCAAGAATTTGGTTTTCGATTACAGCTAACCATGGTCAATAAGAAAGATCTAAATTTCTCAACACCTTGCACTTACGAGTACTCGCGGTTGAAAGCGCATCCAGCAAGAGAGCATCAGGTTGGACAGCTGACATGTCGAGGCCAGTGAGTTCGAGAGTTTGGGTGACGACATTTGCAGGGGGTTGGTGGTTCAGCCCACCGACTTGAGGGGGAGTAGATGGGTCAACAACTTCTGCAACAGCATCGTCTTCGTCTTCAACCATGTCGTCTGGGACTGCAATTATGTAAGTCGATGCGAAGTTTGTCAATAAGGTGCTAGAGTACTTACGGAGACTGTCATCATCTTCGTCAGAAATTGTGGCTGTCTCAGTCTCATTGGCATCGGCAAACATGTAGTCAAAGGCAACGCCCTTGACGTGGTTGACATTCTGAGACGCCGAGCCATTGTCGAAGGCGGCTTGATTGATATTTTCAAGATTCACCTTGCTGTTATCGGAAATTGGAATTGCAGGTAATGGCTTGGAAAGGTTCAACGGCGCAGTCTTGGGTGGATTGTAAGGAAAAGGGCGACCATTGAAACTCAAGCGACCATTTTCGTCGTAGCAGATGACGTTGTTGGGGACGGCAGCGACTGATCGAGGTCAGTGAGTACAGGAATACAAGGTGAAAGAGATGAGGCTTACGGTCTTCCATCGTCATGGTTTCTTCGGCATAGTACCAACTAGCACCAATGGAGGCACTGAAGCGTTCCGTCTTACCGCTGGTGTCGAGTAGAGCACGTTCGCCAGCGTACTCACGAGCCATGAAGGTTTGGTGATCGAAACCATCGTCGTCGCCGACTTCTTCCTTGTACCATTTACCGATTTCTGAGAAGTCAGGAGACATTGCAGCTTGGTCTGGCCTCACCGAGTCGATACGTGGTTTCAATTGAGGGATGAAGAGGAGGATGATGTTCACAATGGATGTTAAAAAGCAGTCGATAGCACAAGGGCAAGTAGAATGACGAGCAAGGTTGATCTGTTGAGCGTTCAGGATGAGTTTGTTAGAAGAATTGTTGTACGAGTGTGAGTCGAAAACTGAGGAACGAGATATTTGAAGGTGAGACTGTGCAGAGTGAGAGCATGGAGTGGCTTGGCACAATTGAGAATTTGAGAATTACTAGATGTAGTAATTTTGGGTGACAATGGTGATAGTGGTGACAGTGGTGACAGTAGTCCTTTTGCCCTGAGCGTGCGGTGTTCAGCTGTGGACTTGAGAAGGCCGCTCCTAACACCCCCAAGCGCAAACATTCCGGCCTGAACACTTCCTATGGCTATTCTCAGGCAGGCGACCTTCCACCTTACTTTACCAGCAAACTCCTTCATCTCAACTTCCAGCTCCCCCATCTCTGTTCTGAACGATGCTCAAGCAGTCGATGAGCGACAATGGCAGTCAGTTGGGCCAAGAAGGGGTCAGGGGTAATTCAGCCTTGGCACGGTATCTGACTAAGCCAGCTCATATCAATTCCTTGCATAGCCCCTGATTCTCAAACAAATCCTCGTGATGGAGACACCGGTGGATCCTGCTGCAGCGAACAATCATCAGTATGGCTAGGTATGGTGCGGAAGAGGAGGCTTGGATCGCAAGATCCACACGCGGGAACAGGGGTGTGACAGCGATAGCACAACGGTCAAGGGCTTAACTTAACTCGTACATTTTTTGGATCCGGTACCCTGAAGAAGTCCTCCCCAAGTCTCTTGTTGTTAAAAGTTGAGAGGGTTGTCCATGACCTGAAGATACTTCTTCTTGACCGTTGCGTTCCCGTACTTGTAGCAACCTCGCTTCTCCATATATTCAGCGACCTGTTTCCAGGGCACTTTGGCTGCCATCCTTTGAGTCTGAGTGAAACACCCCTCTCCAAGACCGAGGCCATCTGTGTGATGCTGGAGATGACGGTCAACAGCTTCGAGCAGGATCTGTACCTACATACATGTTAGTTATATCTGCCAGGTGGGCACAGGCGGCTCACATCTTTCTGCTGCCACTCTGGCTTTCTGACTCGTAAATGCTTTGGCTTCGTAAGCGTCCGGAAGCGTCCTCTAAGGGTTGATTCGGCTTCACTGAACCCACCACGCGCTTTGATCTCTTTATACGACAAACCCTGTTCCTTCCATTGTATTAATTCCTGGTCCTTGATAGTTGCTCGATAATGCGTCTTTGAACCAATCCTTCGCCCAAACGCAGGAGGTTCAACGTCAGGGCTGAGGCCATCAAATAAAGAAGATCTGGTAGTGGAAGTTGCACTCTTTGAACACAACGACAATGGCGTATCGCGGTTGTAATTAGAGACCATTACATTTGGTTCGGCTAGAGGATTCGCGGGATCAAAGGCATCTGAGGCTATGGATGGAAAAGCGCTTGAGTAGTTAAGCTGATTGAGGATGGGATCGCTCCATAGGCTTTGCTGATTTTGAACATCAGGGTGGGTAGTATTTTGCATCGTGGCCGACTTTGGGTATTTCCAAAAGTTGTCAAAGACCGGCTGATTAACACGACTATGATCGAAAGACTCCAAGTCTGGGACGAAAGGGCCTGGCTGAAAGAGCTTCACGAACTCTTCATCTGGCCACCTTGGCTCAGGCAAGATGTACTGTGACGTAGACGGGAGCGTCAAGTCTGGGTTCTGTAGTAAAGGCTCACTCAAGAGACCGCTCGAGTCACTCAAACCGACTGGTGGCGCGTTATGCATAAGAAGCTCATGGCTACCCGGTACTTTGCCATCTGGACTCGCAGCTTCGGCCCGAGTCGAACAGGGTGGTGTTGGAGGAAAGTTATATGGCACTGAATCGGAAGTTGACGTCGGCAGACACGCAGCGGTATTATTAAAACCGTGCGCGGTTGTTTCCATTTCTAAGCCTTTGAGATCCAGCAGATGCCCATTGCTATGCGTTGGACTAGCCAGCCACTCATCATAGTCTTGGGTAAGTGTCTGATCCTGCACACTTTGTAATTCATGGTTGACTTGTTGCTCATTGTATAGCGGATGTAGTTCAGGTTGGTTGAAGGCTTGTTGCTGATGGTAGTTGTGCGAAACGAGTGATGAGCACAGCCACTCTTCACTAGTCAAGAGATTCGTCGATTGTTCTCGCTCCTCAAGCTCATATTGCTGTTCATAACCAGGTAATTGAGGCAGGTCCGGCATGACCATGGAGAGTGTAGGCTGGCAACACGCACACGCGGTAGGACAATCTCGGCCGGTCTCCACAGGGATATGTGAACTGTGATTTGTACGACAACACCGGAATCTTTGTTGTGATAAAGAAGGGGCTATCTCTCTCGACACCCAAACAGCCAAGCTTTCCGTGAAAGATTGAGGCAAGCGAACTTGAAAAGGAAACGATGCTCCCACGACCACAGGAGGATTGAAAACGTCACACTTGTAAACGGGCTCTGATCGATGCAAACCATCTAGCTGATGGTCAACACCAGTTGCCACTTCAAAGACTGTGGAAGGGGAAGATGCAAGTGTTGCGGTTTGTGCTGGAAGCAGCTTTATATTCATGGTGGCCACTTGTGAACTGATGGGGGAAAAGGCAACAATAGTGGGCAGCGCTAGGTAGCCAGCTTGTGTGATTGCTGAGATGACTTTTCAAAGATCGAAGAAGTTGAGGTGTGACTGGGCCTTCGTTTGACTGTGGCATAGAGCTATTCACTTGGAAGAGAGTCATCAAAAATTCTTTCTGCCGCGTGTATAGGTCATTACTTGGTAGAGGAAAGTGAGCTTCTCAAAACTGAAGCTGTCGAATTAGACAAATGGCCAGCGTACGTACCATCACATCGCAATTCTCAGTTGACTGGAGCTATCAGCCTCAGATGATAATGCGCCCTGTTGCGTAATCAGCAGCAAGCTTGTCAAGCTCCCAAATGCTTTTTGTACCAGCTATCCACGTCCTCCCCATTCAATGTTCACCCACCAGCCTGATTGTGGCCAGACTTCGATCCGCGTATTACAAATTTGTATAGCGGGGCCGTGAAATCTGAGAATATTAAGGGAAGGACAAACAACACAGGAATTGTCTGTTCCATTTCAAGGTATGAACAAGAATACCAGACGTGAACTGCAGCGTAGACGGCGATTGAAGAATTCATGTCGCTTTCGCGATAACTTCTTTGCGCCTGAAGAACTCTTTCGGAGCAGGTACTGGAGCATGCTGGGAGCAGCGAGTTTCCAACAGCCCCAGGCGGCTTTACATGGAAAGCTTTCCGACGGAAACCAGAAACATGTCCCGCAGTGAAGAGCCTAATTCGTTCCTCCAAGTGGATATTAAGTCGTTACTTCGAAGGGTTGCCGATTTTGCGCACATTCAAAACCAGAGCCCATCTGCTAAATACACTAGTAGTATGGTACCTGTGCCAGAATCTTCAGTGCTTGTTTTGCTGCAGCTCGGAGGTTTTTTGTTTCTTGTTCTCCAAGCCCCGGATGCTTGCATGACAGGCTGCATGGTTCGTGCAATGCCGAGAACAGATTCGCGTGGGTGATGGTGATTGAAGATCGAACGTACATTCTCGGGAACCACTTTCGGAATTAGCAAACATGACGCAACCCAAGGGGCTTGCCTGGCTATGAATCGCCAGATACGAAGCCTTGGATCGCTGCAGGTTCCCTCTTGAAATCAAATAAACAGCGTATATCTCAAGCATGTGCTTGAAGGGGGCTCCTGTACCATTAAGCGGCACTCTCGCTAGAATCTTCAGAGGGAATTCTAGCCCAAGCTGCTAACCACATCACTCCAACACAGAAAGGGCTCTGCAACCCGAACAATCTCCTTCCCCACTCCCGTCGTTCTGAGAACTTGACTATGGTGCCGGACATCAACAGGCAACCACCATTGGTAAAGACAAGCTGACATAGCCGTTTCCAATCCCCAACCTTCTGTCTTTGAAACTCGTTGCATATCGCGTGGCTGGCGCAAGAGGCTCTTCGAATACATGTACCCCGACGGTGGTAGACAAGATTCCTGGACGAGTCTTGCTATAGCCGAGTGCTTGAAGGTCTTCCTGAACAGCTTGACTGCGGCAGGCCAATCTCCGCCAGGACTTCGTCAATGACCACCTGACTCTGCCGAATAGCGTCCCATTCGCTCCTCTCCTTGACCATCAACGTGCCAGCCAGGATTGTACCATTCACAGCAACAGAACCTTCACCATTGGGCGTTAATACTACAGCAGTCTCACTTCGACGGGGACATATGGCCATTGCTTGAGTAGTCATGGCAAGATTATAGCTGATCGAAGCTTCTCCGGTGTAACTGTTCACTGCTGTCTGCTTAGAAGAACACTCCTCATTGTACGATTGCACAAAACTGCTTGCACTATCGTAAAGACATTGATAGATGTGCTTGAGTGTCCCGGCATCCGGGCTGGGAGGTATCCTCATGGCATAATGACAGAAGGGCAATGAGGGGTTGCTCAATACGCTGGAGTGATTGAGCAAGGGCTCAGTCATTAGTAAGTCGATCAATGGCTGCCAATCAGGCTTTTGGGACATGGGGCCCATCATTTCCTTGACAGGCAAAAGCTGCAAATGTCTGCGGCTTTGGCTGGCACCGCTGTACTCACCAGAATTGAAAAACGCGAACAGCCGCGACGGCACTTCATCCGTGGACTCGGCTTCCCATGCCTTTAGACAAGAATAGGTAATCTCAAGGTCCTGGTCTTCAAGAAAGTCTGTCTGTTTCTTAAACTCAGTAGTTGAGAGTATACTATGTTCAGGTATCACGGGATACTTGTTAAGTACTAGATTGTGCGTAGCATGGGACTGATTAGGCAGCGAAGTAACCAGTAGACTCTTTGGATTCTCGAACGGATCAATCTTTGCCTTGGGCTGGGATTCTCCAGATTCAGGTTTGCTGGCTCCAGGTTTCTTCGAAAGTGCAGGACAGTATCGAAGCTGGAACTGGACCAGGGATCAGATGGAGAAGCTTCAAGCATGCTTGCGATTGTGGAACTGGAAATTACCGGAATTCCGTTTCTTGAATAGATGGTTGTAAGCTCTGTATGGGAGAAGACCAGACTTCCCGATGACTTTGCCGAGAGATATTTCGAGCCCACCAACTTACTAAGGGGCTCAGCAAGGTCAAGTTTCATATTTGTTGAGACGGAGAGGAATTGTGCGGATGACTACAGAACTTGAGACGACCCTCGAATGTTAGCAGAGGACAGTGGGTAGCGTATGAATATGATGCCGTGCACTATAGGGATGGTTGAGTAGCTCCTTTGAAGTAGCTGAGATATGTGGATTCAATCGAGAGAGCTATGCAAGTCTTCATAATTCAAAGGAGGATGTCTGTCATACCATCCCTTCCTGTACTAGGCGCGTGTACCATCTTGACTTTGCCTCTACTACTTATCTAGTTAGCCAGCCTTGGCACGACGACTACCTCAACTTGTACTTGGTGATCATCAACTGTGAATTCACCATCAATCACCGCTGCTGTGGGACATCAAGACTCGGATGTAGCTTGAAGAGTGGTAAAGGTGCTCCTCGCCAAATTACCACATACAGCAACCGCACACGCGTTGAGCTGTTCTCAAGTATGACCCCAACACCACCCTGACTACATATCCCCTCCGCAATGCTCCCATCCATCATAACCCCTACCCTCTTACACACCCTGAGGACGTATCCGCATCTACCTTCAAACACATGGTACTTTATCACCGGCGTGACCCTGTCTATCCTAAATCGTCCGGATGAGATCCCCAAAGTCTTCCAGCACGCCGTGGAGAAAGCAGCATTGTCAAATGGGAAAACGATGAGGCACAATGAGCACTTGATCATTGCCAGACGGATGCGTGAAGCACTTGTCAAGGCAGCGGCCATAGGGGGCCTACCTAAGGTACAGACAGCACAGGATCTTGGAACCCAGCGGTGGTGGGTGGCAGCTAATCTGCTCAAGTAGACTATCAATTCCCTCTTAGCCCTGAAGAATGCAACTCCAGCTCATCTTATGGATGAACCGCTAGGCTTCTCGCCCACTTCACGTGCCGTAGAGATCTATGATGTTCCTGCGTCCCAGATATTGCAACGAGGTCTGACTTTCTTTGACAAGGTCTATGGTAAGGTATCGAAGCGGGTAATGGGCCAGATGGATCGATCTGGCACGGAAGATCTCGGCTTGACGGCTCGACTGATGTACGGTTATGTTCTGAGTAACACGAGTGTCCTGACGGCTGCTGAGAGCAGCTTTGTGCTGGTAGCCTGCCTGATACCACAAGACGTGAGTCTGGCTTGCACCCTGTTCGAATTACCTGACAGCCGCAGGTGAATCCACAATTGAAAGGTCACCTCAAGGGCGCCATGAACAACGGAGCAACGCTTGAGGAGGTTCGTGCTGTTCGGGAGGTCGTCATCAGAGTATGCGAAGCTGCGGGTATGAAAGCCTTAGATGAACGTACTCTTGATGGCTGGGGTTGGCGTGGCGAGATTGCTAAGCTCTGACCCGTCTAACTGTGCTTAGCTCGTACTTGAAGACAATACTGAGATTCGAGATGTTGCCTCAGGTGTTCCCCATGGACTCAAGACCTCGTTCCACCTTCACCTGGGTGCTCGCTACATCTTCGCCCGTTCCATCTGCTTTCGACTCTGAAAGTAGCTGCTGATATTGCTCTCCCGCCTCCGAGACCAACCTTTGGATCTCTACTTCTCGCACAGCGATCTCAGCTTTCTCCTGCTGCAGATCACCCATCTGCTTTGATAACCTTGCCCTCGTGTACTCTAAATTGCTAATCTTAGCTCGCAGTCGTTCCAAGACAGTACTCAATCGAGGTATGGGCGTAATGATAGATGGTGCATGTATTTGAGAGTCATCTTTCTCGCTGCTCAGACCAAGACCATCCATTGCACTCCGGGTCTGTGCAGTTTCATATGCCAAATTCAGCTCTGCTTCTGAGTTGTCTTCTTCAGAGATATCCTCTGCATCTGCAATCATATCTCTCATTGATTCCCGTTCTTTTTGATGCTGTGCGGCTTTTGCCTTCTTGCCCAGAGCTACTCGACCAGAATCTTCAACATAGTCATCGAATCCTTCTGCTAGATCTTCGTCATTGCGAACAAGCCTCGTCTCCTTCGGCTCCTTGCGTGTAGAGAGCTGCATGTATCTTCCACCGCCATCATCTTCAAGCGATATAAAGTCCTGCTCCTTCGCAAGGCGGGCCCTTCTTTCCTTCTTTTCTCTGATCTCAGCTTCAGTAGGTATGGCAGAAACGTTCCGATCCTCATGTACTGTGCCAAACTTTGAGAGAATGTCTACCGTCTTAGAAGATTCATCGTCCTCCGAAGCGGGCGTTGATAGGTCCCTGGGAGTTGAGGGTGTGGAGTTTCGCAGCTCGTTGAGGTAATCCTTGCTATATGTTGGACGATCATCTTCGTAGCTGTTTCGAGAGGCTGCCTGCTCCATATGCCTGGACGGACTCCATGACCGTGTCAGCAGACTACCATTTGCAGTCCGTTTACCCAAATGGGTTTGTTTGGTAGCCTTGAGTTGACCGGAACTCTCCTCATTCGGGCCATCTTCTGTCGCAGCCTGTCCAGGATCGAAAGATACACGAAGCCTCGATTTGTGCTTTGGCGCATTACTTAAGCCAGGTCTTCGGACGACGGGACCAGAATCTATTGCGCAAAGTCAGCATCATGCCAACTTTGAAGTATTAGAAAGGTTTTCCTAGAAGCAGTGAGCAAGACGAACCTTCTGCCTCTCGAGTAGGGGCTTCAGCTTCGCGACCCACTCGTTTGGGCTTGCGGCGGTTTGCGAACACTGGAGTCATGAACGAGGCTCCTTCTGCGCCTGTCTTTATGGTTCTGTTGTGTGCAGAGAGTCAGTAGTGCAGTGTGCTATGAAACTAGGATGTGGTACACATGTCACTACTGTAGTATGTAGGCAGGTTGCTCTACCGTAGCTTGGCAAAAGCTGAACTCGCAGTTCAAAAGGCTGCACGCACCTACAGCATCAACCTGATTTTCGAGAAATGCTACATAGTCCATTGAAACCCCAAATAATCGACCCCTCGATCTCTTTTTCAGAGCTCTTCGCTGTTCTTTCTTTGGCTTAGGAAATTCTGTAGCCACCATGCCCCAAGCTCAGCCCGAATTGAAAAAGGTGCGTTATAGCAAATCGGACGCACCCTTTGACGACGATCACTCATACCTACTACAGTACATGGAGAAGCGGCTATTTGTGCAACTAAACGGCAATCGCAAGGTCTTGGGTATACTCAGGGGCTATGATGTACGCGCCTCAATCCTCTTTACCCGTCCCGGGGGACTACTGATGTTTTGACACACTGAAAAGGTTTTCTTGAACATTGTGCTAGATGAGGCTGTGGAGGAGAAAGCAGGAGGAGACAAAGTCAGGTTGGGAATGGTGGTCATCAGGGGAAACTCGGTTGTGATGTTGGAGGTTGGTCTCCATTCACGTCCATTAGCGTTTGAAGACTCTCGTGCTGATGGTTTTAACTTCACAGGCACTCGAAAGAATTGGAGGTGACAGGGACAGAGGATGATATATTTTCTCGCTATTCGAGCTGCAAAAAAGATGGTTGCATATCACATCCTTGAGATGGAGTGATTGTGAAGCACCTTCGGCTACTATGAACGAAATGACTGCCGCCCAGGAGGAACCCGGAATTTTATTGCTTGCAAAATCCTACAAGTCGTTAAGAATGGTGTGCAGCGGCCAGTACCTGAATCTCCCCATGGAATGACAATCGAACGAACTCCGCGCTATGCTTGGACCAACAGAATAGCAAACTCCCCGTTACCTTGCACACTTCTCATACGCCCCAGATAAGCAACTCTTGGCGCAAAGCCAACAACCTCGATGCGATTTTGGCTATCGTTCTGGTCATGAGGCAGAAGGCCGAGGCATTGTGATTTTTATCTTGAGGCTTCGCCTGGGTTCGCCTTGGGCGTCACTCGCCACCAACACATCGGGTGGAGATGGTTGCAGTGGTGGTGGTGGCGGCGGCGGGGCTGGATTTTTGAGCAATAGCTTGGGCCCGGAGGACTTCGGTGGCAACAGGTCATATTTCGTACTCAGAGGGCTCAACGCTTTGGGAACCCATTTAACGAAGGCCTTTGTGCGTATATGGTTCGTCCGAATAAATTTCAACTGGCCCTGTGTCTGTTGTTAGTCGCTTCCGTACCACTGTGTCAAAAATCACTGCTAAACCCACCTTTCCAATATGTTCAAGCCTCCAGTATCTTGGGAACTTGATAGCGATCTTAAGTGAGTCCGCGGGGTCATAAAGCATTTTGCAGAAATCTAGCATTGCCTGCAACTCACCAAGTGAGAGGGTATCGCAGTTGACGGCCGCCCACAGGGACATCTTCAGGTCATCATTGTCTCCAATTTCCTCTTTCAGCGCGGCTATGGCTGCGTCAACAGCACGCTTCCTGGTTGCTTGCGCTTGCTGATTCCCGGCGTCTGCATCATTCTCTATCACAAGATCTTCTGTGTTTATTCTGCGGACATCCAGCATTGCCTGCAACTCATCAAGTGAGAGAGCATCGC
>QQTW01000863.1_pt1 | contig 20161 bp, 18 predicted proteins | sample 1904831 | NCBI WGS metagenome assembly QQTW01 (sample SAMN09435610, study PRJNA476489) | Subsurface metagenome, whole genome shotgun sequencing project. | reverse complement strand
GGTATTGAATGCGGTTGTTTGACCAGGTGGTGGCCCCATACTGGAGCTTTGATGTGGAGAGGGTTATAGAAAAGAAGATCAAGGACGAGGAAGAATATAAGGATCAACTAAGGGAAGTTTTTGCTGCTGAGGTTGACTCTGGCTTATCAACAGAATGATGAGTCAAGCAAATATGCGTCTCAGTGCCTTCAAAACGGTGTCGAACAATGTACTCTGCACGAGCAGCCTTATAAAAGCCGACCTAGGAGACATCTCAAAGGCCGACGCGTCCGCCGAGGACATATTGTCTTGCTTCGGATATTTATTTTTCCAGCAGATTCCCAAAGTCAAAGCGTGCGCCCTAAACCTCAATCATACCTTGTTTTACAGATTCTCTCATCCTTTCGCTCTTCGCTTCATTGTCTCGACAGAGTTCAAATAAAAGCTTCCTGATCATCAATGGGCTGTTGCTATGTGACTTAATGCTTAGCAGCTGGTTATGGGCACTACTAATTACAGGGTTTGAAAGACACTTCTGCAACCACTGCATCGACATTAAAAACGTGTGAGAATGAGAGGTACTAGTAGACTTAAGAGCACTACTCCCAGAAACCTTATCGTCACCATATGCTGATCTGAAAAACCGTCTCACTGTATTTTGGGCATTTATTCTCGCCACAGAGGCAGCCCAACGGCTCTCGAGCTGATGAATTATAAACTCCATGTTGACTCCTGGGGTGTGTCTGGATGTAGAAGACAGCTTGATCAATGCGTCGACTTCTGGAGTCTGGTCGAATTTGTGGCGTTGAATGTCAACAGCGACCTTCCACGCAATGGACTTTCCACGATGGCATTGGGTCACTCTGAGGCCAAAGACTTGGGCATGTCATAGCAAGGTAATATAAGAGGGAAAGTGACGAGGCAACATTAATTGCACAGCAGCCGAATGCAATCAACGAGTCCTGCGATGCACCAGCATGGAACCGGTGAGCTCCAAATATGTCTAAGTCTCCTGTTTATTTCACAATCTCCACCCCCTATCAACGGCTTTCCTCCGAACCATAGGCGCCAAGACGGCGGTGCCTAGCCCGAGGGCCGCCACTGTCCCAAGCAACGCCAGTTTATTGAACCCCTTACCCAACACATCGAACGCCTTGCTAGGGGTAACCCTGGTCCCAAACACGTCCAAGCCACCAAAACCAAATACCAAACTCGTACTCTCCAGCAGCGTTGGCGTGGAGATAATCTTCTGGATCCCCATCACCTCCCTCGAATGGGAGAGGAAAAACTTTGGATCCAGATCCAGCACGGGCGAATAGCGGAAGAGCCCCTCCTCTGCTTCTTGACGGGTAGGATCTCGATCGACAGGGCGGCGGGGATCGAGGAGGTAGCGGGGGATGGCGATGATCGCGTTGAGGTCCGGTAAAGTGCATAGGAGTTGGCGGGAGGTGATTCCCTGTGCGGATTGAGATACGGACATGTGACTGATGGGTTGGGTAATCACGAAAGATTGGGTGATGGGGTGCGGCTTGGTGATTGAGCCGGGAGAAAAGCTGGAGTAGTTGGTTGAGGCGGAGCCTAAGGGGCCACGGTCGTTGGGGATGGGTGACTCAAAGAGTTCGACTATGATGAGCTGATGGGATTTGGAAGCGGATTGTGAGAGTGAGTTGCCGAAAAAGGAGTAAGTGAACCAATTTTCCGAGAGCACGGAGGGAATAGGAGATGAAGTGTCGGCGTCTTCGTGCGTGGCAGAGTAGAGGATCGTCCCGGTGATGGAGTCGAGGAGGTAGATGGTGAAGCTGCTCGTTTTGACGCTTGTGACCAGGACAAGGTTCGAGGATAGGTATTTATACAGGACTGAACGATCCCCAAGCACTTTCCCGATCGAGGAAACAGGATCATGTGCGGGACGAGCAACAACATTGGTGATGCGAGAGCCACCGCCAGGGCTGAATGTCCAGATTTGATTGTTCGACCGGCCAACCATCCAACCTTGCACCTCTTGTCCTGATGCCGACTTGGTCACAAGATAAGTGCCATCTTTTGCCACATCGTCAATGGCAGTGGGCTCTGGTTGGCCATCTCGTGAAATGCGATAAGCAACAGGAGCCACAGGGCCAGGTACAATGACTACTCCTGTGGAATAAGCATCGGACTGGTCGAAACTGAGATCTCGACCATCTGTAGCATTGATTGTCATGACACCCAGCTTGTTGACATAAGAGGTGACAACTCCGCCACGAACATATAGAGACACTGCACGTGCCTCTCCAAATGTTTCCTGTGCAAGTCTTCTCCATTTTATTGCCCCAGCCTTTGCGGGATCAAGTGCAGCATACTGTCCCCTGTCTGTTGCAACGACCAAGAACTTATTGCCAAGAAGCCCCTTCTCTGCCTCAGTTTTGGAGGTGAGCAACCCAGACATGACACTCGCTGGCAGTTGCTGAAGCCAGGCAGGAAAGTATTCCAAATCCCGCAAATGCCGTTTCAGTCTATGAGCGTAAGCACGTAGTGGGTTTTCATGGCCTTCCAAATCAAACTCGTGAGCAAGAGCTTCGTCAGAGAAGTCATCTGCCCAAGCTGCTGCTACCACATTGGCAAGCATTTCTTGTCTTGACCACACCAACTCGCCGTTTCTCATCAAAGACCACTCTCCCCCCTTTGAGATTTCTGAGACCCGGATAGCATAATTGGATTGTCCTCGTAAAACGACCTCTGCTTGTGCGTGGCTTGGACCACCAAATGATGGCTGGCCCCTCGGCCATCTTGCAAGGACATCACCAGAAGCAAAAGAGTATAATCCTATCTCTGCATCTGTGATTCGGGTGATGTAGAGTTTCTTCTCGACGTTGCTCACAGCAAACGCATCTTTCCCTTTCAAGTAAGGTAAGCTGTAGGCTTTGCGTACCTCGGCGCTGTCTGGATTGATGTTGAAAACTTCAGCCCAAGCTCCGTCGCGAGTCTGAATGTGCACCAATATGTACGACAGCGAGCTATTTCCGCATGCTGGCAAGATGTCTACCGCCTCAACCTCCTCTCCAGTGGGCCTTTCTAGGTCCAAAGTACTCACCTTATTCGAGCTCAGAACATTTACCTTCATGCTCTTGGGTGATTTCTCATACCATGAGAGCAGGGCGGCATTGGGACAGGAGGTGACTGCAACTGCCCCCTCGGTTTTCAGTACATGATTCTTGTCTTCCCGACCAGTCTCTGTATCAAGAGAGACAATTTTCACCGAATTGGCGGATAGTATAGCGGACTGTTCTGAAGCATAGCATATCGATTTCCCCGTGGACGCAAGCAATAGTGGCGATGCTCCGCTGAACCAATTAGTTCAGTGCTATATTGTCCTGGGCAGGTAGCTTACCTCCTATCTTCGTGTTCCCACACCACAACCCCAGAGGACCCGTCAAGCCTGGTAACCGTACCTCCCGCGGTACCGTATAGCACCACGACGTCCACCGCCGAGGAAGACGACACATTGCGCCCGCTGGGAATTAGCCGTGCGCTTTGAACATGTTGGCTCCGAGGCATAAACCTCTGCCACACCAGCTTCCCATTCATGGCATCCCATGCCGAGACCGCTGAACCATAGTAAGAGACTACCAAGTCGCTGCCCTCCTCCGCTAATAAGCCCGCTTTTGCTGGACCGATATTCCTCAAAGCCTTTGACTGCTCTTCTTCTGACAGTTTCCCTACATCTTCAACCAGTAACGGTGGCTCTGGTAGAGGGTTCGCCAGAGACTGCCGCCATACCAGTGATCCATCTTTCGGGTTCACTGCCCCAAGAATGGCCTTTTCCGAAACTGTGTATAGCAGAGACGCGCTCGAAAACGCGGAAGGTCGGTGAAAGAAGGTGGTCTCGGCTTGCGGAATACCTAGCAAAGCGTGATGGTAGTCAACATGGTAAGCTTCGTCGGCGAGAATAGCATGAACCGAGGAAACAGAGGAGAGAAACAAGGTCAAGAGCGCACTGAAGCGCATGGTGGGAAGTGGGGATCTGCACCCATTCAGCACGGAAGCTTCATCAGAATTGTCAAGGCTGCGGAACAAAATATCTCTCGGAGCAGGGGTTGAAAGCATCCAGGGTCTTGCTTACATAAGCTTCTCTACAGCAGATTACAGCCAGGTGAATATGTCCAGTTGGAGCAGATAGATGTTCATTCTCAGCAGCGCTTCTGATATCTGTAAACGTTACGTGGGGGCAACCTTTCCAAGACGGAAAGCTCGAGAGGTACGACTACTATCAAAAGAGGATGCAAAAGCATGTTATTCACGCTGTTAACCAAAGCACATTTGGTTGGCCTCGTCGACAACTTTCCGCTCACCTTCTGACATGTTTTTCTCGACGTGCCATTTCTGGAAGCCAAGACCCATTGCCCTGAGACCATCTGCCGGCAGGTTGTTCCAAACCACTGCCCCTTTAAACCCAAGCTCACCTTCTCCTCCGGCGCCGGGAAAATCTGGTGGCGGGGAATAAGCTACAGCCGCCTCCCGCTGTCTCGTCAAGTACTCAACGTTTGATCGCGTCATGGGACAGGCTGGGATGTAAAGAACACTCGAGTCGCCTTTACCCTTGTGCTCCTTGTCCACAGAATGTATTGTGTCGCAATGCCACGCAACAAAGTCTCCTGGCTCCACCCTTGGTACAGACACCATGGTTTGCTCAAGCTGCAGGTGAGGATGTGTCTCATCATTGTATTCCTGGCATGCAGCAGGAACAGAACCAGGAAAAGACGAGTCGAATGACAGTTGAGACGTCTTCAGGTCGAAGAACGGTCTTAGTAACAGATATGCGGTGGCATGCTTGAGCATTGGGCAGAGCTTGAGAGTACCTTCATTGGGGCCGGTATCAGACATGCTCAGCCAACCCTGGAAAAAGCGGAACATTGAACATGCTCCAGCACCATTATAAAGATTCATCTGCGCATGGATTCTGTGCTTGGCATCGAATGCGTCGTACTGTTCCCAGTGACCGCCGATGATCTTTTGATATACCCGTGAATATTCAGGATCCTCCCATCTTTCCAAGGATCCACCATCAATGTGCGGACCTAAAGCGAACTTGCTATCCCCAGGGTTGCGCATCCGCAACCGATCAGCATAGGTTAATGGATATGTTGTTGAGATTTCCGCGTCTGAATCAGATGAATGCCATAAAGTCTGCAAGAATTGCTGCGTCGACAGGACATTAGGATGTGACCTTGCTATCGCCTGAGTGGGCGACCAATATAACTCGTAAACCGATGGGTCATCGGCAGGGAAAGCCTTTATACGCCCTCGATTGGTTTCGATGTAATCACGCGCTTGCGCTTTCAAAGCCAATGCTTCGTCTTGGGGCAAGACGTTCCGAATTACTGCAGCTCCTCGGCGGCGGACCTCGTCAGCAACTGCCTTGGATACATTTTTAGATGCAATATCGTCAAATGTGATATTTGGAATCAGCTTTGCAATGTCAATCAGGGTAGGTCACACAAGTTTCTTCTGCAAAGGTGCGTACTGAGCTGCCTTTCGATTTGACCATTTCTACCTCCTCATACAGACTAGGTAGCAATCGCGTCCATGATTGTTGGATAGCATTGTGATTGCGCTCTAGGTAGTTGAGCTTCAACTCAGCAAATCGTTGTGGAAGCGTTCCAGGCTTCTTTCCTGACAGAGAAGGAAAGACAGAGCTGATGTCGCCTGCAGGTCGGGTACTTTGTGTGGCAGTGGACGCTGCACGCCGAAGCAATGAGGCATTTACTTTTTTAGAGGCCATGCCTGAGACTTGGTAGGATGATGAAAGTGTGTCCTCCAAAATGGAAGCTTCAGTGGGTCGACCTTAAGCGGATGCATTACCATTTGCAGACTACTTGAATGTGGGGAAGAAGTTCGGTTGACGATCTGCCGGTAAAGGGGACTTTTACCCGGGGAAGAAGTCTATCTAGTCCGATCTAGACTGTAGCAAAGAACCTGGGGCTGATATCTGGGCAGATCAACCCGAAGAAGCTGAGAAGGTAGTACAGATCGACACTAGATAGTCCAGGTGATTATGGTGATTCATTCGGCCCAAGATGTTTCTCAGCACTACTGTTCGTCTTTCTTAGGTGTAACTGTTCAACATGGCTCAAAACCTCAATGGGAAGACAGCTATTGTGACGGGTGCTGGTTCAGGTGGGTTGTTGGCGATAAGCCTATCGGGAAACTAACTCGACCAGGAATCAATTTCTGCTTTGCTCGGCTCCTTCTCAACCGTGGAGTCAGTGTTCTCATTGCAGACCTGTCGCTACGACCCGAAGCCAAAGAGCTCGTCGATACTCACTCGAAGGACTCGCCGAGAGCACTTTACCTGGAAACCGATGTGACATCCTGGCCAGACCTCTCTCGTATGTTTGAGGTTGCTCATCAAGAGTTCGGTGGTGTAGATATCGTCTGTCCCGGAGCTGGAATTTTTGAGCCACACTCATCGAATTTCTGGCGTCCTCCAGGGCAGCTACCTTCGAAGGATGACTCTCAGAGCAATCACTATGCCTGTTTGGACATCAACATCACCCATCCGATTCGTGTAACGCAATTGGCAATCTCTTACTTTCTGTCCGCAGAGCCCAAAGTCTCAACGTCCAACCCGAAGAGCATTATCCTCATCTCAAGTATCGCTGCTCAGCTGAGTCTGTTGCCGGTGCCGCTGTATTGTGCCAGCAAGCATGCCATCAGTGGCTTTGTGCGTGGTCTTGCTCACCTGGAAAGCACGCTGGGAATCAGGGTTGCCGCAGTGGCACCTGGCATCGTCAAGACACCTATTTGGACGAGCGAGAAGCTGGCGATGATCAAGACTGATGATGAATGGGTCCTGCCTGAGGATGTTGCAGAAGTCATGGTAGCTCTGGTGGAGAAGACGGAGATAGCCAGCTGCTTTGGAGAAAACGCAGAGCAGGGAGAAACGATTACATTAGGTGGAGGAAGTGTCATAGAAGTCACCAAGGGTCGCCTTCGAGATGTGCAAGCTTTGAATGACCCCGGTGCCTCAGGGGCTGCAGGAAGTACAGCGAGCGGCATGGCAGGCTTCTATGAGGAGGTGTATGGTCTGCTCCAGATAGATGGCTGGGGCAAACCCTCCTGATCGTGTATAAGTAGTTGTCGTTGGAAGTGACATTATTGGACCATTTCTGTGGACGAATGCAAAAGGCGCTCTGGCAGGAGCTTGACTTTGGCAGTTGGATCCTCATTCTGAGAGTCACTGAGACAGCTGCGTAGATAATGCACAGACAATTCATTAGACATTGGGAGAGGGAGCCATAGCTCGCACAGACCGAGGCTCCCTGAAGTCATTATGACGCCTGAAAGTTAGCGAACTCAGGGTAAATGAGTGCCAAGCTCCTAACCTGAAGATCCCGCCCGGCTGAGTGCCGAGTTCGCTTCCCGGGCCTCCCCTGTTACAATCTTGCGACACTGTCAGGAGCACTTCTGCCCTATTTACACATCCTAATCCTCCTTCACGGCCACATGATCCTGTCATCAGATGTTGTCAGCCTCTCTGGAACTTGCCTTGAAAGCTAGCATCGAATTTATGATGCCGCCGTGAAGATCATTCCAGCATCGCATTTCCTCTCTCCTCCTCCCAGCAATGCATTCAACCGAGGACGATGCCCAATCCAGCACCACCAACCCTCACAGAGGCCGAAGGTGCGTGAAGCGGCAGGCTTGGAGGTTATCATACTGACGCTCCTTTCAGACGTCCACCAAGTCATCTTAAACGAGATGTCGGAGGCACAATTGGCCAGGCAAGCTGGGTCAGTAGCGTTATCAATCTTCTCAACACAATCGTTGGCGCAGGAGTCCTGGCCATGCCCCTTGCCATGTCGCATATGGGCATCCTTCTTGGAACAATAGTGATATTATGGGCTGGTCTTACGGCAGGGTTTGGACTATACCTTCAGACCCGATGCGCGCAGTACCTGGAGAGAGGATCGGCATCCTTCTTTGCATTGTCACAGCTCACATACCCAAGTGCCGCGGTGATTTTTGATGCAGCTATCGCCGTTAAATGCTTCGGTGTTGGTGTCAGCTACCTGATCATCATTGGAGATCTGATGCCTGGAGTTGTGAGAGGCTTCAAAAGTGCAGAAGATGTGGCTCCCTTCTTGGTAGATAGACATTTCTGGGTCACCGCATTTATGCAAGTCATCTCGACTCATCCAATACCCATACTAACAATGTTTCAGGCTTGTCGTCATACCTCTCTCCTTCCTCCGACGTCTCGACTCGCTCAAATACACTTCCGTAATCGCTCTCATATCAATCGGCTACCTCGTTATCCTAGTCGTCTATCACTTCTGCGCTGGAGACACGCTCCAACCAGACCGAACCCCTATTCGCGTCATCCGCTGGGCCGGCCCAATCCCTACATTGAGCTCCTTCCCGGTCATCGTCTTTGCCTACACCTGCCATCAGAACATGTTCTCCATCCTCAATGAAATTAGCAACAACTCCCACTTCCGCACTACATCTGTCGTCATCGCCAGCAATGGCACTGCAGCAGCTATCTACGTTCTCGTCGCAATCACCGGTTATCTGTCCTTTGGCAATGACATAGGTGGCAACGTCGTTGCTCAGTACTTACCCTCAGCATCTGCGACAATCGGCCGTGCCGCAATCGTTGTCTTGGTAATGTTCTCTTACCCACTACAAGTCCATCCATGCAGGGCCAGCGTCGACGCAGTGCTCAAATGGCGGCCCAAGTCCCTGTCAAGGAGCAGTGGATTCAGCTCCCTCGAATCAAGCCCACCAAGGGATACACCCTTGCTGTTGACAGGCAGGAAGAGACATGATGATTCGCTCAGCGAGACAAGATTCGCTGTCATCACGACGGCGATCATTATACTGAGCTTCATCGTAGCAATGACGGTAAATAGTCTGGAGGCCGTGCTAGCCTATGTAGGGAGCACGGGGAGTACAGCTATCAGCTTCATTTTGCCGGGCTTGTTCTACTACAAGATATCGAGTCCCGATTCGGCATTACATCAGCGTCTACTGAAGGAAGAAGATGATTACGACGCCGATATCGAGGATAGCCACGGCGATGCTGACGCAGCAGGTGAAGAGAGGGACGGCCTGCTAAGTAGAAGCGGGATCCTCAGCTCCAGTATGATCATGGTGCGGAGCAATACCAAGGCCTTCAGGCGGAGGCTCTTGAGACGGCTGAGTCTGGCTTTGGCAATCTATGGACTGCTGGTCATGATTGTTTGTTTGATTACCAATACTTTCTTCATCGTGGCGCACTGATCGAGCGATCACAAGCTGTCTGAGTAGGCACAGCCGGGAAGGGGAACCTGCAAAACTGACCGAAAAGGGGTTGACCCATCTTAGCATAACGACTTTGGGAATATACGGAAGAGAAGAAGAATTTAGGTCGACTTGAAGAAACACGTCAAACTTCAGGCTATATTACTAGAGCCCTCCGCTCCATGGTGTATAAGCACTGGGAGACAGCAAGAAAAGAGCACATCCACGTCACTCTAATGGCGCAATGCAGAAGTGAGAAAAGAGTTGGCTTGAAGCAATCAACTCACGAGCATCATGATTGGCTCCCTATATCGCTGGGATCCACAATACCACAGTGACGGACAGACAACAAGAGAGAACGAGACGAGACGCACCCCGATCTGGATTGCACCACCTACCCAGCATTCATTCATCAGGCACATATGGTGTGTCAAACGCACCAGTGGTCATTATGGGGTACCCCCAAAAGAGAGAGGATGGGGCAATGGGAGCGGTAATGAGGATCAGAAGACTTCGGATGGCTGGTAGTGGTCGGAATTGCAAGGGGATGAAAAGTGCTTGCATAGCATGTCATAGGGTCAAGAGGTGTTAACATGATTTGATGTCCACGGCTCTGTCGACCTTACCCACGGTCTTGTAAGGGTTGGGTTGTTGTGGGTGATTACACATATTACTTGACTGCTTCAGATAGTGCAATAATCACGGCTGGATGATAGATATTGGAATATACTTTGGAATGGACGTCTGGGATACAAAAGTTGTTTTCCAATTTCGACATGATCGGCTGGTTAATTTTTTTTCAGCGTCATTAACCTAACCTACATGTAAAGCATATACTCCACCGAGCCCCCTTAACGAACACCAGGACAAACCAGAGAAAGGTGAAAAGATTTGGCGGTCCACCACTCCAACTTGTGGCTGATTGAAAGAAAAAACCATTCCCTCAGCTTTTCTTTCTATTTAGTTGTTTTGCTGACTGTTGAGGATCCTCAGGATTGCAAGGAATAGGTTGATGATATCGAGGTATAGACTGATAGCCGCTGCGATCTCCTCCTCGACATGATAATGTCTCATGACGAGCTGTGTATCCACCAAGATGTACCCGCTGAAGATGAGCGCCGCTACAACGCCATAGATCAATTCGACCGTGCTGCCGTGGGGGAAGAAAGCCGCCATGAAGCCGAAGATGATGAGAACCCATAGGGAGCCGAAGAGATAAGGCATCCAGCTCGTGAAGTCGTATTTGGTTTGGCAGGCGAACAAGGTCAAGGCGATGAAGATACCAAGTGTGAGGATGAGAGCTTCGATCACGATCCGGGATTCGTAGAAGGAGGTGATGACGCTGATCGAGTAAGCTTCCAGCACAGTGAAGCCGGTCAAGAAGACTAGGTTTGTGGGATAACTCTTCCTCTTCCAGAAGGTCAGGAGCATGAAACCAATGGCTCCGAAGAGGGAGGTCCACATCATCCAGCTGTTAGTTTGGATCCAGGAGCGATAGGTCTCGGAGAAGAAAGACACGCAGGACAGGGCCGCGGTCAGGAACAGCTGGACGGTGAGGATGGCATAGACTTTTCGGATGAAGGCCATGCGAATGTCGAGAGTGGCTTCTGACACTGAGCCACCGAACTGGAGTAGCAGCTGTCAGTATTGATGGCACCGAGTATCATTCTCTGTTGCTGTAAATACCTTGAAGTCATCCGGGACGTTGTCGTCTTCGCCTCGTGGAGCACCAAGGAGGCCATCGCTGGAGCTGGCGTTCTGGTATGATGGTGGCGGTTGGGTGTAGTTTTCCTCAAGTGAGTCGCGCTGAGGCGCCCGTTCGTATCTTGTGTTAGCGGCCATTGTGTCAAATTTGAAGGTCAGTGAGAAGGAAATTGGAGATGAGGTTAAGAGACGGGCAACAATATGGAATGGATCGACTGATGTTGAGATGGTTGTCCTTTTTGTCAGTTGATGATGCTAGTCCGCAGTCATGGCATGGTGGGTGGAACCGCCTAGAAAGGAAAGTCACGCGAGCGGGTTTGACTGCTACACTTACCGCCCACACTGCTGCCTCTACTTGAACACTGTAAGGAACATACACGTACACTCCTTTTTTGCAGCACTTGAATAGGAAACAGGTTCTAGACTGAGCCGTTCTGGAGTCTCTCTCTTAGCTGCGGCTGTATCCCTGAGCTTCCAGAATGGCCAGCAATGGAGTCGCGACGACTGCTACGTTCAATGCCTCATTTCCGGCCGCAGGAAGCACTCCTCCACGCTCTATCACTCAAAAGGGCTTCAAGATCACGACGCAGAAGCTTCCAATCCTCAAAGCAGAGCCCATAGAGCGGATGACTTCAGCACTTGGAATTGCGCCGCCTGAAATGATATTCGGTGACAATTACGTGGCTGTCGAACACGCTCCGTCTGGCTGGCGGATCTCGTTCAATGCCTTTGATGCGCTGAATCGAGTAGACAAGACGGGCGAGAAGAGGTTGAAGGTCGCGTATTCAAAAGAATGGCAACAGAGTAGGGAAGACACTCATGATATCAAGGAAGTGGTCAAGCCGTTCGACTGGTCGTACACCACGGATTACAGAGGCACACTATCTTCTATCTCTCCCTCATTCCAGGAGTCATCGGTCCCGATACCCGTTGAGCTTCTCAAACGACCTGACCCTATCCTATTCTTTGATGAGGTGATGCTGTATGAAGACGAACTAGCAGACAATGGAATAGTCATGCTTTCCTGCAAGGTCCGGGTCATGCCTTCAAGAATGCTGCTGTTGTGTCGATTCTTCATGCGCCTCGACAATGTCATGTTGAGGATTCGGGATACTCGGATATACGTTGACTTCGACAAAGGCGAGGTTATTCGGGAGTATGTTGCGAAGGAAGACGACTACGAGAAGGTCAGAGAAATCCTAGCTGGCAGAAGGGATGATGCTGCTGCCCAATTGCGTGATCCAAACAAATTGATAGATCTGTTGCCCATCGTGGACAAGACTCTAGAGAGCGTGACTCTGGGAGGCTGAGACGATCGGATAAGCATGACTTGGATTCACATTTGTACGCTCATCGCCGCAGGGAAAGGTGGTGCCCAGGGATCACAAACTCTGCAGACGCATTGTGAAAATGTCTGGTGAGCAGCATGCAATCCTGTGTAAGACAAATTGTTCAACTAACGTTGCGCTCCAGGGCACCACTCCAGCAGCACATAAAGTCATTCGAAGGTCGAGGAAGCTGTTCACCTCTGCCTGTTAGAAACTGTGACTCTATTATTAGCGATGGGGGCAGGGCACGTTCAAAGATGACAGTTGGGCAGCAAAATTGGCTTACTAGCCATGAAATACACCGAGGATGTGAGTTGCAAAGCATATACCACTATCACTTTTGTAACTGAGCGAAGCAGTGCCTACTAGTTCGCTCTACGGGATGGGACCCGCTTCCCCGTCGCAAAGTGCATTGCCATGATTCGTCGATCCTCATCAAGGCCTAAGCTTTTTATCAAGCTTTCAGGGCAGAGCTTAGCTTGTGGATTGCATCATACAGGGACCAAAAACAGGGTTGTGAAGCCTAGTATGGTAACCCTGTTCCAAAATCCAAAACAAACCAGTGTACTTATGAATATCAGACCATAGATGTGATCTCTCAATCGATGACAGACACACATGAATCACACCTAAACGTGCTGTAGGACGGAAGCATCGTGTTTGTGTCAGGGTACATTTCGTGCGTTGGGTAGGTCGCCTAGGATCCAAGGTGTTCTACGAGAGTAGCAACCTCTAGAAATGCAACTCTTCTCTCTCATCATAATATGCTGACATTTTTCTCTCTGTTAGATGTGATGGCATGGACTATGTTCGCTCTTTTATGTATCTTTCAAACCATTCTCGCATCTCCCGTTGTCCCACCAGATCCTGCCCTGGATGCAGATGTGGCTCGAATTACTGCTGGCCCGACCTATCCTCCTCCCACCCGCACACTCGATAGACGAGACCTGCTTTCTGACGCCGCGAGCTATGCGAACTCTTTATTAGATGGAGCACCATCATTCATTACGGAAGGGGTTGCCAATTTCTTTCAGGGATTTCCCACTGGAGAGGCTGTGCTGGAATCTGCAGGAATCAGCAGTACTGATTTGAACGCTGTTCCAACGCAGGCACTGAACATACCTGGATATGGGAATTGGACGGATGCAGGATGGAACCTGAGAGTGCACGGTAATATTTTCAAGCAGCCCGACATCTCGGACGATAAAATCAACGACCTGGCCAACGTCTTCCTCATCGACACTTCTGTAGAGGAACTGCCTCCGGCGCAGTCGGCGCAGGCGGTGAACCTCACCAGGTCGATTTTTGTCGTTCAGCAGGATGAGGAGAATGTGACGGTGGACATTGGGCCTGCTCCTTCAGCTGGTACCAATGGCGAGCCAGGTGGTGGCGGCGGGGTTACGCCGCCTGGAGGCAGTCAACAGGTCACTTTACCTTATCCCACCACAGATCAAGGTGATTTCGATGTCTTCGTTCCACTCTCCAATCAAGGTTTCGAAGATGGCAGCACTCTTGGTCCTCCACAAAGGATCAATGTCTACGTCAACGGCACTGAAGCAGGGAATGCGACATCTTACCTCGTCACCACCGAAGGCCTGACCATTATTAGTGACATTGACGACATTCTGCGCGTCACCAGGATATTCCTGCCGAAGGAAGGTCTACTCAACTCATTCGCTCGTCCCTTCACGCAGTGGATGAACATGCCAGACATTTACGCCAATTGGTCGACAGCCTTGCCAGACACGCACTTTCACTATCTTACCACAACGCCAGAGCAGGTTACGAGGAACTATATGGACTTCATATACAAGACATACCCAGGGGGCAGTTTCGACACCCGACCGCTAAACTTTAGCGATGTGAGCGCCACACTGTCTATCCGTCGGTTCCTGCTGGACAAAATATTCCTCACGTACCCACAACGTAAATTCGTGCTCGTGGCAGATACCAGTAACAGCGATGTCATGGTACGTCTGACCAACCTTTTCGTTCTGCGGGTGATTGCTGACACGGGAATAGAAAGCGTATCCCGCAATAGCCAAAGACTATCCCGGCCAGGTCCAGTGTATCTTTCTGCGGAACACCTCTGCAACAGATGAGGAAAATAGGTTTCCCTACGACACTTCTGGATTCGAGGATCTGAATCAACAGATGTACATGTTCTTCCGCGTTCCTGATGACCTGACGAATCTGGACATCTCGAATGGGCAGTGCTACAACGCGTCAGTTCTCCAGAATGTCACATTTGGATATCAAGGTCTGCCCTTCGGAATTGGAGAGTCGCAGGAAGGCGCTGCATCCAGCCTGGTCGCGATGTCAGAAAATCGATTTGGGCTGTTGCTGCGGGTTGTACTGGCATTTGTTGGAGCAGCTGCTTTATTTGGGTCCTAACCGGCCTTTTGGTATGATGGCTTATGGGGGAGATTTTTTGTTATTGATTGCATAGCTCTAGCTCCTCGGGCAACTTGTATATTACCGTAATCGTTGCCAGCGATGCGAGTGGCAGAACTCAGTCATATTAGATCATCCACCCTTGTCGTCGTGCAACATCTCAAGGAGAAAAAAGGCAGTCTATTAAGTCTATCAGAGCTCATCATGAGCCGCAGCACCCGGCCGGCCACTGTCCTTTCCTAGATCGACTCCCTTCTTCGACCTCCACTTCTCCCACAGGGCCCAGAAATCCTTCTCCATCGGTTTCTCCATCTGGTCCGGCAAGATGACCACGTATTCCACGTACAGCTTGCCGTATCCGTCTCCATCGTGGTGCTCATGCAGGTGACCGTCGGTGTAGATTGGCATACCTTCTCCCTTGACGGTGTCCACCTGGCCGGGCTGCACGACTTGGCCGCGTTCCCGTGACAGCCGCACCAGATGCCCATCCAGATGCGTGAGGTTTCGGGTCCATCCGCCCATCCAGGCTTCCCTCAGGCTCAGCACTTCTTTCCACCACAGGTCGTTGTCTTTGCGGCGGAAGAACGTTCCGTCGGTTCTGGCTGCGTCTTCTTCGCTCAGCTTGGGCTCCTGCTCGTGTAGTGTCAAGATCATATCTCCCGCCACGTAGTCCGGACTCTCGTCGGCTTCGTTCTCAAACTTCAGCCGCGTCCCCTTTGGCATGCCCTTCTCGATCTCAGCCGTCAGCGTTACCGGTTTCCTGACCACCCTTGCCCCTCCACAGACCGGACATGCATGCCTGATACTCTTTCCCTTTCCACCACACCCGTCACACTGCATTTGAACCTGCTGGAAGATCCCTGGCGCAAGCATATGCTTTTGAATCACCGCCCCTCTACCTCCGCACTTCTGACAAGTCTCCACTACCCCGTCCGCCGACCCAGACCCCTCACAGTCCTCACAGATCTGCTGTTTCTCTACCGTAAACTCCGTTTCCCGTCCATTATAAAAGTCCCTCAATGGCAACTGCATCCTCACCTCCATATCCGGCCCGCGTCTCTGCCCACCGCCATGCCCGAAATGCCCTCCGCCGCCAAAGAAGCGCGAAAATAGGTCAAATGGATCATGGTGCCCTTGGCCACCGCGTTGCCCTTGCTGATGCTGCTTCAGTCCCTCGTGGCCGTACTGGTCGTAGACCTTGCGCAGGTTGGAATCCGAGAGTGCCTCGTACGCCTCTGCGACTTCGACGAACTTGGCGTGTGCGGAGGAATTGTTTGGGTTCTTGTCTGGGTGGTATTTCTTGGAGAGGGTGCGGTAAGCGCGCTTGATATCGCGGTCTGAGGCCGTTTTGGAGAGGCCGAGGAGGTTGTAGTAGTCTTCTGTGGCTGCAAGGACAAGGGTGCTTAAGAGCAGGAGGACGGTGAGAGTCGGGCAGAAGAGGGAGGGGAGGAGGAGCATAGTGCGTGATGGCCCTGGTGTGGGAGATATCGTGGGGGAAGGGTGTCGACAAAGGCGTGGTTAGGAAGTGAGATGGCGCATCGCTTGACAGCGGAATAGAAAGTAAGCAGGGGTAATCCTGTCAGAGCATGACCAATTGACTAAGTGAGTTGGCTAGATGTGCCTTTTGATGAGTGCTAATGCTGCACTCAGTCATGAGGACAATTCTGTACAGTGGACAGATCACTCCTTATCACCCCTACTAAGAATTTGCGCCATTGGCGGGTTGGGGCACCGTGTTTCCGTTATGCAGGTTACCGTAGTGCTCTCCACTAATCAGGGGTCCGAGTCTCTCAACGAGATATGTACGACGACGTCTGACCTCTGTTTAAACATGTCCCATTTTCATCACGACACGATCTGAAACTTGCGCTGGATGCACAGACGCAGTGTAGCCATCCGTCACGGGTTTCCTTATCCTTTCAAGGCTTGCATATCTCGCAGCCTCTTGTGCTGGAGCGATTGGCCGATTTCCGACCGTTGATTCCCCCTCTCTTAGGAGTGCATTGCATAACCTACTACGTTATGCATACATACATGCCTTCGTTCCGTACCTTTTTGTGTTCAACAGATGTAAGCCCCGTGTCAGGGGTTGCATGCTCATGACGTGATTAGGCCACTACCAACGCAGTCAAATCCAACATCTCGAACCTTTTCTTGAAGAGCTTTTTCTTCAGCACGACTAAGCAGCCCAATAAGACCAACGTGGATTCCTTTTTTTCGAGTGCGAGTAAGGATGAAAAGGACCGAAGTGAATTTCAAGATGCCTCTGGTCCGCTGAGCTCTCGTACAGAGCTCTCGTACAGAGCTATGAAAGGCTGCTCGAGTCGATGGAAAACTCCATCTAATAGTATTCGATGTGCATTTCTCTCTTGGCATGCAGGAACTGTTTGTCAAGGGATATGAGAGAGCGGCATGGACTAAAAGAAAGAACTCCCTTGCTACTCTCACAGAACATGGGTGAGCAGAGCGATGTGCTGTGTAGTGGCATGCTAGAAAACGGCTTTCACGCTGTCCCTTGTTGTTGTTTCTCCATTGGACCGTACCTAGGAATTAATGCTTCACAGGAACAGCGGACGCAGACTCCAACGCACTCGGTTCGACCCATAGCCTACTATCGTCATAGTCTACTGTCGAAGCTGCCAGGCAATTATGATGGTTGATCGACTGCTTCTGTCACTCGATTGTCAGTACTGTGCTCATGGCAGCGGAACTATGTGGAGGAGGTAGCTTCATCACCCGCAAAATTAGCTCGACCTTATCAAAATCTTCAAATGTTCACATCTTCACATTCTCACATCTTCACACATCTTCACACACTCTCACCTAGCCATTTAGTGAGTGAATATCAAAAGTGTTCCTTCACTAAAACGCTAGTCCCAGAATCGGTCCTGCGGTATTCCTTTCCACCTACAAGTATTAGTTCTGCGGTCACAACCTCCTTTCTATTTCTCTTCCTACCCACATCCCTACCTCTTGGTTGCCCCATTATCAGACAACAGCATCACTTACTGATATCATCCACCCCTTGCTTGACAGTAAGTTGTTTATCTGTCACTGACTTTGATTTTCCGCGCAATCCTGAAAGAGCTCACACATTGAGCGAAGTGACATTGTACCATGATTGTTGTTTGTCTTATTTTGTTCTTAAAAAATCTCAAGGGTGCCTTTACATCTTGTTGTTGTCGTTCGTACTTTGTTACAATCTTGGGCGATCCGGAAATGACCTCTGTAGTCACTGCGCTCTGCCACAACGACTCTGTCGTCCTTGTTTAGGCCGGAGGGCTGCTGATTTCATCTATACCCACACTACTCAAATCTCTGTCACTCGATGCATCTCACTGTCTGGTTCCAGTCACCACCAAGAGCAGGCGATCTGATCATTGTAACCTCTATTAGCTGACGCCTGTCACTTGTTCCTCCTTTAGTTGTCGCATTTACATGAAGTGGGACTTCATCAGTCATCCAGCTGATATTCTCCTCCTTAGGTTGGCACCGCCAATATGAAGTCATCCCTTCTGCCTGCTGTGGCATTCCTGCTCGCCTTTGCAACCAAAGTGGTTTCTGCCCCTACGCCTACTTCACTCGACAATGCCTGTGTTGGAACCGACTGCGTCTACCCTGCTGGAGATGCTCAACATTCTACCCATCAAAACACAGTCTTCAAGAAGGGTAAGCACACTCATTCTCAGAATAACGTTTGATGCTCACAATCTTGTCAGTTCCTGTCAATGCTGGTGAGTACTATAGCTTAGAAGTTACGCCAGCCAAGCTCATTGACCAAGACACAGCTCAAGCTGAGAACACTATGTGGGTGTATCGGTGTGACAAATATCAGCATAAATGTCCTCGGGGATATCACTTTGTTGACCTCCGTGGTGACCGATGTGCATGTCTTCCTAGGACCGGCGCCTGGAAACGCGATGCCAACGACGCCCCACAAATAAACAATGCCCTTGGCCGATTTCCGTTTGACCCTAAAGTCTATTGTACCAATGCTTACAAAGGTCGCTGTCCAAATGGGCAGGTTGGTCTCTGGGATAGCCGAGGAGGCCGTTGCTTCTGCGGATCAGCTAAAACTGTCATTGACCTTGCCACTATGGAAAACAAGGTTGTCTCACCAGATGCAATTGACCTCCATGAGGAATGTGTCCGCACAATGGGTGGTCATTGTGGTAATAGAACAGTCGGTCTATGGGACAGTGAAGGACAGCATTGTCACTGCCCAACAACGTCAAAGAACTTATCGGTTGATACAGGAAGGCCCACTACCAGCAAAACCCTTACCGGCCAGCTTTTGCCACAGCCTCTCAAGTACCCCACCAATATCTCTAATACCGATTGGACCGCCATCCAGGTCACCTTGGTGCTTCTTGATGAGACAATCAAGTCGCAAATGGATTTTAGGCAAGTCTGTACTGGAGAGAAGGATCTTCAAGCTTTTGGTTTCAAAAACGAAGTTTTCGGCAAGATCTGCAATCGTGAAATCACCATGCCGGTTGCACAAGCCGAGATCGCCAAGGCTCAAAAGAAGGTCTACTCAGCACTGTGGATCGACACCATTCTGGAAAGACACCACAACGGCGGTCTCTACGACTTCTATGGTGCGTGTGAAGAAGCGAGAGTTTCTGACGCGATCCCACCCACTCTTGACAAAGAGTACATTCTCTCTCAACTCTGCTACCGGGGCCACTGAAGTGAGATCTTGGGAAGGATGGAGGATGGAGGATGGCATGACCCACTGAAGTTTATAGCCTGCTCAAAGAATCTTGCTAAGGAGTTGGCTGTGATAGACCTTGCTGCTTGACATTCGATGACCGCGCACGGTAGACTTTGTTCATCATTGGACTTTGCTTTTTCAAAACCAAAAAAAGGAACCATTCCAGGCCGTCAACCTTGGAATGGAAGGACAATTCGAAACACCTCTGCTTGTAGCTTATCTAGCTTAGCCGAACATGGCACAAAATCAATGATACTCCAGCTTTTCTGATATTTGGTTCTATACAATCTGACTGGTACTTCTCATCCCTGCCCCCGAAATCCGCTTTGCAGATTGAAAACCTGCACGTATCTTGCGCCGATAGCATTCCGCACTTTTGACCGCTGGCAATGATGTAGCAGTTAGAATTAGATAGCGTACTTGGCACAAGGTATACTACGTAAAGCGAAAAGCTACTCGTATTAGTAATTTCATGTCCTCAAATCTTACTCATTGTGCATGAGACCTAAAAATACTATATTCACATCTCGAATACGAGAGCCCTGGATGGACTGCATTCTCTACAACAAGAGAGTACAAGAAACATGCGGTCATTGCTACACCCACGTCACACGGCTGCCGTGTGGGGGATAACCACTTGCCGAAGATGGCGGCAGGTTGATTTCTAATCGCAGCATGATTCTTACCAGATGCGGAAGCTCCTGCGACCATTGGAAAGTGTCGTAGCTTATGGTAACCTGAACGGTATTTAAGGCTGCAGTATCCCAAGGCAGTTTCG